>Ga0163151_10004566_pt1 | contig 18462 bp, 19 predicted proteins | sample OliLakLV19MP5IB2_FD_145596 | JGI IMG/M metagenome (GOLD analysis project Ga0163151, IMG submission 145596) | Freshwater microbial mat bacterial communities from Lake Vanda, McMurdo Dry Valleys, Antarctica - Oligotrophic Lake LV.19.MP5.IB-2 | ecosystem: Environmental > Aquatic > Freshwater >... | reverse complement strand
GGTTAAGAGGTTAGGAGGTTAGGAGGTTAAGAGGTTAGGAGGTTAAGAGGTTAGGAGGTTAGGGGCTTAAAGGGTTAAGAGGTTAAGAGGTTAAGAGGTTAAAGGATTCCACCCGGGTCCCTGAGCTTGCCGAAGGGCACTAACCGAAACACTCTCTCGCCGCCCACTTAGCTCCGCTAAGTGGCGGCGGAAAGTACTAGTATTTCCCTCCCCCTCATCAAACTCAGTAACCTAATTTAATTTTCCAATTTATACCCCCTCAACAAGCAATCAGAGACCACTAAAGCAAAATTAAAGTCCCCTTCAGGGGATTTAGGCACAGAACAAATCTCATCTTTGCCCCATTAAAATCAATCTGAATATGCACCCACTCCAATCCATCATCGAATCCGCTTGGGAAGACAGAGCCCTGCTGAAAGAACGCGAAGTACAGGATGCCATCCTCAATTGTATCAGCCTCCTCAACCGGGGTGAAATAAGAGTGGCCAACCAACGGGCTCCCGGAGACTGGGTGGTCAATGACTGGGTTAAAAAGGCTATTACGTTGTATTTTCCGATCCAGGCCATGGAAACCATTGAAGTCGGCCCTTTCGAGTTCTATGATAAGATTCCATTGAAAAAAGGATTCGCAGCTCAGGGCGTAAGGGTGGTGCCCCACGCACTTGTGCGAACCGGTTCCTTTATCGAATCAGGTGCCATCCTGATGCCTTCCTATGTCAATATTGGAGCTTACGTTGGAGGCGGTACAATGGTGGATACATGGGCTACTGTTGGTTCCTGTGCTCAGATAGGACGTAACGTACATCTCAGCGGAGGCGTCGGGATTGGCGGTGTACTCGAACCCCCACAGGCAAGCCCAAATATTATTGAGGATGATTGTTTTATCGGTTCGAGATGTATTGTAGTGGAAGGTGTCATCGTCGAACAGGAAGCGGTATTGGGTGCTAATGTGGTGATCACACAATCAACACACATCATCGATGTCACAGGCTCATCACCGGTCACTTACAAAGGAAGAGTCCCTGCCCGATCCGTGGTAATCCCCGGCAGCTATGAGAAAACTTTCCCCGCAGGAAAATACAATGTGCCATGCGCACTGATCATCGGACAGCGTCAACCTTCCACGGATAAGAAAGTATCACTCAATGCAGCATTGCGTGATCACCAGGTAGCGGTTTAGCCTTTTACCTTCTGCATGTAGTATCTTTGCCACTGCATGCAACTGGCACATTACATAGACCACAGCTACCTCCGGCCTGACTGTACCGAAGAGATCATCGATCGGCTCATTGCCGAAAGCAAGGAATATGGATTTAAAGCAATCTGTATACCGCCGATGTATCTGCAATATGCAAAGGTGCATTCAGGAGACCGTTCCTTTCTATTGTGCACGGTAGCCGGTTTTCCGATCGGGTATGATCATGTGGAAGCCAAACTTGCTTCCCTGCGTAGATCAGCAGATCTCGGTGCAGACGAAGTGGATGTGGTCATCAATCTGTCTGCTGTAAAAACCGGGCACTGGAAACTTACACGGCAGGAACTGACTGCCCTGTCAGAAGCCGCCGGAGAACATAAGGTGACCCTGAAGTGCATTATTGAAGCACAACTACTGAACGAAGACGAAATCATGCGGATCTGTGAGATCAGCAATGAGTTGAAGCTTCAGTTCGTTAAGACCTCGACCGGATTTTTTGGAGATCCCGTGAGAGAGGACACGATCAAGCTCTTGCGCAGAAATCTGGATCCGTCCATACAAATCAAAGCTTCCGGCGGAATCAATACCTATAACCAGGCCATGAAAATGATACGGGCTGGAGCAGACCGCCTTGGGTGCAGCCAGAGCGTAGCGATTGTAAAAGAAACTAACCAGGACCCGTCATAAAGCTATCAATGAATATTCCATCTGCCATTTCAAGGAGTTGCTTTTTATATAAACTAATCCTGACCTGTGTATGGTTGTTGATGGCCATCCCTCCCGGTGATGCTCAGATGGTAGAAGAACCCCGGATCACGGCCCTGATGGACAGATGGATAACCTATAATGCGGAACATCAGGAGTTACGAGGATGGCGGATTCAGATCATGGCCAGTATCGACCGCAGGCAAATGGAAACGGCACGTCGTGTATTTGAAAAACGGTATCCGGAATACCCGGTGATCTTCATACACAATGAACCTTATTTTCACCTGAAAGTAGGTGCCTTTACCACGATGCAAAAAGCACAGGCATTTTTAAAAAAGATGCAGCAGGATTATCCCCAGGCTATACCGGTGACGGATAACCTCAGGGTGGAAGAATTGTTGTTATACGACCAATAGGCTGAACGAGCTACATGAAGAAGTTTGACTGGATCAGTTTTGCGATTGTCATCAGCCTGATCATCATCGGCCTGATGATGATCTATGCTGCAGGGTATCAGCCGGATAATATTGTCCCTTTCTTTTCCACACAAGCAGGTAAGCAAAGCATCTTTATTGTGGGTGCGCTGGTGATATTGACCGGATCTCAGTTGATTGACTGGAAATTCTGGAGCGGATTTGCATATCCGTTTTATGCCTTCACCATTTTTCTCCTCTTACTTGTGTTGATCCTTGGGGCTACCATCAAGGGCTCCACAAGTTGGTTTCAGTTAGGTTGGTTTTCATTTCAGCCATCAGAACTAGCAAAGGTGGGGACCATCATGGCCCTGGCCTCTTTCCTGAGTCACCATCGGACCCGTGTTTCAGACACGCGTGATTTAATGGTGGCTTCGGGTATTATTCTTTTACCGGCACTCCTCGTCTTGTTGCAGGGTGATGCCGGATCGGCGCTGGTTTTCCTATCCATCTTCCTTGTACTATTCAGAGAAGGGCTTGCGATCTGGATTCCCGTCTTACTCTTTATCCTTGCCCTGTTGTTTGTGCTTGCACTCAAATACGATGTCTTTGTGGTGTTACCTCTATTGCTTTTTGCAGGCGGGATTTTTCTATTGACCAGCGTAAAGCGAAAACAAATGCATTTGCTGGTGAGCCTTGGTATGATCATGTTAGCCATTGCTTTTGCATTTTTGGACAGACTCGACATTGTGATCGGCCTATCTGTGATCTATATGCTCTATGCTACAATCGAAAATTTTATCAACAAGCAAATCAGACAGGTGGTGTTATTATCTGTAGGCATAACCATCCTTTTTGGATTTGCCTATACGAGCAGTTACCTATTCACCAATGTACTGGAGCGCCATCAGCAAGACCGGATCAATGTATGGCTCAATCCTGAAGACTGCGATCCGCGGGGTTCCTTATACAATATCCTGCAATCCAAAATTGCGATTGGTTCAGGCGGATTTACCGGCAAGGGGTATCTCCAGGGGACCATGACTAAGCTCAACTATGTACCTGAACAAAGCACTGATTTTATATACAGTATCATTGGTGAAGAACACGGCTTTATCGGTTCCATTGCCGTGATTATATTGTTTCTGATTTTGATGCTTCGGGTCATTGATATTGGGGAGCGTGCGCGGATTCCATTTATAAGACATTATGCATTTGGGGTCGTGGGCGTTTTGTTTACCCACTTCATCGTCAATATCGGCATGACGATGGGGCTCATGCCGGTCATCGGTATTCCTCTTCCGTTTATCAGTTCCGGAGGATCTTCTCTTTTAGGATTTAGTATGCTGATCGGAATTCTCCTTAGTATGGACTCCAGTTGGGTGCGGTCGAGGAGAGTGATGTAGGAAGCTTTGTCTGTATTCATGCTCGTCAGGAGACGAGAGGATATCCAGTTCAAGTCTGATGACTTGAACTACCCGTCATAAGTTGAAAACTTGCAAACACACCGATACTTCGACCTGTACACCCTCTTCCCTGTGATAAAAACTTGCGTAGATATAAACTAGGCCGAACAGGAATTTAGGGGCAAAGAAAAATGAGCATTTTAACGAAGTCCCCTTTAGGGGATTTAGGGGCAAAAAAAGAGTGGACACCGCATAGTGCCCACTCTTTCTAAACTTAATCACCTATAGATCAGAAATTCCAGAGGCGCGTGATATTGAATCCAATCAGGATCTGATTGTCACCAAAATTATTGGCGTTATACGTATGATTATACTGTGGGACGAGACTCTGGAAATTGCCCACAAAAACCTGGAAGGCATGAGCACTGGTCACAAATTCGAGACCAATACTAAGGTTTGGCTCAGGATCAAAAAACTCTTGATCTGTGATTGGATAGTCATACTCCACGATCACACCAATGGTGTTGGAGACCTTATACCTGGCCAATGCACTGATAGAAACCTGCCCATTCTTGTCCTGGCCTAAGTCAATACCTTCAGCATCATATTGATGCTCCTTGAAATTGAACCAGGCTAAGTTACCTGAAACCTGCAGTGAAAAATTATCGGTGATTTTACTGGCAACCATGACCTGGTGAAAAAAAGACCAGCGATCTGAACCCTCTTCAAAATTGGTATCTTCTTCTTCACGGGTATCGACTGCAGCATTGATATAATAACTTATGCTGATGGGAGACCCACCACCTTTCATCTGTCTGACGATGGCATACTTGCCATAAAAATCAACAAGGTTATTGAACTTGGTAAATCCAAGACCAACAAGCAACCTGTCAACCGGAACATAATCAAGCCCCAGACGGATATTGGAAGAGGCGAAGACTCCATAAAAATCCTCATACCCATTTTCCCAGGTACCGAACCTATGTTGAAAATCAGCTTCAAAAGTTCCTTTCACCGGCACCATGACTGTTTGTGCATCGATAAGCCAGATACTTTCAAAGGTGTTTTTAACAGGTTTGATTTCCACTTCATCTGTTGCCATTTCATCCTGCACCGCTACCGTTTCATTCTGGGCAAAAAGATTACCAGCAGAAAGTACGTATATCAGGCAGCCTATCCAAAATAACCGGTGACTTCTCCGGAATTTCAATTGATCATTACTACATGCTTTCATTAGCAAATGCTTTAGCGTAGAAAAACTATACCTGAATGAATGATCTCATCCGACTATTGCAATGAAGCAATTGAATTGGTCAGCAGGGCATTGGCGTATTTAAAGTTATGGACTCCACGGCTTCTGTCTTCTTTTACAAACTTATAGTTAAACAATGCACCGGCTTCGTGACCTTCATAATCACCTTTGGTATTCTGTCCTATGAGTGGATCATATATACCACGGGCAATAAGTAATGCTTCAAGTTCTGCCAATTTGGCTTCAATTTGAGCCTGACGATCATCAACAAGTGCATTCATTTCGGCAGCGACAGGATGACAGACGATACATGCCGCAGCATTAATCACGCCGGTTTCATCAGTACTTACACGGAATGTGTGGCCTCCTGAATTCGTTGCCTGGGCAGTACCCATATGACAGGTAATACATGCATTTCCAGTATTGTTGGCGAGCAACAAGGTATGGGCTGAATTTTCATACACAGCCGGGCCAGCGACTTCATAGCCGTTTAACCCTGGCAACATCACCCCTTGTGGTCCGTAATGCGGTCCATATCGGGTTGTCTGTATGTTTACTGTTCCACCCGTTGCCGGATCAGGCAACGCTGGTGTGTATATTCTTGACTGGTGACAACTGATACATAGATTAGCCTTTCCAAAATCCAATGTCTGTCCCCCTACCCAGAGCGTTACAGGATCCTCTTGAGTAAATGCCCAGTCTGCTTCCGTATAGGTTTGGTGAATCTGATGGCAGGTGTAGCAATTTTGTGGTAAAGGATCCTCAATTGTTGCTGCAGTAGCGCCAAATGGTGCGTCAGTTTCAATCCTTTCAAGAAATCCCTGACTGGTATGACACCCTGCGCACGCGGTAGTATTGCGATTGTAGTTACCTCCTGTAGCGTGTACAGAATGATCCCATTGAAACTGTTTTGCAGAGATCAATTGAGAACTTCCGTGACACATCACACAATTCTGGGTACCTTCTCCTTGCGGACCCTGAGGCCCTTGCGGACCAATCGGACCAATCGGACCTGCGGTTCCGTCCTCACCTTCGCATGATGCAAGCCCCATAACAATGGCGATGCAAAAGGTGCAAATCAAAAGCATGTAGTTTTTCATATTGCTTGGTTTTACTCGTTTCTTAAAATTAATAAAACGTTAATTACTCGTATCAAAATTGGCCTTTACGCCCTGAGATTCTGATGATCTAGATCACCTGGTTGATTGATCTTTCTCATAGCCTGTCAGGTGTGCTGACAGAAAAGTTCTCTGATTCAGGAAGATACAATATTTCCTCTGATAAACAGGAGCAGGAGGGCTATGGCAGCGAGTACTGTTCCTATGATCATCATGCCTTTTCCCGGCGTACGGGTGATCTGCATGGTGACTACCTCCGGGATATCCTGGCTACATTCGAGGGGAGTGAATCGATAGCCATACCTATGTTGGGGTTTCCCCGACGCGAAAGACAGAGATTCAGCAGCCAGGGTACTATCTTTTTGAACCGAAATATGGCAATCACAATATTTTATACTGCTTGCCTTAATTGTGCCCATCCCAATCTTGTACCCGGAGCCGGGTATGTCGAATCCGCCGCTTCTGCGGGTCCTCGTTTCGGGATAGATAAACGCATCCCGGTAACCCTCGCCTTCTTTCCAGATCTCCACATGAGCTACAGGATTGAGTATTGCTGTTCCTTTTGAAGACGGTACGGCCTTGAGCATGGCGGCATCAGGAAAACAATGAAGGATAGTGAACCCAACACTGTCCTGATCAGGCATAGCATAAAACAGGTTCTCTTTCAGTTCCTTTTCTGCTATCGTTCCATTGAAAAGAAAATACAATTTACTATCGGCGCCGGCAAAAACGATTTTATTTCCTGATGCTTCGTGGTCATCCGACATCTGCTTCAGGCTATCTGCAGGTAACTCCCAATAAAACACCAGGGCTGCACCAAGGCTGACTATATCGCCCAGTTTATTTTTATTCGGTTGATCACTGCGGAGTGTAACAACAGGTGTGCCTTCCTTCGTCTTGAGCTCAAGTGTAATACCAGGTGCCTTTGGTTTGATCGTATCCTTTCTAGCAGGATATTCATAAGCAAATTCGAAATTGGGATAAAACGCCTTCAGACGGAACCGGAGATCCGTGTCCTCAATTTTATTGATTTTCATCGGCTCCAGTGGAAATGTACTCACCAGTTCTTTGGGTCCGGAACCTAGTGGAGCATGAGGATTAGCGGGCATCGTATCGCTTTTCCACAATTGTATTTCATGCACCGGTGTATGGCTTAGTATCTCCAACGAATCTAGCGTGATGATAAAACCAAGACCGTTAGAAACTTGCTGTTTATCACTGTTTGCAGCACCCCCCGTGACAAGTGTTTTAGGTTTCCCGGCCTCAAGGCGCAGTATCCCCTCTCTGGCAAAAAAATAATTGATACCCCAACCCGCTCCGAGCAGGATGACTGCAATGAAGAAAAACCACTGAGGTTTTAGTAATCCAGTAGAAATCTGTCGGGTAGGTGTAGACACTGGTTTGGGTTAATACGGGGAGCGGAAGGATTCCTGCATTCCTCTAATGGGGAAATGAATAAGCTTGATCGCACCTGATGAACAATCAACCGGGCTTTTCTAAAGCCCGGTCAACAATGTTCGTTTAGCCATTTTATTCTGCCAATCCCCGCATATAATGCACAAGCTGCCAGATGTCGCTTTGATCCGGAATCTTCTTCTTGTAAGACGGCATTTCATCTCTTCCTTCAAGTGTTTTGTAAAACAAGGAGCCATCACTTTGCTTTTGGAAAGCAGCAGAGCTGAAGTCACCACTTTTTGTTTTGAGTTGGGCTGCCTTTGTACCATCTCCCAGACCTTCCTTTCCATGACAGGATTTGCAATGGGTGGAATAGAGGGCAGCAGCGGCGGTCTTGTCATACTTGACCGGATTTTTCATTGTCTTATAGTTATCCGGAACAGGCCATGGGGCATTCTGCTCCGTGGAAGGCATGAACGCCATAACCATGATGATAACAAAAGAGAAACTTAAGAATGAAAGCAATCGCATTTTCATGATGTTGTGTTTTTATTTAATTAAATGTGTTTCAAAGTTAGTGCCTTTTAGGCAGGCCCACGCAGGATTAACGCCTGGTTAGGCTTTCCCTGAAGCGTGGCGTCCGTGAGATCTGATTTTATACAGGTTGAAGATGACAATGGCATAATGGATCCACACAGCGCCCATGAGGATAAAAAATGTGATAACCATCCAGGTCGGAGGATGAGGACTCCATAAGGCTCTCGGTGTTTCAACTATTGCTGAACTCACCTCATATCCCCATTTTTGTCTCGCTGTAGCAGAGAGGTTACCGTATTCCTCTGTTTCTTCGATCATTGCGGTAATCTCCAGGTTTCCATTTTCATCGCCTGCAAGACCGGCAGGGAACTCCACATCTACCTTTCCTGCATCATCGGTTTCACCTTCAGCGACTTTCAGCGAACTGAACATCCGTTTAAGATAAACAGAAACAACCGCACCGACAATCGGCATAGAACCTTCAGGTGTTTCTGATACTGCTGTCAGACTTAGTGTATAGGTGCTGTCCTCTTCACTAGTCTCCATAGTTAGCTTAGCTGACTTCAGGATGAGATCAGATTCACTTTCTTCAAAGCGTTCATCTCCTCCATATCTGGCGATAAACGAATACGATCCATCTTCTCCTTTTGATAATGTTGTTTTGCTGACCCTGATCCTGGCCAGCCCTGCGGCACCTGTTAAGGTATCACCGATGAGGGTTTCTTCCCCTGCTGCATTCAAGATGAAAAACTCAACTTTCTTGTCAGGTACTTTCTGATACGAGCCTTCTATCTTGGCACGTAACAAACCGTTTAATATAATCGTGCCATCCGGGTATTGATCAGCACTCAGACTCATCTTAGACTTAATCGTCGTTTCCTCTGCTACTTCTTCAGCAGCTGGTTCTTCTGTAGTCTCAGTCGCCTGTGCCGTTGTATCTACCTGTGTCTCCTGCGCCATGGATGGATACATACCGACCAATAGGAGTGCCAATATACATCCAACACGACACCACCATCTGCTGATCGGTAATCTGGTTTCTGCTCCGGCAATATCTTTGTTCATGATCATTGGTTTTGAGTTTTTACATTTTCTTCCTGAGGCAATTCAGCAATCTCAATGAGGGTAACAAATTTTCCCGCAAGGGTGAAAATCAGGAAGAACAAGGCGACTCCTCCAAAAGTCAAAGCCCATTCTACCCAAGTGATCGAGTAGTGAATATATTCCTGACGTGTGTCCTGCATCGGAATCAATGGGGTCAGCAGCGTAGGTACCACGATCAGGTAACGTTTGACCCACATGGCAAATACCATGATGGCCGACACGACAAATAAAGAATTCGGCTTCCTCAGTTTTGGTACCGCCACAAAAATAATAGGCAACACCACGCCCGCCACGTTGGTAAATAAAGTCATCCAGCCATATTCATCCATGGAGAAAAGTTTATTAATCAATTCACCATCCCATTTTTCTGATCCGTACCAACTAGTGAAATATTCTGAAAACGTAAAGTATCCATAGCCCGCTGCAAGCACCAGCATCATATAGCCGAGGTAATCAAAATGCTGCGGCGTGATATATTTTTCAAGCTTATACACCCTTCGTGTATACCATGCGATAATAATCAAGAGTCCAGTTCCGGAATAGATGGCGCCCAACACAAAATAGGGCCCAAAGATCGTACTATGCCAACCCGGTCTCAGCGTCATCCCAAAAATCCAGGACAAGATCGAAGCCACCATAATGGAGATGGGTATCAACAGAATCGCCATTAGATTCTGAGAAGAGATCAGTAATTTTTTCTGGCTTTCGAGACCGTTGTATCCGAGGGCTAACCATCGGTAAAGATTGTGTTTCCACTTTGGTATGTTGAGATTGGAATCACGGTATACCGCAAAGTCACGTATCAACCCCAGGTATAGAAAAAGAAAACTACCTACCAGAAAGGTCATGACCGCAATCACATCCCAGGTCAGCGGTGATTGGAGACGCGGATAAATAAATAGGTGGTGCAACCTGTCAAACCGTCCTACACACAATAAGATAAAGATGGGGCCTACGATCACAGAGGCGAGCGTCATCAATTGCGCCAGTCGGATCAGTGGTTTTCCCCATTCTGCTTTAAATAAATGCAGAAATCCCGCTATGATAGCACCGGCATAACTCAATCCGATCAGGAACATAAAGTTGACAATAAAAATGCCCCATACCACATAATCCCGCATCCCGGTGACGCCATGACCATAGGCTACCTGCAGATAAAATGCATACCCTGCTACGCCGAGTGTGAGCAGCAGTATGGTGATCCAGATCTTTTCCCCCATGCTGGTATGTTCCATCTGTGGGGAAAAAGTCCTTAGTAATTCAGAACCGGTATTTGTAATTTTCATTGCTGTGATATTCGCTAATGGTTATTGTTGATGCTATACGTTTTGCCTATCCTCCCAGTACATCCTTGAATCGTTCTTTGATCTCCTCCGGCAATTCATCCAACCCTCTTTCAACCGGGAATAACCTGTCCCTTGGAGGCAGATACCAGACGCGTGGTTCAGTACCCAGTTCTTCTGCAAAACGATACCCTCCCCGGTCGCGGATGACTTCACTGAACTTGACCGTTTCGTCCCCATTGGTGACGACGTCTTCGTTCTGATCGCCAAAGTAAAAAACACCGTTAGGACAAGCTGTAACACAATCCGGTAATTCACCAATGCGAGCCATATCCGGACAAAAATCACATTTCTCTACCGTGCCTACTCTTGATGGGACACTGGTCTCGGGAGAATATTCAAGACAACTGATCTCCTCAGGCTGATCCGGTTCATTCCAGTTAAAGACGCGTGTTGAATATGGACAAGCTGCCATACAGAATTTACATCCGATGCAGCGGTCTGAATCAATCAACACTAAACCATCCTGGCGCTTGAAGGTGGCATCAACAGGACAAACCTTTACACAAGGCGGATTGTCACAATGAAAGCAGGTCTTTGGAAACCAATACGGCGCCGCTTCAGGGCTGTCCTGCATCAACTTAACCTGTAGCCATTCCTTTTCTTCTGGTAGATGGTGCATCTTCTGGCAAGCGGTCACACAGTTACGTGCGTTCTTGCACCTGGCCAGGTCAATGACCATGACAAATTTGCGACCCGGTATTCCTTGTCGTGCTATTTCCTTCGAAACGCCTACTGTTTTATGCACATGTTTGACGTGGCTGGAATCTACCGTTACCAACTCACCGTCCGGAGATAACAAGACCACCTTCTCCCCTTCTTCCTTGGTATTCGAGCTGCATCCGCACACCGCACTTCCGCATGCTGCAACGGTCACACCCAGTGCCGCTTTCTTAATGAAATCCCTGCGTTCATTGATCCATTCGATGTCTGTCTCTTTCATGGCTTTGCGTTGGATTTATTGGCACTGTCAGACCAGTTCAGAATATCTTTATTTTTAGCTTTTTCGCGACTGGATGATTGTTGGATCAGCGACTTACTGACCTCCACCAATTTTCCATCGGCGGTCAACATCGTCACTTTTTCATCGTCTATCAGGCCGGGTGTCATGGCTTCAACTTTTTGCGTGACCAGGCCGGCTCCGCTCAGCAGTCCGAACGAAAGAAACTTTCGTCGCGAACTCTTGTCATTTTGATTTTGCTTCATGATTGTAACGTGATTGAGTGGGTGATTTAAACGATTAATAACTCCAAAGACGCGTCATGTTAAATCCGATGCGCCACTCCGGATCCCATAAGGCAAACTTTGAATTTCCAAAACCCCATGCTGTGTTATAGGTATTATTGACCTGTGGAACGATGCTTCCATAATTGCCGAAGAAAATCTGAAACTGATGCGCGCTGGTGGTAAACTCTATACCTAAAGACAAATTAGGTTTCGGCTCCGTCTCATCAGAATCAAAATCTGCGGAGGCATGGGTTGTCAACGGGTGATCATAATTGATCATCAGGCTTGTCGCATTGGAGATTTTATACCGGGCCGAAATGGCGATAGCAAAATGATCGTTATCGAGTTCCTGAATAGCTCCTGTTTCAGAATCTTTGGTAGGATAGACTGCATTGAAATGGGAAATGCTTCCCATGACCTGCACAGATAATTTATCGCTGATTTTTCTTCCCAGAATGATCTGATTAAAAAAAGACCATCTGTCCGTGCTTTTGAAAGCTTCCGGATTAGGAAATTTACTTTCATTCCTGGTGTCCATAGCCGCGTTGCCGAAATAGGTGATACTCACCGGGCTTCCTCCGCCTGTCATTTGTTTCAAAAGGGCATACTTAGCATTGAAGTCCCAGGTCAGGTTTTGTTTTGTCAACCCAAATCCAACCATCAGATTGTTGATGGGCACGTAGCTAAAACCAAGACGGATATTTGATGGAGCGTATAATCCCCAGAAATCTTGGAAGCCGTTTTCGACAAGTCCAAACCTGTGTTGAATATCAAATTCCAACGTATTCTTGAAGGGAACCATCACCGTTTGATTGTCAATGATCCATATGCTCTCAAACGTATTCTTTACCGGCTTGCGCTCTTCTACTGCGGTATCAGCATCCTGAGCCCAAAGGGTGATCCCTTGTAGACAAAGGAGAAAGAGCATACTGAAAATTTTATACCTAGCTGGTTTCATCGTGTCATGATTTTTGGGCTGTTAATTGTTCTCAGCTCCTTGTTCTATCCATTGGAGCACTAGTGCATTATTAGTTGCATTGCTCCCGAGCGGAGGCATCGGCCCTTTAGCATCGGTCATCCACAGATATAATTCGCTTTGCTCAGGTGTGCCGATATTGATATAGCCCCCTGTCCAGAGCGCGTCATAGGCTGCTGAAGCCCGGAGGTCAGGAGCCACAGCTCCATTATGGCAGCCTGAGGAATTGCAACTGCTTTCGAAAATCGGGGTGATGTCCTGTCCGAAAAACACATCTACCGTCGGATCTGGTTCAAACGGTAATACCTCATCATACGTGCAGGAGGCCGCCGTCGTCAGCAGGATACCTGTATAAATGATAAACTGGATGATGGATTTGGTTTTCATATTCGTTTTGTCAGGTTTAATTAATTTGATAGCAAAAATACACTGACTCCAATTTCAGGAACTAAAATTACCACCGGAAAGGCAACCTGATTAATGAGATCAATCAGCAGGCGCTATGATTATGATCATATCGGGGTTTGGTTCAAACCTGTAGCTCATTCCGGCAGCCAGTTAAATCCGATCAAGCCTACCAGCCTATGGTTTCTCCTAAGTTAAGGACAATTGGCCGTAAAACACATGAGTGTACTCATTGCTTTTGGGTCAGAATGCCCTCACAACCTTTATCTACCATATATATAAAACTTTGCATTTTCCATACTTAATAGAGTATCCTACAGATCAAAAGGCCATGGCCGTTGCAGGAGTTTGCTCCTGCGACCATGAGAATTCCAAAGAGGATTCTCTCGGGTATTGCGGTAGGTATCTTGGTGGTTGCAGGAGCAAACTCCTGCAACGGCACCTCCCTTTTTGCGTTGTTTGTAAACAGTAGTTACCTTTACGAGGGAGATTTAGGAAGGATGATGGCCCACATCAGCACTGGTACCCCATTTTTAGACTTTCGGTTGAAAATCTTCCACATCTTTGTATGCAGTATGGGAAATATCTTCAATCCGGATTTCCAGGATTTCATTCGGGCGCTCAATGAAACAGAGGTACGGTATGTGCTGGTGGGTGGCTATGCTGTTATTCTTCATGGGTACAACCGGACAACTGGCGATCTGGATATATGGGTGGATAGAACTGAAGAGAATTATACAAGATTGGTATCTGCATTCCGGATTTTCAAGATGCCCGTATTCGATATGTCTCTGGAAAACTTTCTCAACACTACACAGTATGATGTATTTACCTTTGGTGTGCCTCCGGTGAGCATTGATATTATGCTTCATGTGAAAGGACTGGAATTTAAAAAAGCATTGTCTACGGCCGAGTGGAAGGTTATCGATGATGTTAATGTGAATCTAATCGATTTGCAATCGCTGATCAGGGCAAAAAAGGCTTCAGGCCGGCATCGTGATTTGGATGATATTGAAAAGATTGAGTAAAAAGAAAATGGCTTCAGAAAAAACCAAGGAACACAGATTAGATCGTACCGCTTTCAAAATGCAAACTGCTGAGGAGGCTTCGAATACTGTCGCATATTGGCGTCAAAAGCCTGATGCTGAAAAATTGCGCGCCGCATACCATCTCTCGCTTAGGGCCTGGGGGTATGATCCGGAAAATGAGCCGCGGCTAGACCGGACGAAATTTTCAATGCGGAAGCTTTGAAAACGAAAAGCGAAAAATGATGCTTCGACTACCTCAGCAACCGAAGAAAATCAAAATAGAGATAGACATTCCTTGGCTAAATAAAAAGCCCTGAAAGGGCGCGATAGTAGGAAGGGGGTTCAGCCCCTGACCAAAAAGCGAAGTGTGAAAAACGAATAGTGAAAAATGATTGTTATTGCTTAAGTCTTTGGATACTATGTTATTTAAAATCCTATGAAATAGGGGCAATCACCAAAACTTCGGTCTACTTTCAAGGTAAAACCTCTATATCCCGATGGACAATAGGTCCTTTCTTATCTCCGGATAAATCTGTGACATAACAATAAAATCTATGCATTCCAGGGTTTGCAAGTTGATATGTTATAATTAAATCATCTCTTGTAAGTGGACTTATTTCTCTCGTTTCAGCAAACTCTTCTCCTAAGAAATCAGAAGAGAATAAATCATGATGAATGTGGTATTTGCCCTTAGTAAGTCCAAGTTCTGGAAACAGTGGAAATCTTATAATAACCTCAAAAGGAATTCCAATTTGCACCGTATCCTTTTTCAATAATACAATTGGAATGTAATCCTCACGATAATTTGAAGCACTATTCGAATCCGGATAGACTCTTACATAATATGTGCTGTCATTATAATTTAAATTGATTGCTTTTAAACTAGCATTAAAATAATTCATAATTGTTTTGCCCTGTTTCTTGCCATTAACATAAGATTGTACTTGTTTGATTATGCCATTTTCATAATACATAATTGTATTTCCATTTAAATCATCATTACGAATTGATTGTAATGATTTTATTAACCCATTTTCATAATAATAAATAATATAATCAAGATTTGATATGTAATTTTTGGTAGTGCTCTTTATTAAAAGATTGTATTCATTAAAATAGTAACGATGCCTCTGATTTTTAGAAGCGTCATGTTACTATTCAATCACAAACTCTTCGTTATCACTTTGAACATATCGCTCTTTGCATGATATGAATACATGAATGTATACTATCATCAAGATTGCTCTATTTATCTTCTTTCTTCTCAAGGGGTCTAAAATAAATATGGGTTTGCCCATTTGACTCAAATTTAGTTTCTCTTTGGTATAATTTATTAGTTTCTTCTTGTCTTATAGTATCAATTCCTTCCTTTGTAGGGTTACCATATTTAATAAAATCTGAGGCTTTATCTATATTCTCTATTGATTGCCTCATACCATTCATGTGCAGCTGCTTCCGGAGCTTCGAGTTGAGCTAATGAATATTGGCACAAAGTATCAGGCCAATTATAATTTGCCGAATAAGGCTGTAGATTGATCCTCAGAGTATCTGAGATTATCGTATCACACACATCGGCAGTTACCTTGAGCAGAATTCCGTTGACTTGTGCATAATGCCAAAAGACACCTATAGAATCGAGATGATCATTGTACACCAGACTACCTAAGTGAGAATAAGGAGGCAATATTTGCCAGGTGATATTGCTCGCACCATCAAATGAAATAGTATATGGCTCCGGCTCAAGATTATCGGGACATGGGTTAGTATTGCCCATGATCATTAAATCGTCAAATTCCTGTATATGAATTTCTTTGACTGCAAAGTTAGAATAACATTCTCCGTCCATCTTCCTGACTCTTAGAATATAAGGTCCAACTGAATTATTCCAAAGTACTTTGATTTCCTTTTCATTCGTAGGACCAATTATTTGCCCACCTGAAACCACCCAATGGTGTATTCCACTATAATTTGATTTGTATATAACTGTATCGCCAAAACAAACTAAAGCGGGACCTTGGATTATAGGCGGACTCACAAAATTACGTATAGTGAATGTGGTATCAATCATGCAAGCACCTGGAAAACCACCAGGCATCATTGCAGCTATTGTATAATTTCCAGAAGCCAGCCCTGCACTGGCTGGAATGGATATGGAAGAACTTGCCATCAAACTTTGGCTATTACCTTTCCTTTTAATCATTAGTGTCATCAGTTTGGTGATATTAATGGCTGTAGGTGAAATGGCTTATAATCAGTCTATTATATCTACTACAACTAAAAGCAACACCCCAGACAAATCTCTTTTAGAACCGCCCATTGCATCCAATACCCAAATAGCATCCTCCCTTATAAGAAATATTAACATCGATAAAAAAAAGAAGAAGGAAAGAAAGGGCAATCTCTTCACGATCCCCGTGATAGTCCATATAATCCATGACCCTTCCTTCGATGATGATATTTCACCCTACTCCGATGACGAGGATATATTAACTGGCATTGAATGGATAAATAACCTTTTCGCTGGTGGGCCTGCCTGCCCAGGAGATCCCACCTCTATAGCGACAGAGATAAGGTTTTGTTTAGCCACTAGAGATATTAATGGGTCTCCAACTACCGGAATAAACAGATTTCCTAGTGGATTAACAGATATGGATCTCTGCAATGATGACCTTGCTCTTAAGTCTATTCCAAGGGAATCGGGAAATCTTTTCCCAGATACCAGTTATCTGAACTTGTACATCGTCCGAGGGATACGTGCTTCATGTCAACCTGGAGACTCCTTAGCTGGTGGGTACGCTGCTTATCCAGCCGCTCATGGTACATCTTATGATGGAATTGTATTGGAAGCCATCACCTGGATGCACCATGACTGCAATGTTCGCAAAGTAATTCTACATGAATTAGGCCATTATTTCAATTTGAAACATACATGGCAGGGTAATTCTTGTATCAACGAAAATTGTAGCATTGATGGTGATGGGGTCTGTGATACGCCACCTGACTTTGACATCAATATTTATCCATCCAATCCTTGTATGCAAGGGTTGCCAGTCAATACTTGCTTTTCAGATGTCAATCTAACAGATCCTAACAACCCCTTTCTTGATGATCAGCCTGATATGACATCCAACCTGATGGACTACGCACCTCCTGCATGTATTTCTGTTTTTACAGCTGGTCAGGCAGAGCGGATGATTCAGACTCTTGAAGGTCCCAGGTCAAGTTTAATGAATTCCAAAGGATGCGAACTTCCTTGTCAGACTCCCATAACCCTGCAGATCGAATGGCCATCCTCACCAGTAATATTTGGTTCCCCTGTAACAATTACACAAAACTCGCTAGGGGCTTCATCTTATAAATGGAGTTGGTATGATGGGGAATCTTCAAATCAGGATTTATTTTATCCAGCTGATAGTATAGGAAAATTTGAGGTCTGCATGGAGGCCATTGGAAATACGCCGGAATGCAATGCAACTGAATGTCAAATCATAGAGGTTGTTTGCACCCTCTCGATTCCAACCATTAGTCTTTCAGATTATCAGGTGGATCCCAATGAAACCGTATGGTTGACACACACTACACCTTCTCAATCAGGCTTTAGTTATAATACATGGTTCATTAATGGAGAGCCTCTTGGTCAGGCCACATCCATTCCTTACACAGCGGAAGTGCAAGGCTCTACCACAATTTGGCTTGAAGCATGCAGGCAGGGCTGTTGCACGCAAAGTGAACATGATTACCTCTCGGTAGGATCATGTCCAACTGGGAAAGAAGCAAATCACTGGATGTTCGGCAGAGACAGGATTCATCTTGATTGGAATTCTGGTTTTCCTGAAGAGCAACCCCGGGCCAATGGCAGTTTCGGTGAAGCATCTACTGCTGCGATTGATGTCAATGGAGACCTGCTTTTTTACACAGACAATTATCGTGTATATAATAGAAATCATCAAAGGATGACAAATGGCCTTCTTGACAGTGATACAGGACCTTCGGCTACTCAATGCCTAACAATACCCCAACCTGGGTCAGATAGCTTGTGGTATTTGTTTTATCCAGATGCACCATTGTCAGGAGATCTTGATCGCGACACAACCACAAAACTTTATTATGCTATTATTGATATGAGCCTTGATTTAGGACTTGGCGATGTAATAGATAAAGATCAGGTGATTCTTCAACCATCAACTGAAAAAGTTGCAGCAGTAAGACATTGCAATGGTACCGATTGGTGGATTGTCGGCCATGAGTCTGGTTCAAATAAATTTTACTCATGGATACTTTCTAAGAATGGTTTAAGCATTCCCATTATTAGTACTATTGGCATTGCTAAATCAAAACGCAAAACAACAACAGCT
>Ga0163151_10004558_pt1 | contig 18487 bp, 20 predicted proteins | sample OliLakLV19MP5IB2_FD_145596 | JGI IMG/M metagenome (GOLD analysis project Ga0163151, IMG submission 145596) | Freshwater microbial mat bacterial communities from Lake Vanda, McMurdo Dry Valleys, Antarctica - Oligotrophic Lake LV.19.MP5.IB-2 | ecosystem: Environmental > Aquatic > Freshwater >... | reverse complement strand
CACCGGCCAGCGCAGCCCCTCTACCGCGCCAGCCGGTGCCAAGTTCTCGCCGAACTATCAAAGAGCGTCCAACACCTACGCCGTGATTAGAGCCACGATCTCGCCGGACGATGCACGGGCCGTCCGCAGCCGCAATCGTGGCACTGAGGCGATTTGGTGCGACCGATTTTTGCTCAGTCGCCATCGCAGTGAGGAGAACCCGCCGCGCACAGCGAACGCGGCGGGCATCACCGGCAACACGATGGCGAGAATCAGGCCGGCCGCACGGCTACCGCGCGACTTCGTCCGGTTCGCGGGTCTTCGCCTTGGTCGAACTCGACGCGCCGGTTGACGAGGCGTTCGTCGAAGTCGAGAGACTCGAGCGCGGAGACATGAAAAAACAAGTCCTCGGTGCCATCGCTCGGAACGATGAAGCCGAAGCCCTTTTCCGCCACGATCCGTTTGATTGTGCCCGTTGCCATGATTGCTGCCGCTGTCGAGAGTGAGAGAAACCAGCACTCCCCCGCGGCCCTTGCGAACCGCGGAGGAGGGATGCCCGGCAACGAGCCGGTGCAACTTCATTGATTACACACGAGCGACTTCAAGCCGCCGCGCCCGTAGCTGGCCGAGACGCCGCTGCACTGCCGGTGTCACCTTCCGCCGCGTGGCCACCGACGTGGTCTTGTACGCCGGTCGGGTCACGACGCTGATCTCCAATAAGTCGGCGTCGAACAGTTCCCGTTGCGGCCCCGTCGGCATGTCCGACCATCGGTCTTCGACGGCGTTGAACGAGAACGACATTTCGCCCAGCACGCCGGTGCGGATCATCTCGTACACGTCGCGAGCCACGGTTGTGTCCGGTAACGTCGCCTCGAATCGCAACCCACGGGCATCCTCGACGAGCGTCAGCGTTCCGTTGCGCGTGCGGGCGATCGGACGGGCGAAGTCGTGCTGGTCGAGTAGAAACACGTCCGGCCGTTCGCGGAGCGTGCGTGCAAAGGCACCCTTGCGAACGATCTCAGTGAACGTTCCGCTCCGGGTGTAGATCGTCGCCGGTTCATCGAACCGAACCGCGTAGCCGCCGATGCGCATGTCACTTGGCATGGGTCGCCCTCCGACGTTCGATGATCGGTCGCACACCTTGCAGGCGATCCTCCAGTCCGATGATCGCAACTTCTGCGATGCGATGCAGACGGGTGCCCGGCTTGGAAGTGCGGAGCGCCTTGCGCTGTTCCAACAGCTTCCGGCTGTCGCGATTTGCACTCTTGAGCAACAGCGAGTCCAGGTCTTCGCGACGGAGTTCGTCGGCACGTTCCATCACTTGGCCCCCCTGTAGCTGTCGGGCAATTCGGCGAGGTACTGGTCGATCCTGTCCGGCGTACACCACGGCATTGCCACGGCCGCCAACGGCCCGCCGAAGTCGACTTGGCCGCGATCCAGTTCGTCACGGAACTCCTGCTCCGCCACCAGCGCTTCGCGGAGGGCGCGCATCGCGGACACGATCCGGCGACCGTGGGCCTGATGTTCAGGCAGCAGGCCGGTGCGAATCTCGCGACACAGCGCCGGTGTGCCGTCACGGACGATTTGCTCTTGGATGGTCAGCGCTTCCTCAAGAATCGCCTCCTGTTCATTCAGCGCCGCGAGGTCTTTCCGCCGCTCCATCACGGCGACCACGGACGTGTCCGCATCGGGAACATGAGCCAGCGCCGCAGCGTAAACCGGCGACACGTTGCGCGGTGCATTGGCCAGCGCGGTGATGGTCTCCTTTTTGCGGAATTGCACCGTGGTGAGTTGCCGCCGCAGTTCGGTACCGTTGTCGAGCCAGCCGCGGCACTTCGGCAGGTCCAACAATCCGCGGGGATTCTTCGTTGCCATTTCGTCTTTCGTCTTTCACGGGGTTCGGTTGCCGCGACGTTCTCGCCGCGGTCGGAAGTCTGCGGGGCAGTTCGCGTGCATCCACGCGGTCAGATCAGATTCGCGCCACCGCAGCGGAGACTTCGTGCGAGGCTTGGGGATGCGGTTCGCCTCCAGCAACTTGCTGAACGTGCCGACGCCGATGCCCATCCATGCCGCGGCCTCCAGAATGTTGAGGTCGCGAGCTTCGGCCGTCGTCGGTTGTTGCTGCGCGGTTTCCATGCTCACATTGTCCCCGCTGATTTTTCTGAGTCCATAAGATGAGGGTCAGACAGTGACGAATTGGAACGCCGCCTCCGTGCTGATCCCGCCGGGTCAATGCTCTGGTAGTGCTCCGGCTTCGTGCTGCACTTCCAGCATCGGAACTTCCGAAGGATGAACTTGTCGGTGCGCTCGCTGTGATAAACCACGAGCCAGCCGTCGGGGCAACTCGTGCATGGTGTCCCTGTCATTGTGATTACCTTCACCAGCCTGAATGCGTCCACACAATCAGTTGAGGTTCGGTGTTCTCTTCGGGCGCGGCGTTCGTCATGCTGAGTGCCATGATGGCCGCGACGACGCCGTCCACCGTCCGGTGATCGCCACGCAACGGCCGGATCGGGCGCATCAGCCCGCCGGCCTCCTTGACCATCACGTTGCCGACCTGCCAGGTGAGTAGCGGGTTGCCGTTGTGCCGAAGGTTCCCCGCGATAATCAGCGACTCGAATTCCGCCGTCGGCCGCGCGAAATTGATGAGCTTCTGCCCGAACTCGACGCGCTCAATGCCTTCATTGGCGAGACCCTGCGTCAACTCTTCAGCGAACAGCGGGTCGAACACCACGGACTTGATCGTGAAGCGTTCGGCGAGTTCCAGGATGTCGGCCAGCACGACGGCGTAGTCCGTCACGTCACCGCTCGTCAGCCGAACGTGGCCCGCACGCTGCCATTGGAGGAACGGGACTTCGGCCTCCAGTTCCTTGGCGCGATTCTCCGGCAACCAGAACCGCGGCACGACGCGGTAAACGCCCTCGTCATCCGGCCCGAACAACAGCACCGCGGCCGTGATATCTTGTTTGCGTGCCAAGTCGAGACCCATGATGCACGACTGGCCGAGCAGATCGGTTTCGGTGAACTCTTCCCGGCACTTCTCCCAGTCGGCGGCCTTGATGAACGGGTTCGCCGAGTTCGCCCACACGTTCAGCCGGTACATCTTGAACGTCGTCCAATCCGTCAGCGACCGCTTCGCGCGGTTGAACGCATCGCGGAACTCTTCACCGTTGATGGTGTGCCCCCACGAGGGGTTCGCGACCTGCCACACGGCCGGGTCGCCGAGTTGTTCGTCGGTCGCGTCCTGCGGGGCTTCGTAGGCGACGTAGAAAAATCCCTCGTCAGTGAAGTCGCCGTTATTCACGCCTCGGCCGTATTCGTATTGCCGCCGGCCGTAGGACATCGGGTTATTGCCGGCCGTCGAGACCTCGAATTGAACAGGCTCGGCGCGGCTCGCGCCCATGTGCTCGACGACGCTGGCCAATCGCGAGTCCACGACGTGGGTTTCGTCGATGATGACGCTGCCGTTCAACCCTTCCTGTCCTTGATGATTGTCGCCTGACAACAAGTCATAGAACGAACTGGTTGCGATGTGTGTGATCCTGCCTGTCGATGCGTTGACCTTGCACTTGCGCGACAGTTCGGGACTCGATTCGACCATCTTTCGCGCGTGCTGATGAACCACGGTCGCTTGCTTGCCGTCGCGTGCCGCGCTGAACACTTTTTGTCCTTGCTCTCCATCAGCCAGCAACAGATAGAGACCGACGCCGGCCGCGAGCGGCGACTTGCCCGACTTTTTCGGCAACCAGATCGACGCCTTGCGGAACCGCCGCACGTCGCGCTTGAAGAACTCCGAAGACCGAACCCAGCCGAACAACCGCGACAGCAGATCGACCTGCCACGGCATCAGGTTGAACGGTTCGCCCGCGTGCTCCCCCTCGTACAGCCGGAGGAACCGCGGGAAGAATTCGCAGACGTGCGCGGCCCGCTGTTCATCGAACCGGCAGCCGTTCTCCGCCGCCGCTTGATCGGCCGCGTTGCGAATCCATTTCTGAGTGATGGCGTCGATCACGAGGCGGTCCTTTTGCGAGAGAATCCTTCAATGCCTTCGGTGTCGTCCGCCGGCGGGACTGACAACCGGGTGCGAGCCGTGGGAGACAACCCGACGTGCGCCGCGGCAGCGTCGAATGCTCGCCAATACCCGATGACCGCGGTGCGGACATCCTTCGACGTGGGATCACTGGCAGCCGCCTTGATGGCTTTGCGGTATAGCGACCAGAGTTCGCACACGCTGACCAGGACCGTCGTGTCGATGGCCCGCACGACGCGGCGCGCAACCAATTCGGGGACGATGGCGTCCCAAAGCCGTCCGGCTTCCCGGTCCATGCCGCGGGGCTTCACCGGCTCACCATCGAACTGCGGTTCGTCGATCCGATCAGCGTGCCGTGCTGGCCGGAATCCACCCATCAGGCGGAGTTCGGCGAGCGACTTTCGGGGTCGGCCCTTCATCGGGTTCTCCAAAATTGGCGATATGTCTTCATGCGGTGAGGTGTGGTAATCTGGGCAATCAATCCTGCGGATGTTTGCCACCCCCGTCGTCAGCGTTGGGCCTCACGTCTCGCCTGTTGCTGTGAGAGCGTCAGCACCGTGGCGGACGCCGATCCGTACCGCTTGGTGTCCGACGCCGTCTTGAGGCTGTGGTGACGCGCACAGAGCGTCCTGCCGTTGCTGTCCGTGTACGCGAGGTCGGGCCTGATGTGCCTCGGCACGATGTGATCGGCGATGGTTCCAGGCAGGAGACGGCCCTCGGCTTTGCAGTCTTGGCACAAATGGCAGTCGCGATCACGGACCCGCTCTGACCACAACGCGTGCTGATGGCCATAGCCGCGGATGTTAGACGGCGGCCGCGCGTCGATGCGGGGTGCCGGCGGTCGGGATTGGAATCGTCGGGGTGCAGTCGGCATTACCGCCTCGCTTTCGGGGTGCCGGCCACTTCCCACGAGACGAACGGCACGAGCCGCCCGTTCCACAGCAGCCGCAACAGACGGCCGCAGTGAGCACAGGCCCACTGCTCGCGGTCGACGTGACGGGCCTGATCGGAGCGGCAGAGCGGACAGGTTGGGACAGTTGTCGTGGTCATCGGGTTATCCTTCCTCACCGGGTTCGCGGTCGGGGGGTTGGGCCATCGTCAGTGCGAGGGTTAGGGTGGGAGTCGAGGCAATCGGCCGGTGCGGGGTCTGCTGGCTTTGCGGGGTCTGTTTTGTGCTCCCTCTAGGTAATACGCCCATAGAGCAACTCTGCTCACTCTCATGCGCAAGGGAGTGGGTTTCAGAGCATTCAGACCCGGCAGACCCCGCACTTGTCACCCGCCAGACTTGCTGGTCGTTTCGGTTCGGGTGCGATTCCAGATACCGGCCACCGATCACCCGTCCGCGGATGTGCCGCAGTTTGTTGCCCAACTGGCGCACGTTCGGGAGCTGTCCCGGCTTGGCGTTCGTGAGTTCGCAGATGGCGGTGTGAACGGCTTCGCAACGGACGGCGTCACGGGCGAGGACCGTCAATAACTTCGCGGTGGTGACGCCGTCGCCGGTGGGATCGACTTCATCCCAGCCGTCGATGAGGCTTCGCAAAGCCGCGGCCTGAACGTCGGAGCGGTCGACCAACTCTTGCCGCACGGCCGCCGGGTCGGGTTGTCCTGCCCACACCAGCGCGTTGCGAATGAGGTTTGACCACCCCTCGAACGATCCCCACTCCGGCAACCGCTGTGACGGCCTGCCGGCGACGTGGAACGCCCGGAGGACGGTCAAAGCCGCGGACAGCAATCGGCCCCGGTTGCGGCGAACGTGGTCGACCAAGTGCGGATGCCGGAAGCCGCTACGCTCTTCGGGTCGCTCGATTTTGCAATCCAGCCGGATCGGTTGGACGCGGCGCGACGTGTCGGCCGCGAGGATCACGTTGTTGCCGGTCGCGCCCCACACCAGCCGGAGGGGGAAGTCGACCATTTCTGACCTGCCTAGCAATCGGTCCTGCCAGCGGGTCGCGGTCAAGGCGGCGTCGAGCGAAGCGCAGCCGAGTTGCGAGGCGATGTTGTCGATCAGGCACAGGGCGTCCCCGCGGATGGCGAGTGAGGTGATCCGCTTCCGGGCCTCGTCGTCGTCGTTGGGGTTGCTCATCCGGGGGAGCGCGTCCCCGGTTACGATCATGCCGACGGTGTCGCACAGCAGCGACTTGCCCGAACCGCGGACGTTGGCGTCAACCAAAAACAGCGGGGCCGGCCCATTGAACGCCGGGCGTGCGAGAGGCGTGAGTACGAACGCGAGCCACCCGGCCCCGTGCTCCGGCCGCTCGAATGGGAAATCGGCGGTCACGTCCTCAAGAATGCGGATTGCAGCCCGTGCATCGTCTCGCGTTGGATGTTCGGCGACTTCAACCACCAGCCCGCGGAGGTCGAGATAGAGCCCGGTCGCCGGATCGTAGCCCGGCAGCGTCAGGACCGTGCCGTCGCCGCGCAGCACCGGAGCCGTGGTGATGCCGTCGAGTGCACGGATTCCGGCCCACTGCCCACGGCCGCAGACGGCTTTGATATTCCAGTCGGGCGGATGTGCCGGCTTCTCTTCGGGTTCTTCGGCGTCCCCTTCCAGGCGAACGTAGCGAGCGTGCCGCGTGAGCCGTTCGCGAATCGTTGCCGGGCCGACGGCGGCAATCCGTGGCGCACTAGCCGGCCGTTCGATGCCGTCGCCGCTGAATCCGTCGGCCACGATTTGCACGAGCGACCCGGCCCGCTGATACAAGTCGTGATCGGCGGACAGCGCCGCGACCGATTCATCGTTGACGCGGTGTTCATCCGTGCCGATCACAATCGTTGGGCGGGAGTCGCCTTCGCTGATCGTCGCCAGGCCAGACCCTTTCGTGGGGAGCTGTGCCAGGTGTGCGTCGATGGCCGCTTCGCTGGTGAGCAGCGTCGGCACGCCGCCCGCGGCGAGCAGATCGTCGATTCCCTTGCCTTGTTCCGCCGGCCACGTCTCCACCTCGACGACGAATCCCTCTTTCCGCAACCCGGCGACCATCCTGCAGAGGTTGTCGGCCACCGTGGCGTTCGTCGCCGCGTCGGCATCGAATGCGACGACAACCGTTTTGACGCCGAGTGCATGAAGAACAGACAGCACGCCGCGCCAACTCGCCACGCCGCCGATAGCGATCGTCGGCAGGGGACTGAGGCACGTTGCGACGTCGCCTTTCAATTCCCCCTCGGTGACTCGAGCGCGCGGAATCGGCCAGGCCACACCGACGGGAACGTGCGGAGGGCTGCCCGGCCCCGGCCCGCCGTTTTTCTTGGAAGACAGGTAGGCATACCGCGGCTGTTTCCCGCTGACTTTATCCTGGCGATATTTGAGGGCGACGATCCGGCCTTGCTCATCGCGCACGGGAATCAGAATGCAGTCCCGGCAGGCGAGCGTGAGGAATGGCCCATAACGGCCGTCGCGACGAATGAACCCCGGAACCTGCATCAACTTCGTGCCGAACTTCTCCAGCAGCCGAGCGAAGATGCCGCGCGAAACGCCCGCTTTGACGCTGCGATACTTCCGAAGCGCCATTTGCTCGCCGGACAGGCCGCGGGCCTTTAGCGCGTCGTTGTGATAGCCGAACAGCGGCAATTCGGCGAGCAGCGCAGAATAGACCGCGTGCCGGTCACCCGGCCCGGCGAGCTCGGATGTCGTTGCGGGAATCTCCGGCTTCTCGTTTCGCTCGCCGGTATGGTGAACATGCCCGCCGGCATCGTCGTGCGACGTGGCCCCGTCAGCGACGCGCATACAGCGGTAGGTGTCGCCGTCGTGACCGCACCAATCTCCCTTGCCGCAGATCGCGCATAGGTCGGACGGTGTGACGGTGGTCCACTGCGCTGCCGGCCGCGGGCTGTCGCTCAGTATTTGTGCGTCCTGCATTTTCATCGACCCACCTCCGCTGCGTGGGTCTTGATTGTGTCGGGCTTGATGCCCATGATGGTGGCGTCCTTTCACTGAACGCCGGGGTATGGTTGGTCGCCGCCCCGGCGTTTTTGCTTGCGCGGGGGGTTAGCGGGATTGGAGAGCGGTCATCGCCGCCGCGGCCTGCCGCTGACGACGAACACGAGCCGCACCGGGGGCGGGTTGCTGCGTCGGGTTGTCCGCGTTCAGCGCCCGCAGGAATTCTTCACACCACGCGGTTTGCGTGTATCGCCGGGATCCAGAGACGACGGTGCGGAGGCGGATTCGCTCCCCGTTCCGGGAGACGCCGTGAAGCGCCCACCGCCAGAGCGTGGCGCGGTGCGGCCTGCCGGGAAAGCAGTGGCAGGCATCGTCCAGTGCGATGTGGGGATCGACCTGCGTGCGGTCGTCCTGAGAGAGAGACGCGATCATCGTTGTCCTCCGGTTGTTCGCCGGAGGATGCCGCAAAACGAAAGCGGCGGGAAAATCCGCCGACGAAATGGCTAATCCATTCGTCAGCAGACTCCCGCGCTGGTGCGACGAGACCGTCTGTCTTGGTCATCAGGTCAAAGGGATGATTCCCTCCGCCCGATACCGAATCATCTAGGTTGTATCCGCGTGCGACAGCAAATGCTGCATTGGTCGCGGTCTGGGTATCAGTATAAGCAACCGGCGCACGGGGTCAAGCCGGTGTGCGCCGGTTTGTCGGATTTTGCGTTCAACCGATCTTCGCGACCACGTCGGCCGCGAGCCGGTCCATCTTGGTCGAGTAGTTCGCCGTCATGTCGGGCTTGCTGTGCCCGGCGAGCGCCTGCGCGGCCTCCATCCCGAACGTGTCCCGGACCGTCGTGGTGACGTTGTGCCGCAGCCAGTGCGGGGAGAATCGGGGCAGGTCCAATTTGTCGCACGCCGTCGTGACGCGATTGCCGTAATGCGACCGCGTGATCTTGAACAACTTCGCGGACTGGTCGGCCTTCAGATGCTTCGCGAGCACGGCCTGCGCCTTCGGGCCGAAGTACAGCCGGCGGGTCTTGCCGTGCCCCACGGTCTTGTGATCGGCGAGCGTCGCCGTCCACACGTCGCCGGTGCGGTCGATCATCGCCGTGGTCAGCATCAACAGTTCACCCGGCCGGCAGCCGGTGAGCAGTTGCAGGTCCATCAGGTCGCGGACCAACGGGGAGACGTACCCCTTCACGGCGTCCACGTTCGCCACGGGGACGGATTCCCGCTTTGCTTCGGTCTTGCCGGCGGACAGCCCGGCGACGGCTTCCAGGCGTTGCAGCGTCACCGGCTCTACCATGTCGTTTTCGATGCCCCAGCGGACCACGCGACGAACCCGGCAGACGCTCTTGTTGACGAAGCCGCGCGTCCAGCCTTTCGCGACCATCGCGTTGCGTGCGGCCTTGAGTTGCGTCGGACCGAAGTCGCGGATCGGCAGCAGGCCGTACAACTGGACGACGGGGAGCATGGCGGATTTGAGGCAGTCGAGTTCCGCCGTTGGCCTCCCATTCTTGACGTAATGCCGCTCGGCGAAGTCGAGATAGGCGAGCCACAGTTCCGCCATCGACGGACCGGGGTCGTCAATCGTGGTAGGAACAGTGGTAGTGCCCGGCCGTGCGAGGGGATCGACGATCCGGCCGGAGCAATGCTGAGCGACCAGTTCGCCGAACTTCCGGCGGGAATCGTCGCTGCCGAACGGGCCGAGATAGAAATCCCGGCCGTCGATCCTGGCGCGGGCCTGCCCGGTCGGTTTGTGCAGCAGATATGAGGGAATCAGAGACTTCGGGCGGGGCATGGTGTGGCACTCCTGTCGTTTCGTGGTAGCACTACCACGATTCGTTCAGTCGTTTCTGCCGCACCACGGAACACCCGCGGGTATCGTAAGTCTCGATTCGGCTTGCGTTTACTTCACAATGCCCAGGACAGGAATCGAACCTGCACGGTATTACTACCACTAGGTCCTGAACCTAGCGCGTCTGCCAGTTCCGCCACCTGGGCTTGTCAGGTTGCTCAGGTCAGAAGAATACGGATCGACATCGCGGACAGCAAGCATTCCGTCGGGATTTTCTGTTGACCCATAAGATCGACGCGATTCGCTGTGGCCGTGAAGCGATTCAAGGAACCGGTTGGTGAGAACTGTCTGCGGGCGGCGGCTGTAATTACAGCTTGGCGACGAATACCGGCACTGAATTCCCTCGAAAATGACAATGACATCTTCCCTCGGAAATGACATCGTCAGTTTTTCCTCTGGCGAAGTCTTTCATCTAGGCAACGCCATCCAATGCCTGCTCGATACGATGTCGGCGGACTTGCCGGACGGCACGGCAGTCGCCATAATCTTCCCCTTCCCGCAGCGCGGCTGCGACGGTTGGGCGTTGGATTTGTCCCGACGGCCACTCACTTCTGCGTCCTTGCCGGCGACTGCCCGGTCGGGACGGGTTCCCCATCGCGGAACCACCACCAGAGGAATGCGATTCATGGCGACGTTGAACAAGACCGAGATCAAAAAACTCCGCAAGAAGCGGCAGCGGCTGAAGAAGAAACTGCGTTGCCGGTTCTGCCCGCAGGGCTGCGACAAGCCGCCGCGTCCGATCTTCGTGGACTACAAGGATCTGAAGACGCTGCGGTCGGTGATCGACCGGGAAGGGAACCTGCTCTCCCGCCGGAAGACCGGTTGCTGCGCGAAGTATCAGCGGGCCGTTCGCGATGCGGTCATCCGCGCCCGGTACATGGGCCTTCTGCCCTACGTTGCCGAAGAGTAGCCACGACTCATTGACATCCCATGACGAACGCCCGGAGACCACGTCTCCGGGCGTTATTTTCGTGGGATGGGTTTCGACCGGACGGCACACACGACGCGCGGCTTGGAAGCGGTTCAAAACCCGATCATGGTCGTTGCGGTTGATGGCTGAACAGTGGTCGGAGGTCAAGTACGCCGCAGGCGTTTCGATCACACAGCCCAGGGTCGCGAGTCTGCGAGCGCACCCTGGGGACATGGCGTCCGAGGCGCATCGACCCTGAAAGGGTCGCATTACCGGCGGCCTCAAACCGTGATGAAACCCTTTCAGGGTATGGGATTCGTCATCGATCGGCCCCCCAGGGTGCGCTCGCAGACTCGCGACCCTGGGCTGTGAGGTACAACGCCTTCGGCGTAAAGATCATGCGGTTTTGAAACAGCTTCTTGGCGATGCGTTCGCGGTCACTTCGGCACTGATGTCAGCCAGTCTTCCCCGAACGCGGCGTGCTTCATGCTTTTCCCTTCGGCAACGAAGTAGCTGTAAACGACGTGGATGCGGCCGTCGCGCGTCTGGATGATCGCCGGATAGTGGTATTGGCCAGACTCGGCCCGTTCGAGATGCCGGGTGACCGGCCAGGTGCGGCCCTCGTCCGTGGACCGCGACACCGCCAGACTGTTCCGGCCGTTCAGCGTGTCGTTGTACACCAGCAGCCAAGCGCCGCTCTTGAGACGGACGGCGTCGAGGCCGGAGCCGGGATTGGGGAGGTCGAGGGCGTCGACCGGACTCCAAGTGACGCCGTCGTCGCTCGATTCCGATCGTCGAATCTTCTTCGTGACGCCGTTCTCGCGCATGTACGCCACCAGTGTGCCGTCGTCGCGACGCAGCACGCTGGGCTGAATGTTGCCGAAGCCGAGCAGCGGTTGCGACGCCGACCACGTGCGGCCCTCGTCGTCGCTGATCGCCATGATCGAACACGAAAACGTGTCCGAATACAGCGGCAGCAGGATGCGGCCGGAAGGGAGCACCGTCGGCTTGCAGCGCGGCTGCCAGCCCAGCCGCTGCGAAAGTTTGTCGCTCAACTTCAAGCGGGCGGCGTCGATTTCCGCCTGAGCGCGCTCCACGAGCGGTTGCGGCAAGCCGCGTAGAAAGTCGTCAAGCATCTGGTTCGCACGGGCGCTGAAGTCGTCGGGCTTAAGGAAGATCGTCCCGTCCCGCGACCACATCGGACAACCGCTTCCGGTCGGTTGATCGGCGACCTGAAACCGCGTCAGGCACGATTCCCACGAGTTGGCCAGAATCACCGGCCAGAACAACCACAACCGGTCGCGGGCATCGACCATCAGGCACGTGTTGCAATCCGGAAAGCCCGGCGTGTCGACGAGGACAAACGGCTCGCTCCAATCGCGTTTTCCGGTCTGTTGTCGCGTTCCCCACACGGCGACGTCATCGGCCCTCCGCTCCCCCGAGCCGCGATACCAAGACACGAACAGCGACCCATCGGCTAACTCCGCAATCCCCGGCGCGTGGTTGTGCTGGTCATGCAGCGGGAACACCAACTCGGACTCGATCACCGGCTCCGCCGCCATCGCGTTCGACAAGCCCACGGCGAGGATCAGGCTCACGGCACTGAGGCGAAGCATCGGGTGAAACATGGCGGGTGAACTTTCATCGCAGGTATGACGAGGGATCGGTCAGACGTTGTCCGCGGAGTTGTGCAAGGTGAGAAGAACTGGATCCACAGATTTCGCAGATGACGCAGATTTAATACGGCGAACTTAGACGCATTTGATTTCAATCTGCGAAATCGGCGTAATCTGTGGACCAAAGCTCTATGGAAGCGCACAGAGTGTCACGTCGTGGCGATCTGGTCCACTGTGCTGGCGTTCATGTTGTCGCTGGTATCAGATGAGAGGATGAGGTTTGATGGCCGATAATATCGTCCCGGTTTTCCCGGCCAATTCCGCGGTTGCCCCGGGAAATCATCTCTGTGATCCCTCAAACTGTGTCGGCACCATCCCTTGCAGCCATTTTTTCGACGGCTATACTGTCCGGTTCCCATCCGCCGCGGCTCGTAGGCCGGGGTGGTCGTTTTTGGTGATGTGACCCAGGCGGAATGAGTCCGATGAGTGGCTGCTGCTATCTGTGCGAGAAGAAGCCCGTGTTCGGCAACACGAAGGTCGAACGGGGCAAGGCGAAGTACCTCGGCGGCAACGGCCGCAAGACCACGGGGATTTCACGGCGGCTGTTCAAGCCGAACCTGCAGTCGATCCGCATCCAGGAAGGGACCGAATCGAAAAAGGTCCGCGTCTGCGTGAAGTGCCTGCGGTCGGGCGACGTCATCAAGAAGGTCGTCCGGGCGCCGTTCACGCTGCCGGCCGAAGCCGCCGCCAAGAACTAGTCCGCCGGGATCGGGTGTGCCGCATGGCTCTCAGCCGTGAGACCGTTGTCAAAGTGGCCTCACTGGCCCGGCTGGAGCTGACCGACGCCGAGGTGGAACTCTTCGGCGGTCAGTTGGGGGCGATTCTCGACTACGTCGCCCAGCTCGACGAACTCGACGTGTCCGGCGTCGAGCCGATGGTGCATGTCGAAGACGTCGCCAACGTCTTCCGAGACGACGTGGTGCAACCGTCGCTTTCACGGACCGACGCTCTCGCCAACGCTCCCAGCACCGACGGCCGCTGCTTCCTCGTGCCGGCGATTCTGTAGCCAACGCCCCTCTTGTGTAGGGTGCAGTCGAGGCTTTGCGAGGCTCAGCCCGTTGGAGTCCAGCCTTTAGGCTGTCTTCGTGTGAGTCGATCAAAGACAGCCTAAAGGCTGGACTCCAACGAAGAGGGTGAGCCTCACAGAGCCTCGACTGCACCCTACCAAATCAGGCCGACGCGACATTGATCGCCCGCCGTGTTACCATCTGCCGATTGGCATCATTCAGCGATGATTCGGGGAAAGTCGGCGAGCATGGGGAGCGGGGAACCAACGGCGGGGGAGCTTTGGCGACACCTGCAAGCCGGCGAGATCACCAGCACGCAGGCCACGACGGCCGCGCTGGACGCCATCGCCGCCCGCGACTCCCGAATCGGCGCGTTTCTGCACGTCGATCGTGACGCGGCCCTGGCCCGTGCGGCGGAGATTGACGCCCGTCGCAAGGCCGGTCAACCGGTCGGCTTGCTCGCCGGATTGCCGGTGGCGGTGAAGGATGTCCTCTGCACGCGCGGGCAACCGGTGACGTGCGCGAGCAAGATGCTCGCCGGGTTTCAGCCGCCGTACGATGCCCACGTCATCGAACGGCTCTCGGCGGCGGACGCAGTGCTGATCGGGCGGACGAACCTCGATGAATTTGCGATGGGTTCCTCCAGCGAAAACTCCGCCGTCCAGATCACCCGCAATCCCTGGGATACGTCGCGCATTCCCGGCGGATCGAGCAGCGGGTCGGCCGCCGCGGTCGCGGCCCGGATGACGCCGGTCGCGCTCGGCAGCGACACCGGCGGCTCGATCCGGCAACCGGCGGGACTGTGCGGCGTCGTCGGGATGAAGCCGACCTACGGCCGCGTGTCGCGCTACGGGCTGGTGGCCTACGCCAGCTCGCTCGACCAGATCGGCCCGTTCTCGACCGACGTCACCGGCGCCGCGGCATTGTTGCAGGCCATCGCCGGCTACGATCCGCGCGATTCGACCTCCGTGAACCGCCCGGTCCCCGACTGGACGGCCGCTGTTGATCAACCATTGAAAGGCCTCAAGATCGGCGTCGCGAAGGAACACTTCGCGGAGGGCCTCGACGCCGAGGTCGCGAAGTCGGTTCGGTCGGCGATCGACGTCTATCGCTCGCTCGGGGCAGTCATCAAAGACATCTCGCTGCCACACGCGAAATACTGCATTGCGACGTACTACCTCATCGCGTGTTCCGAAGCGTCGGGCAACCTCGCCCGGTACGACGGCATGCACTACGGGCACCGGGCGGAATCCGCCAAAACGCTGCTGGAGACATTCGCCCGCAGCCGCGGCGAAGGCTTCGGGGCCGAGGTGAAACGCCGGATCATGCTCGGCACCTATGCGCTGTCGTCCGGCTATTACGACCAGTATTACGTCAAGGCCCTGCGCGTCCGGCGGTTGATTCGGCAGGACTTCGACGCCGCGTTCGCCGACGTGGATGTCATCGCCGGCCCCGTGACGCCGACGGCCGCGTTCAAGATCGGCGAGAAGGCGAACGACCCTTTGGCGATGTACCTGGGGGACATCTACACCATCAGCGCGAACCTCGCCGGCCTGCCGGGGATGTCGATTCCCTGCGGGTTCACGCCCGGCGGCTTGCCGATCGGCCTGCAACTGCTCGCCGCCCCGTGGCAGGAGGAGCAACTGCTGCGGGCCGCGCGAATGTACGAGCGGGAGACGGATTGGAATCGCCGCGCGCCGGAGATGGCGCGATAAGAGAAGAGAAGACCGCGAAACCGCAAGCGTGTGTTGGAAATCGTTCTTGTTGACGCATAGCGTTTGGCCCTTAGCCCTGAACCCTCAGCCCTTAGCTCTCCATGTACGACATCATCATCGGTCTCGAAGTCCACGTGCAGCTGCAGACGCAGACAAAGATCTTCTGCGGGTGCAACACCGCGTTTCATCCGGACCAGCCGAACGTGCAGACGTGCCCGGTCTGCCTCGGGTTGCCGGGGTCGCTGCCGGTGTTGAACAAGAAGGCGTACGAGTTGGGGGTGAAGACCGCGCTGGCGCTCGACTGCCAGATTGCCACGTTCACGAAGTGGGACCGCAAGCAGTATTTCTACCCCGATCTGCCCAAGGGGTATCAGATCAGCCAGTACGACCTGCCGTTCAGCGTTGACGGCGGCATCGACCTGATTCTGAACGCCGACACCGGCGCGACACGGCGCATCGGCATCATCCGGGCGCATCTCGAAGAGGACGCCGGCAAGAACTTGCACGACGAATCGGGCCGCGGCCGCGCGAGCGGCGTCGATCTCAACCGGGCGGGGACGCCTTTGGTGGAAATCGTCACGCAGCCTGATCTGCGGTCCGCCGAGGAGGCCCGTGCGTTTCTGGAAGAGATGCACGCGCTATTGACGTACCTCGAAGTCTCCGACTGCAACATGCAGGAGGGAAGCCTGCGCTGCGACGCCAACGTGAACCTGCACGTGCATCAGCCCGACGGCCCGAAGATCGCCACGCCCATCGTCGAGATCAAAAACCTCAACAGCTTCCGCTTCACCGAGCAGGCCGTGCTGTTCGAGGTGGACCGGCAGTGGCGCGAGTACCAGCGGACGAGGCAGACCATCAAGGACGCCCCGAAATCGACCCGCGGCTTCGATCCCGAGCGGGGGGTCACGTACCCGATGCGCGAAAAGGAAGAGGCGGCCGATTACCGCTACTTCCCCGATCCCGATCTCGTGCCGGTCACGATCACCGAGGCCGAACTGAACGCCATTCGCGCGACGATGGGCGAAACGCCCGCGGCGATGCGGCAGCGCTACCAGCGGGACTATCAACTCTCGGCGTACGACACCGCCGTCATCATCGCCCAGGGGAAACCGTTCGCGACGTACTTCGAGGAGGTCGCAAAAGGCTGCGGCGATGGCAAGCAGGCCGCCAACTGGATGACGCAAGACGTCCTCCGCGAACTGAAGGAACGCCAGCAGACGATCGCCGCGTTCGCGATCCGCCCCGAGGTGCTGTCCGCGATGGTCTCGCGCGTGCTCAAGAAGCAGCTCACGATCAAGTCGGCGCGCGAGGTGTTCGTCGAACTGTTGCAGTCAGAGGCCACGCCCTCGATTGTGCGGATCGACGATGTCGTCGCGGCGAAGGGACTTGCGATCGTGCAGGACGACGGTGCGATCGATGCCGCGATCGCCGCGGTGATCGCCCGCAACGAAAAGGCGGTCGCCGATTACCGCGCCGGCAAGCAGGCGGCGATCGGCGCGCTGATCGGCCAGGTGATGCGCGAGCTCAAGGGAGCCGACGCCCAAGCCGTGCGCGAGAAGCTGACGGCGGCGCTGAGCGGCGAATGACGGCGGCCGACATCACACGATCCACAAATTGACGTACGAATTCACCAGCCAGCCGAACGGCGGGCAGACTTCGCACGCGACGAGCAGCGGCAGGTAGACCGCCGAGATCCACATCGGGCCGTCGATGTACATCGACTCGTACCACGACCAGAACATCGGCCCAATCGACAGCGTGTAGATCAGCCACGCCCAGGCGCACCACAGGCCCCAGCGGCGGAGGCGCTGGCCGCGGGTCAGCTTCGGCGGCGGTGCGGGGTCGGACATGCTGCGACGATAGCCCGGCGAAGACTCCGGCGTCAAACCGGTTCAGGGACGCCGGAGAACCGACGTGCGGTCGGATTCCGCGGCGGTGTCGGCGAGCGATTCGTAGAACTTGCGGACCAGCGCTTCGTACTGCGGCACCATCCGCTCGCCGTAGCCGTTCAATAACTGTTCGCGGACCTTTTCGGGGAGATGGCCCCAGACGTCGACCTCCAGCCGCCGCCGCGGCAGCGTTGCGGCCACGCCGACACGCCGGTTGCCGGTGCGCTCTTCGCTGTCGTCGGCCTGAGAACGATCGCGCAGCTGACCGGTCTGTTGTTGCGAGCCCGAACCCTGTTGCTGACCTGCGGATGATTTCGCGTCGTCTGGCTTCTGGGAATTGGACTGCGACGAGGACGAGTTCTGCTGCTGACCGCCGCCGCTGTTGCCCGACGGATTCGGCTGCGGCGGTTTCGGCGGCGTCTTGAGCAGTTCGTCCAACGCGGCGAGCACCTGCTTCTGCAGATCCTGCGTCGCCGTGCCGGTTTGACCCTCGGCGAGCTGGGCCTGGGCCGCTTTCATCGACTGCACGGCGCGCTGGATGGCTTCGGGACCGGCGGCGGGCGACGGCATCGGCTGTACGATTTCGGCCTTGGGCACGGCGTCATCGGCCGGAAGCGATCCCGTCAGCACAATCAATAACGCGATGAGGAATTGAACGGCGCGATTCCTGTGTGCCACGGCCGTGTCGGCCGTGCGGGGCATCCCAGCGGGAACGAGCGCTCGCACGGCCGACACGGCCGTGGCACACAAGACCGGATGCGGCGTCATGGCTGTTTCTCCGGTGCTGCGGGGGCGGGCTGCGCCGACTGGCTGACGAGTTCGATCAGTTGCTGCGCCAGCGTCGCCAGTTCCCCCTGCTCGACGGCGAGATCCGTCGCCAGAGGCGTCAAATCGACGGGCAATGTGCCGTCCGGCTGGCGTTGCTGCTCCAAAGACGCCGTCCGTTCCAGGCAGTCGGCTTGCAGCTCACGCAATAGCGCCAGTTGCACCTGGAGCGGAATCGCTTCGCCCGGCGGACCAGCCTCCTGTGGTTTCTCGTTCTCGCCCGGCGGTTGACCCTGCGACTCTGTCGGATCGGCTTCCTCGGGCTTGCGGTTCCACGCGGCGAGAATGCGGGCGAGCCGTTGAGCCGCGTCCTTCTCCAGCCGCTGCGTGACGGCGTCGGTCTGCCGTTCGGTCAACCGCTCGGCGGAGCAGTCGAGACTGCGGACCACGCCCGCGAGTGCAGCTTCCGCCACGACGGCGGTCGCCAGTTGGTCGCGCAGCTCCCCCGCTATGGCGCTGAGTTCGCGTTCGACGGCGGCGAGATCCTGCAGCGACCGCAGTTGTCCGCGGGTGAACCGGCCCGATTCGCGGCGCTGATCTTCCAGCCGGATCGTCTCGGCGACGACGCCGTCCTGCCGGGTTTTGAGCGATTCGATTTTGGACGCGATCCGTTCCAGTTCGTCCTGAACGAGCCGCGCCTCAGCCTGACGCCGGTCCTTGCGAACTTCGTTCTGCAATTCTTTGAGTGCCTCTTCGGCCTCTTTGGCATGCTTGCGGAGTTGTTCGGGGT
>Ga0163151_10004548_pt1 | contig 18516 bp, 15 predicted proteins | sample OliLakLV19MP5IB2_FD_145596 | JGI IMG/M metagenome (GOLD analysis project Ga0163151, IMG submission 145596) | Freshwater microbial mat bacterial communities from Lake Vanda, McMurdo Dry Valleys, Antarctica - Oligotrophic Lake LV.19.MP5.IB-2 | ecosystem: Environmental > Aquatic > Freshwater >... | reverse complement strand
ATCCAAAGCATTGTAGTAAACACTAATTGCAAGCATGTAGAGCCGTTCAAGCTTCGTAAAATTATTAATAGAATATTCAGGAATTTCTAGTGTGATTTCCCCAAGATGAACAAAATCCATGAGGATCGAATAATTCCATTGACCTATTAATTTCCTCTTCCGATCAATATCAGGGTCAATACCTGGGATTTCTATCGATTTTGATTCCAACCCCATACCAGACTCGCACCCTACATACTTAGACCAAAAACTTTCATAGTTGGGAAAAGACTCATTAGCTATTGATGCATATTTTTGATCAATTGCGTTTCCATTTTGTGCAAGCGTTAATGCCATAATTGATATAAGTTTAAATGTAATTTTACCCCATTCTATGTACCAACTAACCCAAAGGTCACCCTCGGATTGTATATTTCTCAGATTCAGCTCTTGCCATTAGTCCGAATACCCGGACAATGAATTTCACCTGCTCCCGGTGATCAGAGTTTTTGGTGATCTTCCTGATTTCATGTTTTACAACAAGGCTTCCAGACTCAGCCACAACTGGGACCATATCGTGAAAGTGATCTGAAACGGTTCCATCTGCACTGGCATGCTTCCGGGATATTTCCAGATAGAATTGCCGATGTTGATCTTCTTTGGTGAAATTGATCTATATCTCCAGGGAGTCGGATTTCTTAGGATTGAGATTAGGGAGGTATTTGATCTGGGTGATGGTAGGCATTATGACAAATTAAAGCTCAAAGCGTTTAAGAGCCAAAATATTTGCGGAGAGTGAGTAGTATTGCCGGCCAAAATCCCTTCTTAAAAAAATTCCAAATCTTGGTGTACCATTTTGGATGGATCCATTCATCAAATGATTTTCCTGAATCCATCAATATATCACCCTCTTTAGTAAAGGTATATTTGGTATTATTGAGGTTAGGTTCAATAATGCCCCAAGCCTTTAATTTACGTAATGCAGGGTAGACGGTGGGTGCATGACCATTATGAATTGGGAAGAAGCCTTGGGTCTTAATTTCTTTTAATATTTCGTCTTCCAATTGAGACATTTTTTGAAATCAATAATTTGCTAATAACCCGATCCGCTTGCAAATTTGCTTGCAAATGCCTTAAGTCCAGGGATATATTTCTGATATAATTATTTGATAATCAGTGTGGAGCATATCGGAGTCGAACCGATGACCTCTTGCATGCCATGCAAGCGCTCTAGCCAGCTGAGCTAATGCCCCATATTCAGGTCTGCAAATATAAGAATAAGACGGCTCTTGCTTCCAGGAAGCTTAGATTTTACAACCGATTGTTTGAAAATATTTGAGGATTTCCGCCACATCGGATAAATACCTATCGGGTTAAATACATACTGGCCTCACTGACCAGTTTGCGGAAAAAGGGATCCTTTAAATCCTTTATATAATAGATGGCCTCCCCGGTACTTTTCATTTCAGGCCCCAGCTGTTTGTCAACATGAGGAAACTTGTCAAATGAAAATACCGGGACCTTAATCGCATAGCCTTTTAGATTTTTGATGATTTCAAAATCCTTTAATTTTTTGGTGCCCAACATCACATGTGTTGCAATATTCAGGTAAGGCACCTGGTATGCTTTGGCGATAAATGGTGTGGTGCGTGAAGCTCTCGGGTTGGCTTCGATGACATAAACCATATGGTCCTTGATCGCAAATTGAATATTGATGAGCCCGCGGATTTCTAAATTTCGGGCAATCTTTTCCGCGTAAAATGACATGGTAGCGATCTCCGCCTCTGAAAGACTGTACGGTGGCAATACGGCATTACTGTCACCGGAATGGATGCCTGCGGGTTCTATGTGTTCCATTACACCCATGATATGAAACTCATCTCCATCGAAAATGCCATCGATCTCTGCTTCTTTCGAACGCTCTAAAAACTGATCAATAAGCACTTTGTTTTCCGGCATATGTTTAAATATGGTGAGCACGTGGTGTTCCAGTTCATCATCGTTGATAACTATCCTCATTTTCTGGCCTCCGAGCACATAAGAGGGCCGTACCAAAACCGGATAGCCAGTTCGTTTAGCCACTGCCAGCGCTTCATCAGCATCTCTGGCCGTTCCATATTCCGGATAAGGGATGTTTAATTCTTTTAGCAAATCGGAAAACCTTCCCCTGTCTTCTGCCACATCGAGACTGTTGTAGGAGGTGCCGATAATCTTGATGCCTTCAGCATGCATTTGTTCGGCGAGTTTGAGTGCCGTTTGTCCACCCAATTGGACGATAACTCCCTCGGGCTTTTCCAAATCCAATATTTCTTTTAAATGTTCCCAGTATACGGGTTCAAAATAAAGTTTATCGGCAATATCAAAATCGGTGGAAACGGTCTCCGGATTACAATTTACCATGATGGATTCGTAGCCTGCTTCTTTAATCGCTATCAGCCCATGGACACAACAATAGTCAAATTCGATGCCTTGTCCGATTCGGTTAGGCCCTGAGCCCAGGACTACAATTTTCTTTTTGTCAGAGGGGATGGATTCATTCTCCTGATCAAAACAAGAGTAAAAGTAGGGGGTCTTGGCTTCAAACTCGGCGGCACAGGTATCCACCATCTTAAAAGCCCGGGTGACCCCTAACTTCATCCGATGACGGGTTACATCTTTTTCATTGATCCGAAGCAACCATGCAATTTGGCCGTCAGAGTAGCCCATTTGTTTCATTTCGCGTAAAAATGCTTCAGGGATATCCTCTGCTACATTATACCGCATCAATTCGTCTTCAATTTTGACCAGGCGCTTGATCTGTTTGATAAACCAGGGATCAATCTGCGTCATTTTATGAATGGTTTTTTCGGGCACACCCAGTCTCAACGCATCCTTTATGCGATAAACCCGGTCATCGTAGGCGATTTCAAGCCTTTTGAGAATGTCCTGGGTTTGTATCCATTCTTTTTTATCTGCTCCCAGACCCATCCTCCGGTTTTCCTGAGACTGACAGGCCTTTTGCAGTGCTTCCAGGAAGCTCCGTCCTATAGCCATAACCTCACCGACAGATTTCATTTGTAACCCTAATTTGTGATCGGCACCAGCAAATTTTTCAAAGTCCCATCGTGGCATTTTAACGATTACATAATCCAGCGAGGGTTCAAAGTAGGCTGAAGTGGTCTTGGTGATTTGATTTTTCAGTTCGTCCAAATGATATCCAATGGCCAGTTTGGCAGCGATTTTGGCAATAGGATAACCAGTTGCCTTGGAGGCGAGGGCTGAGGACCTGGAGACCCTGGGGTTGATCTCTACGACAATTAAGTCTTCAGTTTCTGGATTCAGTGCAAATTGTACATTACAACCACCTGCAAAATTGCCCATCGACCGCATTAACCGAATGGCGTCGGTGCGCATTTTTTGAAAGGCGGTATCCGAAAGAGTCATTGCAGGAGCAACCGTGATGCTGTCTCCGGTGTGGATCCCCATCGGGTCCATGTTTTCTACAGTACAGATTATGGCGACACTATCGTTGAGGTCCCTCAATAACTCCAGTTCGAATTCTTTCCAACCCAGGACTGCTTTTTCTACCAATACTTCATGGGTCGGTGAGGCATCCAGGCCCCTCCGAAGGGCTTCGTCTAATTCATCTTCCTTCATCACAATACCACCTCCCGTTCCACCGAGCGTGTAGGAAGGCCTGATCACCAGGGGGAAACCTATTTTTTGGGCGGCATTTTTGCCTTCCAGAAAAGAATTCGCGATGTGGGATGGAGGCACAACCATGCCCAGACTTTTGACATGATTTCGGAATTTTTCCCGGTCCTCAGCCAATTCAATAGCTGCAATATCAACCCCTATGAGTTTAACCCCAAATCGCTGCCAGACACCCTGCAGGTCAGCCTCTACAGCCAGATTTAAAGCAGTCTGTCCTCCCATAGTAGGTAAAACAGCGTCGATCTGCCTTTCTTCCAATATTTTAATTAAACTTTCGACAGTCAATGGCCATAAGTAGATATGATCAGCCGTGACCGGGTCCGTCATGATGGTCGCTGGATTGGAATTGATCAGGGAGACCTCGATACCTTCCTCCCGGAGGGATCGGGATGCTTGTGAACCAGAATAGTCAAACTCGCAGGCCTGTCCAATAATGATAGGTCCGCTGCCGATGATAAGTACTGATTTGATGGATTGATCCCGGGGCATTTATGCAGGTGGTTTGGTTATTAAAAATCGCGCAAAGATAAAACTTAGTAGGGGAGATTTTACTAAACCAACTGTTTAGTATCAGATTAAATAAAGGACTGGAAACCACAATTTTTTAATTTTGACCCGGATGCGGACAACCAGGATTCTAATCACAGATGATGTACACCCGGTATTGGTGGACCAGTTGCGCCATTATGGTTTTGAGGTGGATTACCAACCTTCTATCAATTATGAGGAAACGACCCGGATAATTCCGGATTTTGAAGGTCTGGTAATTAACAGCAAAATCCAGTGTAATAAAAATTTTATTGACCAGGCACTTCGCTTGGAATTTATTGCCCGATTGGGTTCCGGGCGGGAAGTAATTGATCAGGATTACGCCGCTTCCCGTAATATTAAAATGTATTTTTCTCCAGAGGGGAACAACAATGCTGTAGCGGAACATGCATTGGGTATGTTGTTGGCTTTGTCCAATCAATTGGTGTGGGCCGACCAGGACGTTCGGAAAAAACAATGGCAAAGGGAGGCCCGCAGAGGATGGGAACTCAGTGGTAAAACCATTGGTATAATCGGATTTGGTTATACCGGAAGCCAGTTTGCAAAAAAACTGGCAGGGATGGAGATGAGCATATTGGCACACGATAAGTACCTTCATAACCTGGAAGTCATCGTATCGGGGATCACTGAATCTTCCAAAGAGGAAATTCAGGCTCAGGCGGATATCATTAGTTTTCACCTGCCCTGGTCGGAGGAAACTCATCATTATTGTGACCAGGCGTTTTTAACCGGCTGCAGGTCTGGTGTGGTCCTGATCAATACATCCCGTGGCAGGGTCATAGATACCACTGCTTTGGTCGATGCTTTAGCCTCAGGTCAGGTTGGTGGTGCATGTCTGGATGTGTTTGAAAATGAAAAACCACCATACTTTTCTCCGTTAGAAGATGCCCTGTACCGGCAACTCTATGAAATGAAACACGTCATACTTTCGCCTCATATAGCCGGCTGGACCAAGGAATCGAAATTGAAGATGGCCCGGATCCTGCTGCAGAAAATTTTGGCTTTATACGGTTTAAGATTCATTCAATAAAGTCGGGATAAACGAGATTATTCAAGCGGGAATGAGGGGGTATAAAAAAACTTTTATTTTTTCCGTTGAAAGTGACAATTGTTTTTTCAAAAAATTACCTTTGCCAGACTTTTAAATTGAACCAATTTGGATAGATGAAAAACAGGTATTTTGATCTTATCGAGCAGACCTTTTATTTTCCACAGGAAAGCTTCGATATCGAAAACGGATACCTGGACTTTAATGGCATTCCGCTGATCCATTTAATCAGGAAATACGGCACTCCGCTGAAACTGACTTATTTGCCCCGGATCGGGGCACAGATTAAACGGGCCAGAAACCTTTTCAACCGGTCCATGAAAAATGTCGGTTATAATGGTCAATACTATTATTGTTATTGTACCAAATCCTGTCATTTCCGGTTTATCATTGAGGAAGTACTGCAAAACGGTGCCCACCTGGAGACTTCCAGTTCCTTTGATATTGACCTGATCCGCAAATTGCACATGCAGAATCAGCTGGATAAAAATGAAATCATCCTTTGTAATGGATACAAAGCCGGTGATTATGGCAAGAAAATCTGTAAGCTGATCAATGAAGGATTTAAAAATGTAATACCGATCCTCGATAATAAAGAGGAACTCAAAATTTATGAGGATCACATTGAAAACGGTTGCAAGATCGGATTGCGGATAGCCACCGAGGAAGAACCGAATTTTCAATTCTATACCTCCCGGTTAGGTATCCGTAACAGTGAAGCTATTCAGTTTTATAAAGACCGATTGGCCAATAATCCTAAGTTTAAACTGGAGATGCTGCATTTTTTTGTAGATACGGGAATTAAGGATACCATCTATTATTGGGGTGAATTTAAAAAAGTCCTGAAAACGTACTGCGAACTAAAAAAAATCTGTCCTGAACTCAACGCCATTGATATTGGAGGTGGGTTACCCATTCGAAATTCGCTGGGATTCGAATACGATTACAGCTATATGATCAATGAGATTGTCAAGCAAATCAAAATCGCCTGCCAGGATGAAGGCATACCCGAGCCTGATATTTTCTCGGAATTTGGCAAATACACCGTAGGGGAGAGCGGAGCCATTGTTTTTTCGGTTATTGGCCAAAAACAACAAAATGACTCCGAATTGTGGTATATGATCGATAATTCGCTGATGAATACCTTGCCGGACAGTTGGGGTATTGCCGAACGATTTATCCTCTTGCCTATCAACAAATGGTATAATGATTTTACCCGGGTCAATATCGGGGGTATTACTTGTGATAATTCCGATTTCTACAACAGTGAAGTCCACGAAAATCAGGTCTATATGCCCGCCTTTTCAAAAAATGATGCGGAACCCCTTTATTTAGGGTTTTTTCATACCGGGGCGTATCAGGACGCCCTGAGTGGATATGGAGGTATAAAACATTGTCTGATACCAAGCCCTAAACACATCCTGGTGGACCGGGATGAGCAAGGCAATCTGGTCGACCGTGTGTACCTCGAAGAACAACAGGCTGATGATATGCTGAAAATTCTAGGTTATTGATTTTTTTAAGTTTAAACCATTAGAACATGAGTACGGGTCCCATCACTAAATTTATTGAACATCATTTTAAGCATTTTAATGCCGCAACAGTAGTGGATGCCGCCAGGGCTTATCAGCATCACCTGGATATCGACGGCAAGATGATGGTTACTCTGGCAGGAGCTATGAGTACCGCCGAACTGGGCAAATCGCTGGCCGAGATGATACGTCAAGACAAGGTGGACATCATTACCTGCACCGGGGCCAATCTGGAGGAAGATATATTTAACCTCGTGGCCCACTCGCATTACAAACGCATCCCCAACTACCGGGATCTGACCCCGGAGCAAGAATTGGAGCTCCTCGAACAACATTTTAATCGCGTTACCGATACCTGTATCCCTGAAATGGAGGCGATGCGCCGTATGGAACAAAGCCTGATCGATGTATGGAATGATGCAAAAGCCACTGGTCAACGATACTTCCCTCATGAATTTGTATACCAGATCCTGAGAAATAAGTCCCTGGAGAAATATTTTGAAATTGATTCAAAAAACAGCTGGTTGATAGCAGCTTGTGAACGAAATCTACCGATTATCGTGCCGGGATGGGAGGACAGTACCACCGGTAATATGTTTGCTGGTCATTGTATCGAAGAGGATTATCAGCCTACCATGGTTAAAAACGGGATAGAATACATGATGTTCCTGGCTGACTGGTATCTTAAGAACACCGAGAAAATAGGTGTGGGTTTTTTCCAGATTGGAGGAGGTATAGCCGGTGATTTCCCAATTTGTGTCGTACCTATGATTTATCAGGATATGCGACGCACCGATGTCAAATGCTGGGGGTATTTTTGTCAAATCTCGGATTCCACCACGAGTTATGGATCCTATTCAGGTGCAGTACCCAATGAAAAAATCACCTGGGGCAAACTCGAAGTGGATACACCGAAATTCGTGATTGAATCCGATGCCACCATAGTTGCTCCTTTGATTTTTGCCCAGGTATTAGGTTGGTAATACGTTTAATTGAAAGGTAAGGAATTAACCCGTGACCAGACCTGCCTTAAGCGAGATGTCCAACATCCGGTCAATACTCGCCCTTCCTTTTTCAATGACCCATTGGGGCAAAATGATTTCAGGAAGTTCATATTTCATGCAGGTATATAACTTCTCCAGGGTATTGCGCTTCATGTGCGGGCATTCATTGCAGGCACACTGGTTATTCGGAGGGGCAGGGATAAAAGTTTTATGGGGTGATTTTAATTCCATCTGGTGCAATATACCAGCCTCTGTGGCCACGATATACTCCTCGGAAGGATCGGTCATGGTAAACTTCAATAATCCACTGGTGCTCCCAATATAATCTGCCATTTCCAGGATATGTGGTTCACATTCGGGATGGGCTATAAATTTTGCACTGGGGTGCCGTTCTTTTAACCTTACTATTTTTTCATGTGAAAATATCTCATGGACCATACAAGTACCGTTCCATAGGACCATGTCACGGCCTGTTTTTTTTATCAGGTATTTACCGAGGTTGATGTCCGGGGCAAAAATGATTTTTCGATCTATTGGTATGCTGTTAATTACGGCAACTGCATTCGTAGAGGTACAACAGATATCGGTTAGCGTTTTTATTTCTGCCGTACAATTAATGTAGCTTACAACGATGTGGTCCGGGTATTTAGCTTTAAATGCAGCAAAAAGATCAGGTGGACAGGAATCCGCTAATGAACAACCCGCTTTCAGGTCAGGGAGCAACACTTTTTTTTGAGGGGCAAGTATTTTTGCGGTTTCTGCCATAAAATGGACTCCGGCAAATACAATGATATCGGCGTTTGTTTTTGCCGCTTGTTGGGAGAGCCCCAGGCTGTCTCCTACATAATCTGCCAGGTCCTGAATTTCTGATTCCTGATAATAATGAGAGAGGATAATGGCGTTCTTTTCTTTTTTGATTTTTAGGATTTCAGCTTCGAGATCAAGCGTGGGGTCCACCGGTATATGCAAATAACCATCCCGGTGTAACTGTTCCGCTGAAATACTGCTTTGAGGCATAAATTTTTTGGTGCTTTGAGGACTTATTGTACTTCAAAGATAAAGACTTATAGCTGATCATGCTTCGATTAGAAACAGGGTGGTCTTTTTGTGTACCGGGGGGGCTGGGGCTTGTTTCCATTCCCAGATGGTATGACGAAGGATTAGTTCATCCGGTCCGGTCAGATTGATAACAACACACAGATGAGTAGTACTTTTGAGCTCCTGTAAGAGGGATTGCATCAGGGCTTGATTCCGGTACGGGGTCTCAATAAATAGTTGAGTCGATTTCCATTTAAAGCTTTCAGCTTCCAGTTGTTTCAATTTAATAGATAAATCTGGTTTTGAATGAGGCAAATAACCATGAAAATTAAAACGTTGGCCGTTCATCCCGCTGGCCATTAAACCTAACAAGATGGAAGAAGGGCCTATCCATGGAATGACTTTTATTTGGTGACGGTGCGCTTCTGCTACCAGGTTGCTACCCGGATCTGCTACACCGGGACATCCTGCTTCGGAGAGCAATCCCATTGAATACCCGGCTAAGAGGACCTGAATAGGCTCCTTTAGCGGCTGATCGGATTGATGTTTGTCTAATTCATAGAATACAGCGGAATTAATATCAAACTCCGGTAATATTAATTTGATAAAACGACGGGAGGTCCGGGTATTTTCTACGACGAAATGACGCAGACTGTTCAATATAATTAGCTTATCCGGTAAAAGCACTTTGGCATAGTCATTATGAATCGGGGAAGGAATAATATATAGGTTTCCAGGAGGGGGCATTGCACCAATAATCAAAGATGTAATGCCTTGCCGGACCAGGCAGCAAAACCGGCTTCTTTAAGTGCTTCAGAAAAAGTAGGATGGGGGTGGCAGATCCTTGCCATATCTTCTGCACTGGCCTTAAACTCCATTAAAGTGACCGCTTCCATGATCAGATCTGCTGCTCTTGCACCCAGGATATGTACGCCCAGAATTTGATCTGTTTCCAGATCGGCGAGCACTTTGACCATTCCATCGGTATCCATACTCGCTCTTGACCTGGCGAGCGCTTTAAAAGGGAATTTTCCGGTTTTATAGGGTGTATTCTTTTCTTTAAGTTGTTCTTCGGTTTGACCTACCCCGGCAAATTCAGGCCAGGTATACACCACTCCGGGAATCAGGTTGTAATCAATATGGGGTTTTTGACCTGCCATAAATTCGGCAACAAAGATCCCTTCATCGGACGCTTTATGCGCCAGCATCGCTCCCCGGATGACATCCCCAACTGCAAAAATGTGTGGATGATTGGTTTGCAAATGTTCATTGACCACAATCCTTCCTTTTTCATCTTGCTGGATGCCTGCATTGGATAGCCCCAAGTCTTGGGTGAAGGCTTTTCTGCCAATTGCAATAAGGCAATAATCGGCTGTCATGGACTTCAATTCCGTCGATTCCCTGGACTGGTAGGTAACGTGGACCTCCTTACCGTTGGTTTCAACCGACATCACAGAATGGTTAAGGTGAAAAATGATCCCTGATTTTTCAAGTACTTTTTTCAATTCCTTTGAACCTTCAGCGTCCATCCCGGGTAAAATACGATCCAGAAATTCGATGGCTTCTACCTGGGTACCCAGACGGGCAAATACTGACCCCATCTCCAATCCAATGACCCCTGCACCGATAACGATCATACGCTTCGGTACCTCACTAATATTCAGTGCCTCTGTGCTGGTTATGATCCGGGCTTTGTCGTAATTAAAAGCAGGCGGCGTAATGGGTTTTGATCCGGTGGCAATAATGATTTTTTCTGCACGTAGGATAACAGTCGTACCATCCGCTTTTTTAACTTCTATTTCGTTGGCGTTTTTAAACCCTGCGGTACCTTGCAAGACTTCTATTTTATTCTTTTTCATCAAGAATTGCACTCCTTTGCAGGTTTGATCCACTACCTCTTGTTTTCTTTTTATCATCTGAGGCATGTCGATTTCAATACCCTTAACACGTATTCCGTGGTCTTTAAAAGTGTGTTGGGCCTGGTCGTAATGTTCACTACTGTCCAGTAGCGCTTTGGAGGGAATGCAGCCGACGTTGAGACAGGTACCTCCCAGGGTGGGGTATTTTTCCACCAGGGTGACCTTCATGCCCAATTGCGCGCAACGAATCGCTGCGACATATCCTCCCGGACCGGATCCTATGATCAGCACCTGAGTATCCATAAATCAATTACTTGAGGGTGGGGGATTAAAACGGTTTTTATCCCGGTCAGATCTGTCAGGTGGTGGATTCCTTCTGCGCTGATCAGGATGGGGTGGCCTGTTTTGTTGCGGTCGTGGAGGGCCGGACCTGGGGTTTGGTCTGTTGTTCCCACGAGGTTGATCGATATTTCTATCCTGATTGCTCCTATTGTTTTCCGGTCTTTTTTGACCAGAATCTGAGGATGAAGGCCCTGAAGGCCTGTCCTGGTAAGAATTCGGTTTATTGCGGATTCCCCTGTTTCGATTTCTTTTTTTCCGATCGTCTGGCAATTCTATTTCACCCGTGACGTCAGCATATCCCGCATCTTCTTCTACGGGTTGTCCACTGAGATTAGCAACTGGAATCGGTTTGCCAAAATCTTTGGGAATTTCGCCGCGGTCATTTTTTGCTTTGTGTTCTCTGACTTGTTCCGGGCTCATTCCGAATATCTGGGTTTCTTTACCTTTTCCACTGGTTTCCAATTCATAATACATTACTCCGCGGAAAATATCGGTCTTAAATAGATTGGCTACACCCAAACCCGATCTCAGGGTTTCTATTTCCATGGGAAACCGGTTGAGGGATTCCATGTACACATCCAGTTCATAATTTAAACAACATTTTAAGCGCCCGCACTGACCGGAAAGTTTAGTTTGATTGATAGCCAGGTTTTGATATCGCGCGGCAGAAGTCACCACTGTTTTAAAATCTGACAGCCAGGTGGAGCAGCATAATTCCCGGCCACACGATCCAATACCCCCTATTCTGGCGGTTTCCTGGCGTGCACCGATTTGCCTCATCTCAATTTTTACATGAAATTCTTTCGCAAAAAGCCTGACCAGTTCCCTGAAGTCAATTCGTTTGTCTGCTGTATAAAAGAAAGTGGCTTTTCTCAAATCGGACTGGAATTCGATGTCACCCAATTTCATGTCCAGATTGAGGCTGCGGGCAATAACCCTGCCTTTAATCAGCGCCAGTTTTTCCATTTCCCGGGCCTGACGCATATGATCGAGATCCCGGTCTGAAGCCAGGCGGATGACTTTATAGATAACCCGTTCTTCGGCTACATTTTTTTTCTTCATCTGTAATTTGACCAGGTCACCGCTCAGGGTAATTGTACCCACATCATATCCGGAAGCGGTTTCGACTACCACCCAATCCCCGGTAATGACTTCCTGATAATTTTCCCTCCGGTAAAATTCCTTATGTGATCCGTTTTTGAAACTGACTTCCACCCAGGGTGAGGGCATTGGATCTTCGATGTCGAGCACTGAAATCCAATCATACGTATTCATTCTATTGCAGCCTCCGGTCGAACAACCGCCGTTGCTTTTGCAACCCGCTGCTTTTCCATTGGTCCCACTACTACATCCTACACATGCCATGACACAAATTTACATATTAATAAATTACATAATATCAAATGATTTGACCGCTTCATGATTCAACATTTGTTTGACATTCAATGACAATGAAGTGAACAGAATTTTCGGATTGGCATTTCTTTCCACAAAATAGATATGGTCATCAAACAAGTTGGAAATGGTTTGCATTTCTTCTACGTCCAGTTGATTGGCCAGTCCTTTAATTGCTTTCCATTCATCGGGTTTATATCCCTCGTCAATAGTTGCCTGGATTTTATACCCGAGAACACTTTCAAAAAACTTAAGACCGAATTTTAGAAATTGACGATGATAATCCCTACCCTGCCCTGCGAATTGTTCAACCCAGGAAATCAAGTCTTCAGCCTGGCCTTTATAACACAACCGCAACCATTTGATCATATTTTCTACATGCGGCAGGGCCTGATCCTGACTCATTTTAAGGGCTTCCAGCATATTCCCCTCCGAACTGAGGATTATTGTTGAAAGGGCGGCTTCCTCTTTTAGGCCCCCTTTAACAAGCATAAATTTTATATCCGCATCGGCAAAAGCGGGTATCGCCAGAGACTGACACCGGGATTGAATGGTGGGTATAATCAATTCTTTATTCTCACAGACAAACAAGATCAAAGTTGCTGGAGGAGGTTCTTCTACCAGCTTAAGCAAGATATTACCTTCTTTTCCCAGGTATTCGGGCATCCAGATCAACAGGATCTTCAGATTACTTTCAAATAAGGTCAGGGAGAGTTTTTTCAACATGTTTCGGCATTCCCTCACCGGTATATTCAGGAGTTTGTTTTCTTTTTCAATGGCTTCCTGCCATCCGGCAGCATTGAGGTAGGGGTTGCTCAGGACATGTGCCCGCCAGGGAACCAGGAATTCTTCCGATAAATTTTCTTTTACGCTTGGGTAAGGGAAGGACAAATGCACATCGGGGTGTATTAACCGACCTGTTTTAGAACACGCAGAGCATACCCCGCAAGAATCATCAGCGGATGGCTGAGCACACAGCAGGTATTGAATAAATGCGAGCCCCAGGGCGAGTTTGCCTGAACCTTCAGGGCCACTCAACATCAAGGCATGCGGGAGCCTTCCCTGCCGTTGAAAAGACAGTAGCTTTTCTTTTTCGTATCGTAAACCTGGTATGTCAGCAAATTTCATGATAATGGCTGGTCAGATCTGCAGCCATTGATGGGACGTCGTCGAGGGGTATAGTTTCTAAGGCTATAACACCGGAGGATAGGAAAGGATGGAAGGGAAAATTAATAGAGAATATGTTTAACAGCCTCCTCGCGGGAAGCGAAAGCAAATAAATCGAAAGTACTAACACATCTAAAATCCCCAGCTCGAAAGGGGTCAAAATATTAAATATTAAAAGGATTCCAACCAACATTAAAAGGCCCGGTAAAAAACAAGCGTAGAACAAATCGGAATTTATTCTAACCGGAGATATCCCTATCCAGGGTTTGAAGCGACAATCATCAATTGCAGTCATCTGTCTACAAATATAACACCGTTATATCGATTCCATGATGGAATCCCGGAAGGGTAGATTTTAGCCAACCCGTTTCCGGGACTTAAATAAATCCCGAAAAGAAGAAGCAAAAGTTTATGACCTTTGTTTTTACTATGAATTCAGCAGAAAATAAAAAGGTAGCCGTTTTCAGATGGGGGCATTTTAATGCAGCCCACCGGCTTCACAATCCGAATTGGACAGACGAACAAAACAAAGCCGTATTTGGTATTTGCAATAATGCCAACTTTCATGGACACAACTATGAATTGGTGGTGAAGGTTACGGGGGAGGTGGATAAGGATACGGGTTTTGTCATCAACCTGTTTGATTTAAAGAGGATCATTGAAGTAGAGGTGGAAGACCGGTTTGATCATAAAAACCTCAACCTGGACTGTCCCGAGTTTAAAGATTTGTTGCCTTCAGCGGAAAATGTATGCCTGGTCATTTGGGACATTCTGCGCGCCCAACTCGATAAAAAATATCAACTAAGTGTTCGTCTGTACGAGACTTCCAGAAATTATGTAGAGTATCCGGCCGAATAAGTAGAATTATTTTTTCTTTAAGACGAGGGTCTTCACAATTTCTTCCTGCAGATTGAGCAAACGGACTAAATAGATCCCGGAAGGAATGTCATCGATATAATATCGTTTGTTTTTATACGCGTAAAATATTTTGGCTTTGTCACCGGTAATATTGTATAATTCAATCTTGCCTAATACAATCGGTGAATTGACTATAAAAAACTCAAGGGCAGGATTAGGGTAAATTACTATGGACGCTTCTTCATCGGACCGGGTGGTGGTAGACAAATTGAATAAATAACTGCCGGATACCGTATTTTCCGGATTTCCTACTTGTTCGACTTTTAAAGAAATTTTGGCCGATCCGGTAACCCCCATCGGATAAACATAAATGTCCATATTGCTGACTTCACCAGGGGCCATGATCAGTCTCATCGTATCTACGGTAGGGATATAACAAAAATTTTTATCACATACCGCACTGGACCAGCCTTGGGCCAACGTTTCAATCTTGCGGGTCCATTTCAGGATTAACGTGTCCTTTGAATTATTGGTGAGGGAGGCCTTGGCGGCTACGGAGAGGTCGGTTGATTTTACCGTAACACTGCTCGGATTCGGACTCAACGAAAGCGTGGCCTGCCCGGCTAAGGAAGAAAATAAAAATGTACCGATGATGGATAAAAAGTGTTTCAATGGTCACTCGTTGATTACATATTAAACAAAAATATAACGAAGGGCTTGATTTTAAGCACGAAAGGCTGTTAAATCTTCATATATTTTTTTGTCATATTTTAGTGTTAACAATGTTTAAATATAATAAAAAAAGGCCACAAGTTCAACCCGTGGCCCTGAATTATTCATTGAATACAGAATTAATTAACCTCTATTGTTTTTACGGTCGGTTTTAATTCCGCTTTTTTGGGGATATAAACTTTGAGGATACCCTGTTCATAGGAGGCTTCTATAGCCGTTTCTTCGACTGTTTCAGGCAGATAAAAGCTTCTTTTGAATGAATTAAACGAAAACTCCCTCCTCCATACTTTATTGGATTCTTTATTTTCATCTTCATTTTTCTTTTCAGCTGAAATGGTGAGTTGTTTTTGTTTCAATTCAATTTTAAAATCTTCTTTTGCCATGCCGGGGCTGACCAGTTCCAGGTAAAATCCATTGTCCTTTTCAGTGACATTGACAGACGGTCTGCTAAAGGCATCCGTATCATCCACTCCATCTGCCCATCGGGTAGTATAGAACGGCTTATAAGAAATCAGTTTCATGGTTGATGTATTGTATTTGGTTAAATAATATTGATTGTCTTTGGTCCACTCACAGCTTCCTCTTTTTTGGGAAGGGTCAGGGTCAGGACGCCATTTTCATATCCCGCCGAAATCGCTTGTTGATTTACTTCAGCACTGATTTTAAAACTCCGGCTGAATTTAAAGTAAGAATACTCTGTCATTCTTTTTTGTGCCGTCGTCTCCGGTTTGTTTTTATCTACACTGACGGTCAAAATATCTTTTTCCAGGGTAAGTTTAAAATCAGCTTTCAATAGCCCCGGAGCAGCAAGGAAAATTTGGAATTGATTTTCAGTTTCTTCAACATTGGCCAGGGGTCTTGTCCAGGACCAGCCAAAGTCTTTGGTGTTTTCTACATTCCAGGATTTGATAAAATCTTGTACTGCTTGCTCCACTTCAGGATTTAAAAATGGGAATTTAAAATTCTTGTTCATAGTTTAATTTTCTATTTATAAATCAAACTATGTACCATCCCAATTTATGCGCCAAAATGGCGTATTTCTCATGAAATTATGCCAAAATGGCCTAAATTTAAAAATATGCTGTCAATAATGATAAAATTCAAAAGGCTTTTACTGGGGGTAAAAGCCTGTCAGGTTGTGTCTAAATAAAACTGTCGTCTTGGGAAGGTCTTATTTATATAGCTAAATAGGGTCTGCTGAATAACCTATAAAAGCGTGTAAATATGGAGATGTCTTCCTAAATTGGGTATACAACTGCAAGTATAAATGGCTATAGCACAAAGAAACCGTGCATCAAAGGTAAAATACCTGAGTCATCATCAATTGGTATAGGAGGGATTTGAGACACCGTTCAGCCAGAAACTGGATGCGACCAATAGGTAGGTGACTTTGGCAAAACGTAAACGCCCACTCCAGGATTCCAGCGGGAGTCAAAGGAAGTTGCCACCTGCAGGGTGGTGATCGTAAAGGAGAATAATCGGATTTGGCCGACTCCACTGGAGTCGCCGTGGCATTTTACTTGGTTTGGTTAATTTAAATTGACTCCTCTGGAGTCATAGGTTTACAATCACTTATCTCAGGAGAGATCTTACTTCTTTAAAAGCAATGCATAATTCGCCAAAGTTGAGTTTGGGGCTAAGATACAAGTGAGCATTATGCAGGGTTATGCTTTTTTGGATGAAGTCTCCTGGGAAGCTTTTAATGAGGAAACCCTACTGCTGGATAGCGTTGAACTGCATAAAAGAAGATTCGGATATTACCCCAAAGAAGTTCTCGTAGATAAGATAGATTGTACCAGAGCTAACAGAGCTATGCTCAAGGAGCTACAAATCCAGCTCATTGCCAAGCCACTCGGAAGACCTACGGCAGTGCCCAATCACATAAGTCCAGGAGCAAGAAATGCAATCGAAGGTAAATTTGGACAAGCCAAAACAGCACACGGAATGAACCGAATAAAAGGCAAGACTCCAACATACCAGCGAATTTTGGATTGCCACCATTATTATGGTACTGAACCTGGTTAAATTAGCCGGGGAGGTACCCTGTTTTCTATATCGAACTATTTGGGATTTGTTTACAACCAGAATCCCATAGGATAGCTATCCTTTTTGTTCAATGATTTTATTAACCACAAAAAAACCAATACCCCGGTTTTGCTGACTTATTAAGCAGGCCCTATTTAATGAGCATTTGTTGTCCTATCTGAATGGCATCTGATTGCAGTTGGTTGAGTTCTTTAAGGCTGGCTACCGTTACATTAAATTTCCTCGCTATACCGAATAAAGTGTCTTTTTCCTGTACAGTATAATATTCCGGTTCTTTTTCTTTGCCGTTGATGGGTTGTTCAAGTGTTCTGATATATTGGATCGTTTTATTTTCATTTTCTAATGGGAGGGGTTCGTGAACGGGCAAAGAATTTGCCGGAACGACGATTTGTGGATTTTGTTCTGCAGGGAAAGTGGGTGTGAGAACTGGTGTGTTTAGGTTTGGTGCAAATTTGGATTTTCGGGATAAATATATTTTGGAGCCAACTGTTGGTTGGCTCCCTTCCTGAATACGATTTCTTCGGTATAAATACTTTGCCTGAATACCATATAACTGTGAAATGGATTCCAGGGTTTCACCGGATTGTACCACGTGAAACGATTTATAATTTGAGTTCTTTTTTTTCTTCTTTTCTAAAAATATGTTCATGGGGGTATTGATCGGGGCATCTTCTTCTTTTAAAATTTCATTGTATTTCATGATAAGTTCGACCGGAAGATTAAAATCCATAGCGATTTCTGCCGGGCTGGCCATATGATCTACATAAACACTTTTTAAACCGTTGACTTTTTGAAAAGGAGAATCCTCATTTCCCGCGAAAAAACCTTTCGGCGCTTCCGGTGCAGATGGCTTGCCACTGATATCATAGGTGTATAACCGATAGTCTTCAATCAGACTGATAAGACGGCGGCTGTACATCGGATTGGTGGCATATCCAGCTTTTTGGAGGCCATGAGCCCAGCTTTTATAATCTTCACTCGACAGAGAAAACAGGGACGCATACCGGTTGGCAGTCCTGCCTTCGCCTGTAATGAAACTGCTGTGAGCTTTAAAACTTTCGGTTGCATCCTGGTAAACTCGGAAGCAGGAACGGATATGGTTACCTTGTTTGTCGTAATCGTCATCTTTTAAATAATACGATTTACCACTCCAACGGTCACCACATTTTATTCCGAAGTGGTTGTTGGCCTTAATCGCCAGCGTGCTGGATCCGGCTTGAGATTCGAGGATGGCCTGTGCAAGTTTTATACTGGCTGGAATTTTGGTTCGGAGC
>Ga0163151_10004547_pt1 | contig 18517 bp, 12 predicted proteins | sample OliLakLV19MP5IB2_FD_145596 | JGI IMG/M metagenome (GOLD analysis project Ga0163151, IMG submission 145596) | Freshwater microbial mat bacterial communities from Lake Vanda, McMurdo Dry Valleys, Antarctica - Oligotrophic Lake LV.19.MP5.IB-2 | ecosystem: Environmental > Aquatic > Freshwater >... | reverse complement strand
CCTCAGGGGTCACCTCGACGCATTCGTCTTCGCGCGCGAACTCAAGGCACTCCTCGAGCGTGAGCTTGCGAGACGGCGTCATGCGCTCGAACACATCAGAGGTGGACTGACGCATGTTGGTCAGCTGCTTCTCTTTCGTGATGTTGACGTCCATGTCGTCAGCGCGTGAGTTCTCGCCGACGACCATTCCCTCGTAGACCTCTTGCGTCGGCTCGACGAAGAACGACATGCGCTCCTGTAGCGCGGTCATCGCGAACGGCGTTGCAACGCCGGCGCGGTCGGCAACGATCGAGCCGTTCGTGCGAGTCTCGATCGCGCCAGCCCACGGCTCGTAGCCGTGCGAGATGGCATTGGCAATTCCGGTACCGCGGGTGATGGTTAAGAACTCCGTGCGGAACCCGATGAGTCCACGCGACGGCACGATGAACTCCATGCGCACCCAACCGGTGCCGTGGTTCGTCATGGTCGACATGAGCCCTTTGCGCGCAGCCAGCAACTGGGTGATCGCGCCGAGGTGCTCCTCTGGGGCATCGATCGTAAGATGCTCGAACGGCTCGTGCAGCTTGCCGTCGATGTGCCGCGTCACAACTTGCGGCTTACCGACGGTGAGCTCGTAGCCTTCGCGACGCATTTGCTCGACGAGGATGGCCAACGCCAGTTCTCCGCGGCCCTGCACCTCCCAGGCATCCGGGCGTCCGATGTCAACGAGCTTGATGGACACGTTGCCGACGAGCTCACGGTCCAGTCGATCCTTGACCATGCGTCCGGTGAGCTTATGTCCCTTGACCTTGCCGATGAGCGGACTCGTGTTGGTGCCGACCGTCATCGAGATTGCTGGATCGTCGACCTTAATGGTCGGTAGCGGACGAACATCGTCTGGGTCAGCCAGGGTCTCACCGATCGTGATGTCCTCGAAGCCGGCCACTGCGACGATGTCGCCGGGGCCAGCAGATTCGGCCGGGAACCGGTCGAGTGCCTTGGTGACGAGCAACTCCGTGACACGCACGTTCGCGACCGAGCCGTCATGCTTGACCCACGCGACCGTCTGACCCTTCTTGATGGTGCCGTGGAAGACGCGCAACAGGGCGAGCCGACCGAGGAAGGGTGAGGCATCCAAGTTGGTGACGTGCGCCTGCAACGGGTGCTCGTCGTCATAGGTTGGCGCCGGGATGTGCTTGAGGATTGCCTCGAAGAGCGGCTCAAGGTCAGCGTTGTCCGGCAACGAGCCGTTCTCCGGCTTGTTCCAACTCGCTGCCCCGTTGCGGCCGGACGCGTAGACGACAGGAACGTCGAGCACTGCGTCGAGGTCGAGATCTGGCATGTCGTCGTGCATGTCACTCGCGAGCCCCAGCAGTAGATCCTGGCTCTCGGTCACGACTTCGTCGATGCGGGCATCCGGTCGGTCGGTCTTATTGACCAAGAGCACGACCGGAAGTTTCGCTTCGAGCGCTTTGCGCAGGACGAACCGCGTCTGGGGCAGCGGGCCCTCTGATGCGTCGACCAAGAGAACGACACCATCCACCATCGAAAGGCCGCGCTCAACCTCGCCACCGAAGTCAGCGTGGCCCGGGGTGTCGATCACGTTGATGGTGACCGGGCTGCCATCGCCGTTCGCGGCAGCGTGAATGCCCTTGTACGAGATCGCCGTGTTCTTGGCGAGAATCGTGATGCCCTTTTCGCGCTCAAGGTCGTTCGAGTCCATCGCGCGCTCTTCGAGGTGCGCATGCTCGGCGAAGGAGTTGGTTTGGCGAAGCATGGCGTCGACGAGTGTCGTCTTGCCGTGGTCGACGTGGGCGACAATTGCGACGTTGCGCAAATCGGTGCGGGTGGCGATTGCCATGTGAGGGGTGTCCTTAACGTGTGATGTCAAGGCTGCACCGTCGAAGCCTGACAAGAGAGTCTACCGGCTGTGGCGAAAAGCTCGCCGGGAGCCGGATCGACTGAGCGGTGTCACTCGAGCAGTGTTACCCGGGCAGCACTGGCTTCCAGGCCCAGATGTTCCAATACGGGCCGGATGCGGTCGGTGACGGCAGAATCCCGGAGACCTCGTCTTCGTCGAACAGGGTCACGCGCGGATAGTTGAACAGGGGCAGCCCGTAGTGATCCGAAAATATCAGGGCATCCGCCTTGAGCCGCAGCGCGCGACGTTCTGGCACGCTCGTTGACGCCGTGATTTCGGAGAACAGCGCATCGAGCTCAGGATTCGAGTAACCGGTGAGATTCTCGAACCCTTCGGTTGCAAAGATCTGCTCGAGATCGGAGATGCCTGGAGTCGCCAGCTCCCACGAGAACAAGGCGGCATCGTATTCGCCCGCCGCTCCGAGACGGTCCTGCCAGTCGGCCGAAGAACAGTCGGTCACCACGAAGCCGGCTGGCGCAGCCGCGCCCTGGATGGCCAGAAACTCTCGCGCCCGGAGTGGGTCGTCGCTCGGGTACAGGATGCACACCTCCGGCGCGGTCACCCCTGCCTCTGCAAGCAAGGCAACCACGGCAGTGGCTGCGCCGGGCGAGGCCAAGAGATAATCCCCATTTGCTCGGGATGCCGATGTATAGCCATCCTGGCCCGGCTGGAACAGGAACGAATCGCGCGGACCGGCCGGAGCATCCGCATCTTCGGTGAGCATGCCAGCGATCAGCTGCCGCGGCACAATCTTGAGGAACGCTTCCCGAACGAGCGGGTTGTCGAACACTCCGCTTTTGGACTCGGTAACGCGCAGATCCAGATGCTCCCAGCGAGCCGAATAGCCCGCTTGGGTGTCGAGCTGAAGCGCGCCGAGCGCCGAGACCACCGAAGCGGTGAGCGGTGGTGTCGCAACCTGAATTGCACCGATGCTCAGACCCTGAATTGCGGCGAGCGGATCGCTGAAGTACCGGAACGTGACCGTCTCAAACTCGGGTCGGTGCGCGCCGACATAGTTTGGGTTCGGGCTGAGGGTGACGAACTGTTCAGCCACGATGTCCGAAATCAGGTACGGACCGTTGCTCACCAGCAGGCTTGACGTGCCGTCAATGGCAGTGTCTGCCACGTTGAATCCGGTGTTCCAGAACCTCGACAGTGGGCCAAGCGCTGCGGTGTCACCCTCCAGCACCGCTGCGATCACGGCGTCCTTCGCCTGATTGCTGCCCTCGACATCGAGCCCCTCCCCTGCGACAACGTGGGCTGGCAAGCCAGCGGACGGCATCGCGATCGCCCAATCGGCGAAGGGTGCGCTGTAGGTCATCGTGATCGACTTGCGATCATCGCTGAGCTGCGGAATGGCACGCGCGAGCTGGATGCCCCGTGGCCGAGCCGGATTCACGCCGGTATCAAAGTACACGGCGTCAGTCGGCAAATCTGCCCGGAACTCTTCACCGTCTCCGTCGGTGTTCTCCTCAAAGACGTCGGCACGACTGAGCCGCGGGTCGTTGAGGACTCCAGACAGCGCCGCCCAGTTCAGGAGCAAGTCGGCACCGTCGACCGCAACACCGTCAGACCACCGCACTCCGTCCGCGACGGTGTACCGAACGACGAGCGGGTCGTCGGACAGCTTCGTGACTGAACCGAACGACGGGTCGAAGACCACCGCGGCAGTTTCGTCGAAGTTGAAGAACCGCGCGCCGGTTGCAGCGGCCACCGCAATGTTGGTGTCGGTTCTCCCGCTTTGCGATTGCGGATTCATCGAGGTGAACGAGACCGTCGAACCAATGTTTACTTCACTGCCAACGACGACGCTGGGACCGGCACCAATGCAGCCACTCAGCAGCAGCGTCGCCCCTACAGCGAGGGATGCCGCGCCGAGCCGTCGATGTTCTCTCACAATGCTTCAACTGTACTTGGCACGCATTGCACGCAAATCCCGCAGCTAAAGCCCGCTGCCGTTGTCGCGCTCCTCGGCCCGAGTTGCCGCCCGGCTTTCGCGCCGGTCCCGTTGAAGAAGCGGATCAGGCAACGGAACGGCAGCAAGCAAGCGCTGAGTGTATGGATCCTTCGGCGTGCGCAGAATCTCGTCCCGCGTGCCCTGCTCGACGATGCGGCCGCGATGCATCACGGCAATGCGGTGCGCAAGGATGTCGACGACCGCGAGATCGTGGCTCACGAACAAGCACGCAAAACCGAGTTGAGCTTGCAGTTCTTGTAGCAGATCGAGGAATCTGGCTTGCACCGAGACATCCAAAGCGCTGGTTGGTTCATCGGCGACCAGCAGTTCAGGGGTGAGAGCGAGCGCTCTGGCGATGCCGACGCGCTGGCGTTGCCCGCCGCTGAGCTCATGCGGGTAGCGGTTGCGGTAGCTCATCGGCAGTTCAACCTGACTCAGCAACTGCTCGACTCGCCGATCGAGCTCGCTGCCCCTCGCCTGCCCGGCAAGCAGGAGTGGCTCGCCAATACTCTCGCCGATCGGCATTCTCGGGTTGAGGCTCGAACCCGGATCCTGAAAGACGATGCCGGTCCTTCGACGCAGCGGCTTCAGGTCGCGATTGCTCGCATTCGTGATGTCCTGCCCGACAACAGTGAGCTTGCCTTCACTCACCGGGATGAGACCAACGGCTGCCCGACCGAGGGTTGTCTTGCCGGAACCCGACTCGCCGACCAGTCCGAGTATCTCGCCGGGGTAGATCGCGAGCGTGATGTGTTCCGCGGCGCGGAAGGCAGGAACGCGACCGCGCTTCGGATAGTCGATTGCGACATCCTCAAAGCTGAGTACCGGGCGTTGCTGTTCCCCAGCGGCAGCGCCAGGGCGGTCTGCAACGCGAAGCTCACCAGTGCCAAGGTGCGGCACAGCAGCAAGCAACGCCTTGGTGTACGGATGCTGCGGCTTCGAGTACACGTCGATCACGGTGCCCTGCTCAACGGCAACGCCATCTTTCATGACGAGGATGTTGTCGGCAAGATCCGCGACCACCCCCATGTCATGGGTGATGAGGATGATCGCACTATCGAGTCTGGTGCGCAGGCTCCTGAGCAGGTCGAGAATCTCGGCCTGCACCGTCACGTCGAGCGCCGTGGTCGGCTCGTCCGCAATCAGCAACACCGGATCGCAGGAAATCGACTGGGCAATCATCGCTCGCTGACGCTGACCGCCAGACAACTGATGCGGATACTTAAAGAACGCGGTCTCAGGATTCGGCATCTCGACCTTGGTCAACAGGTCGATCGCGCGCTCCTTTGCTTCGGCAGGCGACAGCTCGAAATGGGAACGAAGCGCCTCCATGATCTGAAATCCGATGGTGTAGACCGGATTCAAGGCCGTCATCGGCTCTTGGAAGATTACTGCGACTTGGTTGCCGCGAACGGTTCGAAGCTCACGCTCCGGGATCCCCTGCAGCTCGCGACCGAGCAACTTGACAGACCCCGAGATGCGGGAGTTTGCCGGAAGCAGGCCGAGCAATGCCATCGAGCTCGAGCTCTTACCGGAGCCGGACTCGCCGACAATGGCGAGCACCTCACCTCGGCGGACCGCATAGTTCAGATCAATCGCGGCGGGATAGAACACGCCGTCGACCCAGAAGTCGACGCCGAGTCCTGACACCTCGAGCACGGTCTCGGGTGTTGTCGTGGCGGTCGTCACGCGATGTCCTTTCCGGCCCGGTCTGCGAAGCTTGCATTATGCGATTCGCCCCGACGACCTTTCGACCGGTGTTCGGTCGAGTGCTCAGTGTGATCGTTGCGATTGTTGCCGCGATCGGAATCCTTGGTTTCGTTGTCTCCGGCGACGTCGTCACGGCACTTCGGTCCAGCTTGGGTCTGGTGCTGATGGCCGCCATCGCCTTCGCCCTGTTCTGGTTTCCAAGCGTGCGCGTCGCAGAAGACAAGATCACTGTGCGCAATGTGTTCTCGACGGTGCATGTACCGTGGTCGGCCATTCAGAATGTCGACACGAAGTACGCGCTCACCCTCACCACTCCGAGCGGCAAGGTCACGGCGTGGGCAAGCCCAGCCCCGAATCGCTACGCCGCCCAGGTCGGCAACACGGCGGATGCTCGGCTCGCCGCGTCGGCGACGGGGCCCGCGGTTCGCCCGGGCGATCTGCTCAGCACTGCGAGTGGCGCGCCCGCCTACGTGATCCGGCGTCATTGGGAGGAACTGCGCGAGGACGGCGTGATCGAGGAGAGCGCGGACGACATCGCCGTAACCCGCGACATCCACTGGACGACAATCGCTGTGCTGGGAGCGCTGACCATTGCGACGGCGCTCGGCGTGCTGCTCTAGGGACGGCATCACGAGCGCGCCCTGCGGGTGACCGCAGCGGAGAGCCCCGGGTCGACTTCGCCGAGCTTCGCGCGGCGCAATAGCCGATCGCTCGGCATGCGACGTTGACGCGGGTCGAAGGCGTCGCGCATCCCGTCGCCGATGAAGTTGACGCACAGGGCGATGGTGATGATGAAGAGGCCGGGCCACCAGAACAGCCACGGTCTGGTCCCGAACGCCGCCTGGTTCTCGCTGATGATCTTGCCGAGCGAGGTGTCCGGTGCCTGCACGCCATAGCCAAGGAAGCTCAAACCGGTCTCAATCAGAATCGCGGCAGCCATCAGAAGTGTCGCGTTGACGATGATGACCCCGACGGCATTCGGCAGGATGTGGCGGAAGATGATGCGACGATCGCGCGCACCTGCGACCCTCGCAGCATCCACGAACTCTCGTTCGCGCAAACTGAGGAACTCGCCACGGACTAGGCGCGCCATCCCCGTCCACAGCACGAGCCCGAGAATGATGGCAAGTATCGGGGCACCAAAGTCGCCGAAGCGACGGCCGAGCACCGCGCCGATGACGATCACCGGGATCGTGATGATGACGTCGGTAAAACGCATGAGTACTGAGTCTGGCCAGCCGCGGTAAAAGCCGGAGATCGCACCAACGACCGTGCCAATCGTCGTCGCAATCGCTCCCACAATGACCATGATCATGAGCGACTGCTGAGTGCCGCGCATGACGACCGCGAAGATATCGCGGCCGACCTCATCCTGACCGAACGGATGATTGCCGATCGCAAAGGGGAACAGACTCAGCGTTGGCCGACCGCCGTTCTCGATTGCGACGGCGATGTTCCAGGTGTATGCCCACCAGCCGCCGGTCTTAAAGTCACCGATTACGGTGCCGACCGAGGTGAAGGCGAGCACGATCACGAAGACGAGAACGATCATCGCTACGAGAGCTCCGCGGTGTCGGAAGAAGCGCTTGCGGACGATCTGCGCTTGGCTGAGTCCCCGAACATTCTTGAGTTCAATGGAGTTCTCAGAGTCGGTGACGCCGGGCTCGCTGTGGCCGGGTTGTTGCACCGGAATGTTGCTCATCAGGCCACCCGGATTCTCGGGTCGAGACCCGCATACACGAGGTCAGCGATCAGGTTGAAGATGATGGCAAGACTTCCTGTGACTAGGAAGAACGCCATGACCGGGTTGGGATCGACCTTGTCAAGACCGTTTTGGAACAGGGCGCCCATGCCAGTCCAGCCGAAGACTCGCTCGGTAATGACGGCACCACCGATGATCGAGCCGACGTCGAACGCGACGATCGTGGCGATCGGGATAAGCGCGTTTCGAAACGCATGGCGCATGACCACCGTTCGTTCGGTGAGTCCCTTCGCGCGCGCGGTGCGGATGTAGTCCTGGTTCATGACCTCAAGCAAGCTTGCCCGCGAGTAGCGCGTGTAACCAGCGAAAGAGATGAGGACCAGCGCGATGGTCGGGAGCAGCAAGTGCGTGAAGGTATCGACGCCAAGTACCCAGACAGACCCTTCAAGCCCAGGGGTTTGCGAGCCGATCGTCGCTATCGGTCGCCCGTTGATTCGACTCGATTGCGTGTAGTCATCCCAGACTGACATGTAGCGATCCAGCGCGATGACGGCTGCCACTAAAAAGCCCGTGATTGCCGCGGTACGTGCGACGGGCGCTGGATCGTTCCCACCCGTGAACCAGCCGATGCCGAAGCTCACGCCGATCGTGACCAGTGCGAGGAGCGCAATGCTCCACGGTGCGAGATAGAAGGAGAAGCCGAGCATGAACGGGTAGTACAGGGCAATGCCGACGCCAGCCACAATGAGCGCTGCGCGCAGGGCAGTGCGTCGTTTCAGTCCGGTGGAAATCGCGGTGACTCCGAACGCGATGCCGACCGCGGAGATGGCTACTCCGACGATCCCGATGTGCGGGTAGCTAAACCAATCGGTCAACTGCATGTACGTCAGAACTGCCGCTGCCGAGCCGGCGGCGATTGCAAACGTGAGGAGTTTGCGTCTGGGAGCGCCGGGGATGACCGACGCCCAGATCACCCCAGAGACGACTGCAAAGATTGCTATGACCCACCACGCGATCTGCGGATCTCGAAGGAAGTCGTTGAAGCCAATGGCGACGTACTGCTTGAGCAGCACGGCAACCCAGAAGATGGGGAGCGAGAAGAACAGGAACGCCAGGAACGTGACCCCATAGTCGTAGCCGCTGTATTGGCGAAGCGCGGTCGTGATGCCGACGACGAGGCCGAGGATGATCGCCAGTACCGCGGCGATTGTCACGAGTTGCAGGGTGGACCCGATGGCTTGCGAGAGCAGAACGTTGACCGGCTGGTTCTGCACGGTGACGCCGAGGTCGAAGAATCCGGTGCCGCGCAACCCGAGTACGCCACCGATCCAGATGAAGTACCGCAGGAACGGCGGAACGTCGAGGTTCAAGAGCACCGTGCGCGCCTCAATGAGTTGAAGCTTGTTCGGGGCGGTGCTGTCGCGAAGGTCAGCGAGAGGATCCCCGGAAAGCGCGACCAGGTTGTACATGAGATACGTCGCCGCAAGGAAGATGAAGATCGAGGCGATGAGGCGCCGAGTCACGAATGTTGCCACGAGCGGCACCTGCCTTTGATTCTTCCAGAGTGGGGCGCTGGGGCCATGAGGCCCCAGCGCCCTGGGATTGTGCTACCTGTCAGTTACGACAATCAGGGTGTTCCTGATTATGGGGCCGCGACGACCGGTGTCCAATCCCAGATGTTCCAGAAGATCGTCGGCGACAACGTCGACGGCGAGATCCCCGCAATAGCATTCTGGTCGAACGCAGTCACTGACGGGAACTGGAAGATCGTGACTCCATAGAAGTCATCCCAAAGCAGCTTGTCGATCTGCTTCTGGATGTCGATCTGCTTTGCCAGGTCGAACTCCTTACCAAGAGCCTCGGTCAACACATCCATTTCTGGGTTGTCGTAGAAGTTCAGGTTGTTGATCGCACCCGAGGTGAACGTGGGAGGCGGGCCATTGGTAACACCAAGGCTTGTCGACTGCCACGCGAACAGCGACGCGTCGTATGCGCCAGGCGTGCCAAGCAGGCCACCCCAGTCTGGGCTTGAGCAGTCGGTGACATTGAAGCCAGCGAGCGCACCGGACTGCTGGATCAGCAGGAACTCGTTTGCGCGACGAGGGTTCGTCGAGCTGAAGAGCATGCAAACCTCAGGGTTGGTGACTCCGGCCTCAGCGAGCAGCGCGATCGCGCCGTCGATGTCGACTTCAGCGAAATCGGCCGAACCGTTTTCGGCGACCGACTCGTCATAGCCCTCGGCACCCGGCAGGAATACCTGCGAGTTACGAACCTCAGCGTCTGGCTGAAGCGGCTTGATGAGCTTGTCAACGATCTCCTGACGCGGGATGACCTTCATGAAGGCCTCACGAATGAGCGGGTTGTTGAAATGACCGCTCTTCGACTGGTCGAACTGGAGGTCGATGTGCTCGTATGCACCCTCGTAGCCACCGATGACGGTGACGTCGAGGTCAGCAAGAGCGGTGGCAACGTCGGCAGTCGCCTGCGGCGAGATGACCTGTACTTCACCGTTCTGCAAGGCCTGAACGGCCGCGAGCGGGTCGGTGATGAAGCGTACTGTTATCTCTGCCACCTTCGGCAGGTTCGCTCCCGTGTAGTTGGGGTTGGCCGTCATCGTCACGTACTGATCAGCGACGAAGTCGGTGATCGTGTACGGGCCGTTGCCGACAACTAGCTCAGTGTTCTCTGGCATTTCGGTGAAGTTGAATCCCGAGCGCCAGAATGCGGAGATCGCCGACAGTGCGGCGTCATCCTTCTCCTGAATCGCCTTGATTACCGCATCCTTGGCAGCCTGGTTGTCCTCAAGGCCGAGCGCGTTCTTGGCGACAACGTGGGCTGGCAGGCCTGCACCGGTGAAGGTGAGCTCCCAGTCGACGAACGGCGCGTCGTAGGTCAGCGTGATCGACTTCTTGTCGTCGCTGATCTCCGGCAGGGTCGACACCAAGCCAAGACCTGTCGAGGGGTCGGCACCGGAGTCGAAGTAGACAATGTCGGTCGGGAAGTCGGGAGTGAACTCGCCGGTGTCCGGGTCGGTGAACTCGCTGGAATCAAATTCCGGGGTGTCGTACGCCCCCGAGAGCGAGACCCAGTTCAGGAGCAGATCGGCCGCATCAACGTTGGTGCCGTCTGACCACTTCACGCCGTCAGCGATCGTGTACTTGATGACCAAGGGGTCGTCCGAGATCTTCTCGTACGAGCCGAAAGACTCATCGCGAATCCACTCGGGAGTGTCGTTGTAGTAGCCGAAGCCGCTGTTAGTCGAGTAAATGATGTTGGCGTTCGCCGTCGCATTACCGAAGGAGGTGCTCTGGTTGTACGAGTAGAACGGTTGGTTCCATGCCACCGACAGCGATGAACCCTCAACGATCTCGGACTGCGGCGCTGCGCAGCCCGAGAGGATGAGAGCACCGGCGGCGACCGTGGCGGCTGCTGCCGCGAGTCGTCTGATTTTCACTTTTCCTCCTGTGCAAGATGAGCGGACACTGAGGGATCGATCCGATCCCGGTTCGCTTGATAGTTGTCACCCTAAATGGGGCTAGACCGCGGGCCTAACTGAGACCATAAACGTTACACAGTGGTGACGCATTCTTGCGTATTCGGCGTGCGACGCGGCATCTGGTCGAAGAATATGCGCCCCGCGCAAGATTATTGCGCGCGAAGGCGTCAGATGCCCTGAACTAGCGCGTCGATCGGCGTACCATCGAACAGTGGCCGAGTCAGATTTGTCGAAACCCTCCCAGCGCACGCTCCTCATTTTCGACGGAGACTGTGCGTTCTGCACAATGTGGGTTGACCGCTTGGCCAAGGCCTTGCCGCGATTCCCACGGGCGATGCCGTGGCAGTGGGTCGAACTCGACGACTATGCATTAAGCCCTGACGACGTCGAGCAATACGCCTGGGTGGTGAGCGCACGTCACCACTACGCCGGACACCTCGCGTTCTCAGCGCTCTTGCGGATGCAACCGAGTTTTGGCTTACGCTTTGCTGGCAACCTCATCGCCACCCCGCCGTTCTCCTGGGCTGCTGCACTCGGCTACTTGGTGGTGTCGAAGAACCGGCACCGCCTGCCGGGCGGCACCGCCGCGTGCGCGCAGTCGGCGCCGGGCGGGGCTGCCACAACGAAAGACAACCCGGTCTCACGGGGCACGCCGCTCCGGTGACGGGGATACCTCGGCCCGACCCCTTCGACGCACTGCCAAGTCGGCGACGTCTTGGAGCGGAAGTGCTCATCGTTCTCGGACTCTCGCTCGGGGCATCCGCCGCCTATTCGGTTGTTTCGATCGTCAATCGCCTCACCCGCGAGATTCCGCTTTCCGATCAGACTGCGAGCCTCAACACTGCCCTGAGCCCGCGACCTACCTTTGACCTGATCTACCAGCTCATGGGGATCTTTTTCGATCTGGTGCCCGTCGCGCTTGTTGGATTTCTGCTGTGGCAGACAACGCGGCCACATCTTGGCAGGCTCGGTATCGATTTCACCAAACCGGCACGGGACACGCTCTCCGGCCTCGGACTAGCACTGGTGGTCGGGATACCCGGGATCGCGATCTATCTGCTCGGTCGCACGCTCGGCATCAGCGTGCAGGTATCGCCGAGCCCGCTTGACACCTATTGGTGGACCGTGCCCGTGCTGCTGCTCTCGGCTGCCCGGGCGGGCATCACCGAGGAAGTAATCGTGATCGGTTATCTGTTTGCGCGCCTCCGCGACCTCGGCTGGGGGCGCTGGCAGATCATCATCGCGAGCGCGCTCCTTCGGGGCACCTACCACCTCTATCAGGGCTTTGGGGCGCTCATCGGCAACGTGCTCATGGGCCTGCTGTTCGGATGGCTTTATACGAAGTACGGCCGGGTTCTGCCGTTCGTGATCGCCCACTTCGTGATCGACGCCGTGATTTTCGTCGGCTACCCGTGGGCGGCCGTGACGTTCCCTGAACTCTTCGGCCTGCCGAATTAGAGCACGGACTGCGAGTTAGGCAAATGCCTCCACCGGTGGGCACGTGCAGACCAGGTTGCGGTCGCCATAGGCGTTGTCGATGCGGCGCACCGGGGGCCAGTACTTGCCGACGATGACACTGCGCAGTGGGTACACCCCGAGCTCGCGAGAGTAGGCGTGCTGCCACTCCCCTTCGATGACGGACTGCGCGGTGTGCGGTGCGTTGACGAGCGGGTTGTCGTCGGCTGGCCACACGCCGGCGGCGACAGCATCCGCCTCTTCTCTGATCGCGATCATCGCGTCAATGAACCGATCGATCTCTGCCAAATCTTCGCTCTCGGTCGGTTCGATCATCAGCGTTCCCGGCACCGGGAACGACATCGTCGGGGCATGGAAACCGTAATCGATGAGGCGCTTGGCGACATCATTGTTGTCGATACCGGTCGCCTCTTTCAGTGGCCTCAAGTCGAGCACGCACTCGTGTGCCACGAGACCGTTCTCTCCCGCGTACAGCACCGGGTAGTGATCGCGCAGTCGAGCCGCGACATAGTTCGCTGCGAGAACCGCGGCACCAGTGGCATCCTTGAGCCCACTCGCGCCCATCATGCGAACGTAGGCCCACGAGATCGGCAGGATGCTCGCTGAGCCGTAGGGAGCGGCGGAGATGATGTTGACCACCTCGCCGGATTCACGCGCGCCCGATTCACCAGCGGCGTCGAGTCGAGGCTGCTGCTCGAACGGATGCGCCGGCAGGAAGGGCGCGAGGTGCGCCTTCACCCCAACCGGCCCGACTCCTGGACCGCCGCCCCCGTGCGGGATACAGAACGTCTTGTGGAGGTTCAGGTGCGAGACGTCCCCGCCGAAATCGCCGTAGCGCGCGTAGCCAAGGAGGGCGTTGAGGTTCGCGCCGTCGACGTACACTTGCCCGCCAGCGGCGTGTACCGCATCGCAAACCGCTCGCACCTCGTGCTCGTAGACACCGTGTGTCGACGGGTAGGTGATCATGAGCGCGCCGAGCTCTTCGGCGTTCAGGGCAATCTTGGTGCGCAGGTCATCGATATCGACGTTGCCGAGCTCATCGGTGTTGACCACGACGACCGAGAATCCCGCAAGCACTGCGCTCGCGGCGTTCGTGCCATGGGCGCTCGACGGAATCAGGCAGACCGTGCGCTGTGCGTCGCTTCGCGAACGGTGGTAGCCGCGAATGGCGAGCAGTCCAGCCAGCTCACCCTGGCTGCCGGCGTTTGGTTGCAGCGACACCGAGTCGTAGCCGGTCACTTCGGCCAACCACGTTTCGAGCTGACCGATCAGGTCAAGGTACCCGGCAACATCCGCCGCCGGAGCAAACGGGTGCAGCGAGGCGAACTCTGGCCAGCTGACGGCCTCCATCTCGGTTGCCGCGGTGAGTTTCATGGTGCACGAGCCGAGCGGGATCATGCCCCGGTCGAGGGCGTAGTCCTTGTTCGATAGGTACTTCAGATAGCGCATCATGCTCGTCTCGGAGCGGTGCGTGTTGAAGACCGGATGGGTGAGAAAGTCGGACTCGCGTCGAAGGTCTGTTGGCAGGTGGTCGAGCAGTTCCGCGTCGGCGAGGCCGAAGGACTCGGGGGGCGTACCGCCGAAGACGCCGAGCACCGTCACGAGATCGTCGATGGTCGTCGTCTCGTCGAGCGAGATTCCGACGGTGTCACCGTCGACGTGGTGCAACAGCACGCCAGCCTCCGATGCGCGCGCGACGATCGCTGCCGCGCGCCCCGGAACTGCGACGCGGAGAGTGTCAAAGAAGGCGTCGTGCTGTACCGGGGCTCCGGCTTCTTGCAGCCACCCCGCCAACAGTGCAGCGTGCGTTGCAACCTGCGCCGAGATGCGCGTGAGCCCATCCGGTCCGTGGTACACCGCATACATGCTCGCCATGACCGCCAGCAGCACCTGCGCCGTGCAGATGTTGCTCGTGGCTTTTTCGCGTCGGATGTGCTGCTCACGCGCCTGAAGTGTCAGCCGGTACGCGGGGTGACCCGCGGCATCCTGCGATACCCCGACGAGCCGCCCTGGAAGCTGGCGCTCAAGTCCTTCGCGCACCGCCATGAAGCCTGCGTGCGGACCGCCAAAGCCCATTGGCACGCCGAAGCGCTGCGTGGTGCCGACCGCGACGTCAGCACCGAGTTCGCCGGGAGACTTGAGCAGGGTGAGCGCAAGCAGGTCGGCCGCGACGATCGCGATCGCGCCGTGCTCCCGCACTGCTGTGATGGCATTGGTCGGGTCGATGATGCGACCGGATGCCCCGGGGTACTGGATGAATGCGCCGAAGGAAGGCGGCATCTCGCTTGCCGCGGCGTCGCGCGCCCCGGCCGCGCCCGCCAAGTCGACCTCGACCAGGTCAATGCCAAGCGGCTCCGCGCGGTTCGCAAGCAGCGCTTTCGTCTGCGGGAAGGCATCCGAATCGACCAAGAAGACGTTCGAAACCGCACCAGAGACCCGGCGCGCCAACAGCATTGCCTCGACCGCCGCGGTGCCCTCGTCGAGCATCGAGGCGTTCGCGGTCGTAAGCCCGGTCAGGTCGGTGACCATGGTCTGAAAATTGATGAGCGCCTCGAGGCGACCCTGACTGATTTCTGGCTGGTACGGCGTATAGGCCGTATACCAACTCGGGTTCTCGAGCACGTTGCGCTTGATGACCGCTGGCGTGATCGTGTCGTAGTAGCCGAGGCCGATCATCGAGCGGCGCACGGTGTTGCGGGCGGCCAAGGCTCGAAGCTCGGCGAGCGCTTCGCGCTCGGAGACGGCTGGCGGAATACTCGAGTCTTCGAGCGGCTGTTGCCGAATCGACGGTGGCACTGCGGCACCGAGCAGCTCGTCGACCGATCGGTAGCCGACCGCGGCGAGCATGGTGGCTTGCGCCGTGGCATCCGTGCCGATGTGGCGGGACTGAAATTGCTCACGCATCATTCGCCAGTGAGCGCGCGGTATTCCTCGGCGCTCAGGAGGGTCGGAAGGGAGTCGAACTCGACGCGAATCAGCCAGCCATCGCCGAAGGGGTCGCTGTTGACCAGTTCTGGGCTCGCGACCACCGCGTCGTTGGTCGCGACCACGGTGCCGTTGACCGGAGCGAAGAGTTCGCCAACCGACTTCGTGGACTCGATCTCGCCGACGACGGTTCCAATAGCAACACCGGCCCCGACCTTCGGCAGATCGACGAACACGATGTCGCCGAGCTTGTCAGCGGCGTAAGCCGTGATGCCGATCGTCGCCACCGACCCATCGATGAGCACCCATTCGTGCTCTTCGGTGTACTTGAGCGAGTTCTCGTCAACCATGATTCTCCTGTCTTGAATAAAACGGCATCGGTACAACGGATGCCGCAACGCGACTTCCGCGAACGTCGATCTGTAGCTCGGTTGCAGCTTCGGCAAAGCGCGGCTCTACGTAGGCCATTGCGATTGGGTAGCCGAGGGTCGGGGAGAGCGCGCCGCTCGTGATCTCGCCGACCGTGGTGTAGCCGACTGTTTCATCGCCGTGCACAACTTCGTACCCGGCGCGGCCCGCGCGCTTGCCGTCGCTGCGCAGCCCAACCAGCACGCGCGCATCCGAGGCCGGGCCGGCCTCGATCGCAGCACGACCGACGAAGTCGCCGGGCTTACTGAGCGCGACCACTCGCGCGAGCCCAGCTTGCACCGGCATGGTGTCGAGGCTGAGTTCATGGCCATAGAGCGGCATGCCGGCCTCAAGCCGCAGAGTGTCGCGGCTCGCGAGACCGGCAGGGACGAGACCGAGCGGGGTGCCGGCGTCGATGAGTGCTCGCCACAGGTCGGCCGCGGCATCCGCCTGAATGTAGAGCTCGAAGCCGTCTTCGCCCGTGTAGCCGGTGCGGCCGATGAGGAGTGGCAGCTCACCGAAGCTGGCACTCGTCGTCCAGTAGTACTTGAGCTCGTCGAGCGGGATGCCCGGGTGGCCGAGCTCGGCCGTTGCCTCCAAGATGCCACGTGAGAGCGGGCCCTGCACTGCGATGAGCGAGATCGTGTCACTCTCGTCGCTCAGCGTGACCGCGAACTTGCTCGCGCGCTGCGTGAGAGCATCAACAACGGCGAAGCGATTGCCCGCGTTTGCGACGATCAGGAACTCGGTGTCGGCGAGGCGATACACGACGAGGTCGTCGATGATTCCGCCGGTGGCCGCGAGCAGCAGGCTGTATTTGGCTTGGCCGTTGGCGATCGCGGAGAGCTTGCCGGCGAGCGCGAAATCAAGGAACGCCGGCGCATCCGGGCCGGCGACTCGGATCTCGGACATGTGGGAGATGTCGAAGATACCGGCAGCGGAGCGCACCGCGTGGTGCTCGGCAAGATCGGAGCTGTAGCGCACCGGCATCTGCCAGCCGGCGAAGTCAGTGAAACTCGCGCCCGCGGCGACGTGGATGTCGTGGAGTGGCGAGAAACGAGCGTTGAGCTCGTTCATGCTGGCGTCATTCATGCTGGGGTCGTTCATGCTGGCGTCATTCATGCTGGGGTCGTTCATGCTGGCGTCGTTCATGGAGTTCTCCTGGCGCGCTCGGCTCGTTGGATGGAACTCCCCCTCTGTCATTGGCCTGAGAGTTTCGCTGCATGAGCCTTGCGGCCACTGCTGCTTTCACCTTCGGCGGCTCTGATTCGATGAATCGACTGCAAAGCGCTTTTCAGAGTGGCCAGTCGATGCGGTACGTGAACCTGAGAGATTGGCGGGGAGGCTTGCTCCTTCGGTGCTCAGCGCGTTGTATCCCTGTCACCTCTGTGCGAGTCGACAAGCCGTGCTCAGCTCTCCCGCATCGTGTTGCGGCCCGATGTTCTGTTGTGGGGCAAGCCTAGCGCTCGAGCGTCACGAACGGATGCCGCGGCGCAGGACTTCGCCGCACAGCGCCATCACGGGCCCTACTGCACGCGCTCGCTGGCTGGTCACGGCTTAACCTGAGCGCCTGGGTTAGGGTCGGGTTCGGCGTCGCGGTCGGGGTCGCGGTCGGGGTCGCGATCGGGGTCGTCTCGGTCGAGGTCATCCTGATCGTCGCCATCCTCATCGTTCCACTGGAGGGCGAAGAACTCCTCGGCCGAACGGGAAAGTTCCGCAAGCTTGGTGAGCAGCTCCTCGGCAGTCGTCGAACCAAGCAGCGCGACTTGGTCGAGCGGGCCGAGCGGAGCGATGGCGGCGAGCTGCCAGATCGCTGCGATCGGTTCGTCCGCGAGCTCGACCGCCGCTGACCACGGCTGGTCGGTGAACTCACTCGCGACGGCGAGCACCCTCCGCACTGCCGCCTCGGTGCTTTCTCGAAGCTCGCGCAAACTTTCGTCCCAGACGAGCTCCGGGAGCACGCGAACGTCGGCCTGTGGGTGAGGGTCTTCTTCAAGCCAGCTTTCGACGGCGATGCGTCGCTCGCCCTCCGCGACGAGTACTACGAAGCCCTCCGCGGCATCCAATTGGGTGATTTGTGCGACCGTGCCGATCGCGAAGCGCTGCTCGCCGCCGCCGACCTCTTGGCCGCGCTCGATGAGCGTGACGCCGAACTCGCTGGGTTCGTCTTGGAGGATACGGGAGAGCATGACGAGGTAGCGCTCTTCGAAGACGCGCAGCACGAGCGGCATATGTGGAAAGAGCACCGAGCCGAGCGGAAACATGGGGAACGTGGTCACTCCCCCAGCGAACCACGGAACGCTGGGATCGCCAAGTGAGCGGGGCGACTGCGAGATCCTTGGGCAGAGCGCAGCCGGCGGCTCAACGAGCTCGCGGCGGCAAAGCCGAAGCCAAGACGTAGACCACTGGTTTTGCCGAGCGCGCTAGAAGGGTGGTGGGTCGGCGGTGCGTTCGTAGCCGGTGGGGCTGGTCCAGACTGGGTGCGGGGAGTCTGGTGGATGCTCGACCCGCCAGCGGGTTTGGTGTTTCATCGTGTGATGCTTTCGACACCTCGGTGCAAGATTGTCGACGGTCGTTGTGCCGCCGGCAGCCCACGCGGTGGTGTGGTCGAGGTCGCAGTTCGCGGCGCGGCGACCGCAGCCGGGGAAGTCGCAGGTGGTGTGCTGCACCCGAAACCACCGTTTCAGTGCTGCCGATGGTCGGTACTGCTTCGGATCCATGTGCAGCACCACGCCGCTAATCGGGTCCGTCAGCAACCGGGTGATCGACGGGGCGCCCGCGCAGAGCCGCCGTGCTGTGTCAAGACTGATGGGGCCAACACCTTCAAGGATGGCCGACTCGTGCGGCAGTCCTGTTAACGAATGGCCTGGCAACGAGTGGTCAAGCAGCGACAGGATCGGCACGGTCAGGGCAACACTGATGGTCGGCTTTGAGGGTGCAGCA
>Ga0163151_10004542_pt1 | contig 18535 bp, 18 predicted proteins | sample OliLakLV19MP5IB2_FD_145596 | JGI IMG/M metagenome (GOLD analysis project Ga0163151, IMG submission 145596) | Freshwater microbial mat bacterial communities from Lake Vanda, McMurdo Dry Valleys, Antarctica - Oligotrophic Lake LV.19.MP5.IB-2 | ecosystem: Environmental > Aquatic > Freshwater >... | reverse complement strand
GTTTAGGGGTAGAGGGAACAGTTGTCTGTGAAGAGGGGACAGGATTTAGTGTGGAGCGGGTAGCTGTCGGGGTTGAGGTGGTATTTCTCTGAACTGTACCCTGAACGCTATCCGCTACACCCTTGATTATGGGTTTTTGAGCTGTTCCGTACTCGAATTTAGATGGAGCATTAGCGGGGGTTTGATTAGCCGGATTTCCCTGGACATCACTTAAGGAAACTTTATCCTCATCATTATAAATATCATAGAAAAGTCTAATTAGTCTTTCATTATCAAGCTGGTCGGATTTTAGTCCGATACGGGAGAGTTGTTTTAGGATATGGTCGCGGCGGGGGTTTAGAATGGTTAGCGCTTTTCCCAGATCTTTGGCGGCGTCAGAAGATTTCATAGCTCCAAGCTCAATAGGAGAGACGGCTAAGATGACGAAGAATTGTTTATCAAGGACTTCGTTATCGCGGATAATTGCGGCTACGAATGCCCGGTAGTGCTGCATCATTAGTTGGAGTAAGGGATTGTGTTGTTTTTTCTCTGCCTCTCTTAGGGTGCCTAAATAGTGAGAAATATCAAGTTTTTTAGAGCGGATTAGAATCTGGATAGAGAAGGAGAGTGAGTTTAGAAGACCCGCGAAAGAGCCGATTATTGCTAATTGCTCTGGCTCTGAAAGTAAATCAAAGTTAACAGCTGAAGTTTGGATAACCATGATGACTGAGCCGTCCTGTAGGATAACAGCATTTTCTTTGACCTCCGAAACTGGTATAAAATCTTTGGTATTGGCCATTTTTTAGGGTACAGGGTAGAGCGTATAGGGTATAGTTCCCTAATATACTAAACCTTTATGTTATATGCTTCTCCTTATAAATCATTGTGTAAAGCATTCGACAGACTTCATTTAATAGTGACTCGATTGATTTCAATGAATCTAGTCGGGACAATTTTAGTCTCTTTACAATTTCGACTTGAGTTTCTAATTCTAAGGCGGAGCCGTAGGATATTGAATAAAACTGCAAGTACTCTTTATGTGATCTCCGGGCATAACCTTCTGCTATGTTTGAGCAAATTGATACAACCGCACGACGCATTTGAGATATTAAACCATAAAGCTCTTCCCGCGGCAGAAGCGTAGTTAATTTATAAATAAGCTCAACGAGATCCATAGATTTTTGCCAGACTATTAATTCTTTGTATGATTGTAATTTCATATTCTTCAGTGTAAAGCGTTTAGCGTATAGGGTTTAGTTTATTTTATTGTTAACTATACGCTGTACGCTGTTTTCTCTACCCTAACTCAATGCTTTACCCTTTACGCTGTACCCTGAACGAGCTTTTTGGCAGCGACGAGTATAGGGGGGAGGACTTCGTTGTTTAGTTCGATTCCGACTTTGTCAAAGCTGAGATTGTCTTTTTCAACGACTATGGAGTATTCGCCGTTTGGTAAGGGAGTAGCAGCGACGAATTGGCCGAGTTTGTTGCTTTTGAGGGCCCTGACTGGTAATCCTTGTTTATCATGGGCAACTACAATTGCTCCTTCAATATAGTTTCCTTGTGAGTCGGTAACTATGCCATTGATGACGTTAGGGAAGGTGGTTAACTTAAGAGTGGGTATGCTTTTGGCTTTGACAGGTGGAGCGCTTTGAGCCTGGATGGCGTCGAGAGATTGAGGAGCGATAGGTAATTTAGAAATCTTTGCTAATTCCTGCGCAGTTATTGAAGCCTTTTCGTTTAATTTTTGAAGATTAGTTAATAAATCTTCAAACTGCTCAATATAAGATTTTGGATCGACGCCGGGTTGAGCTGCTTGCTGTTTGATTTGAGAAAGCGAAGCTTCGATTTTGACAATTTCTTCCTGGGTTTCTTGAGCGTCTTGGGCGAGTTCGACAGTTTTTTTTAGGTCTTCGGGCTTTAAATCCTCAGCAGGTTTTTGAATAGGGGGGTTTTCCTGAACGGATTGAGGTTGGTTAGGAGATGGGGTAACCAAAGGGGTTGGTCTAAAACGGGCAGGCTGCGGGTCTGTGGGGAGTTGGTTAATGACTTGCATATTGCGGACTATGCCAGGAGAGGGGGAAGTAGTTTGAGTGGGGGGTTGGAGAGGTATGGCTGCCACTACCTGGTTTTTAACAGTTCCGTTAGTCGGTGCTGATCTAGGAGCTTGAGGCACGGAAGGGGATCCAGTAATGGGTGCTGGTTGGGCCTGAGGACTTAGATGGTGGGCAGGAGTGCCAAAACTGGTTTGACCAGCTTTAAATTTATCCATAAAAGACTCCTTCTTTTTGCCGCCCAATTCATTAACTGCGGCGGCTGTTTTAGTCGGCAAAAGAGGAAGTGGGGGTAGAATAGTTTGGGATTTTAGATAGGTTTTGACGTAGTGGCTGAGTCTTTTATTAAAAAGAGGGTCTTCGGCTTTTAAAATATTTGATGAATACTTAAGAGTGGTGGGTTTAAAAATAGCCTTGAAAAAGGCTCCGACCCAATGGTCTAAGGGCCGCTCCTGTATCGGAAGGAAAGCAAAGGCTGCGCCCATAAGGCTGGAGATAATGATTATAGGCCAAGCAATGATTGGCTGGACGGTGGAGAGTGTGGTGAACACGAGAAAAGCGAGACCTAAACCTGAGGCTAGATAGCCGAATTGTTTTAAGGTCATATCTCCCACGAGGTGGAATTCGAAATTGGTGACGTTTTGGGGGATTGGGTGGGCTTGAAAGATGGGATCCATAGTTTAGGTAGGGTTTAGGGTAGAGCGGCTAGGGTATAGTTGCAAGCAAAATAACACTAACTACATACTAGTCCCTCCACCTGAACGCTGCCTTAAATGTATATCGTGAAAATTTTGGTGTCCAGAAGGTCAAAGTGGGTCAAGAGGCAATTGACATGTACATTTTTTAGATGTACATTGTTTGTATAAATGCGATTTTTTGAGGAGCCGATTGAGTTTGAATGGGATAAAGGTAACACTAAAAAAAATGAGAAGCATGGTATCGCTGATGTTGAAGCGGAAGAACCTTTCAGCGACGATAATCAAAAGGTATTTGAAGATACAGTGCATTCGACACAAGAGAAACGTTACATTCTTTTTGGGAAGACAAAGCCAGGGAGGTTGCTGGTAGTTGCATTCACAATGAGAAATAGGAAGGTGAGAATAATTTCAGCCAGAGATATTAATAGAAAGGAGGCGTCAGTTTATGAAAAAACCGTTAGTAATGCCAAAATTTAAAAATGAGGATGAGGAAAGGGAATTCTGGTGGAAAATAGATTTGTCGGAGTATTTAGAACCAGCTGACTTAAAATCGGCCAGTTTTCCTAATTTAAAACCTACAACAGCGAGAGTTTCAATGAGAGTTCCCGCACACCTGCTTAACAGGTTGAAGAGCAAAGCTAATGAGTTGGATGTGCCATATCAATCTTTAATTAAACAGGCAATTGATCATTGGCTGAAGAGTACTTAAGTTTTGTATTCGCTAACTAGAGGTTTAGCTTATTATCTATCTAATAACTGTTATTAGTCTGCGTGAAAATAGCCTTGTCTAGAGAATCAAAATGGGTCAGGTTTGTAGTATAGAAGTACTTGCCTAAAAGTCGTAAGATATTGATATGCCCAATGAGAAGACTGCTGATATTAAATCTCCTGTAGAGACCGGTCCAGCAAGTAAAGCGCTTCGGACTCCCGAGGTATTGCAAAAGCTACCGCATGTTGGAGACCGTCCACTAGTGAGAGGGTTAGAACATAGAGGACTGAAGCAAGTTATCCAGGAAGTTGTTGCCTCGGCCAAGTCTAAGAATGAGGAGCCGGAGAGGAAAGGTCCCGCAGCAGATGAGAAGGTGGTCGATTCTAGTGTTTTACCACCTGAATATCCGGAAGTGGGAAATAGAGAGTTTACTCCTGAGGAGGTGTTACAAACAATAGCTGCGGCTCACGCGCACGGGGGAATTTCAGTGAGGATTCCGGATGAGATGGTCGAACAAGCCGATAAAGATAAGGGACTATTCAGGCGAGAAGATCATAAAGTTGTTAGTCATATCGGTGGAGCGGGAGGATTTTTTGGGAGTGTTAATGGGGCAGTGATAGATGCGGATGCAGAGCATGCAGGAAGAGGGTTGCCAAGAAGTGAGACTGTCGAGTGGGGAAATACACCAGAAAGGCTTCCTTCAATTGAAGATATAGAGAAAATGGAGAGATTGGAAGAGGTGGTGGATGTTTTGTGGGGTTGGCATGGGATGGCTGATAGAGAGCCATCATTAATGTGGAGAGATGGCAATGAAGAGAAGATGGATGCGGCTTTTGCGAAGTTTAGTGAGATGGCTGATGACTCAAGGTACGATATGACAGGAGGAAAGTTGGTGCGTACTGCAAGGACGCTTAGAAAGCTCCAGGAGAGATTAGCCCCAGCTCATGCAGAGAATCCGAACGATCCAAATTTACAATTGACTGATGAGTACGAGGGGAGAAAAGCTCGGGTAGAGGAATTGGAACGGCTTATAAAACTGAGAATGTCCGTTGAGGCTAATCAAGGAATTTTGCCAGAAAGAGAACAACTGCTAAGAGAACAACGAACCGCTTATGATAGAAGCCAAGAGACTTCTTTATCTCTTGAGGACAGAGAGGCAGCCAGAATTGAGCATATCAATAAAGGGCATGCTATTGAGATAAACAGGAGGAGAGAACAGAGAGATCCTTTAAATATAGAAAGGAGGCAATTGGCTGGAGAGGTGAGGGAGGCAAATGAGGCTATTAGAGATGTTGAGGCAAAAATAGCTGTTCTTAACGGGAGGACTGACTTAACCGAGGCGGATAAAGACGATATTAGGAGGTTGCTAGAGAGGAATATTGAGAAAAATCGGGGAGTGATAAGTGAGCGAAGTAGCCGCTTGGTAGCAATTAATGGGGTCATGGTATTGCCGGAAGGAGAGACACTGGATGATTTAGTTGCAGAGAAGGCAGCTTTAGGTCGTGAGATAGAAGTTGATCCTCGCTTTGGTGTACACAGAGAGTACGACAAAAAGCTGGAAGAATATGGGGATATATTGTCCGATGCGACGGAGAGTTTTATGGGCGAGTATGGTGTTAAGGCGACTAGCGAAGTAGCTAAACCCGCACAGGAAAGAGGTGAGAATTTTGCGGAAATGCCTAACTTTGGTGTTGTTCTTCAAGAGCGCAGTTTTGCACAGATGTTACAGGGTGGTGTGAGCGAAGAGAATATTCGGGACAATATAGACGATCTTGCAATAGAGGAGTTAATGGTAAATAGTCGAGTGGCGCAAAGGTTAGCGAGAGGAGAAACTCTTGCTACGATCCTCGCAGAGCCACGATATGTATCCCAGGTTAATAACCGGAAAGCTGAGTTACAAGGAATATTGGTTGAGGTTCAAACTGTTGGGGTGGATGCGGTTCTAGAGAGGTCTCGTGAGCGAATTTCGGCGTTTATTGGAGAAGCAAAAAGAATTGGCTTGATAAATGCGGATCTAAAGAAATTTGATCAGGACTATCTTAGATTACAAAGTGAGTTAACTCCTAGGTCAGCCGGTTATATGAGTGCTGAAGTTGTAGAGCCAGACTTTTTGGGATTAGTTGAGAGGTATGATCAAGAGAGTAGAAGATATACAGACCAAGGATATAATACCGATTTGCAAGATAAGAGGTGGAGAGAATGGAAAGGGAGAAGTAGTGCCTTTACTAATGAAAGTAGGAAGAGATTTGATGGTTTAATTCCTTATATCTATGAGCGCTTCAATATGCAGGCTGCTGATGTTGCTGCAGCGGTTTCAGAACAAGTTGCTTTAGGAGGTACGGCAGGAGGCAAATTTCCAGAAAGACTTCAAGTGAGAGATTTAGTTGAAGGGGAGTGGGACATTAGGGAGGCTGAAGAGAGGATGAGGGCTGAGAGAGGAAGCAAACTGTATAAAGATTCAGGAAGTGGTTACTATTATGTTTTTGCAAGAACAAAGGAAGAGTTGGAATTGGCGGCTGAGCATTTTGCCAGAGAGAAGATTAAATCTGGAGCAGTTAAAAGAGAGCCCAACGCCATCTTTCAAGAGAGAGAGAAATTTGTCTTAGCTATGGCTTCAGCAGCGGCAGAGGCTAACATGGATCAAAGTGTCGTCAGGAATGTAATGGCCAGCTTTGAAATGGAAATTTTTGCTTATGCTGCAGAAGTATCTAATAGAAATAATAAGCCAGAGCTAGTAGCTCAGATTTTGCAAGTTGCGGGTGAGTATGAGGATGGTATGGCAAGGTATTTGGCGATGACACAGCTTTTGGGAGGGGATCACGCGGCAGCTATGTTTATGCTTGATCGGCAAGGGGGTGCAGAAATACTGTTTAGGCCTTGGGGGAGTAAGAATCATTTTGGGAATGAGACACATAAATACCTAATGCTTCATGGTGTAAGTCGGAATTTGATGGCTGAGAAGCTTGTGGGGTTGGATTTGGCGACAGAATCGAAAGATGAAGACTTGACGGGGAAGGGGATTATTTACCCCCAGGGGTATGATGCCGAACGGCTCAGGAATTTATTACCGACGCTTGAGTCTAAAAATTCGCAAGATTTAACTGCAAAAGAGAGGATTGAATTGAGGATGGCACGCACTCAATGGAGAATAGACCATAGTGCACTTACTCCGGATTTGATTAGAGAGAGGGCTCTGCTAACAGGAGAGATAGTGCTTGAGGGGGATGCTGCAAGAAGACGAAATCTAGAGAAAGTTGCGCGTTTCCAGTCAAAGGAGGATTTTCAGGGTCTATATGAGTGGGGCGCTCATAGGAAGCGTTACGCTCAGCTTGAGGCAATGTTTATCCAAGGAGAGCCAATGTCGATTAAGGAGGTTGAGCTTCTGAAGCTAGGAAGGATACAGAAGAAAATAGATGAGGGTCAGAAATTGACTGGGAGTGAAAAATCATATTGGGCTGCGAGAGTGAGTGACAAGAGGAATGCTGTTAACTTGGCTATTCAATTTTATAGTATGACTCAACAGATTGCGGTAAGAGGTGATCCGAGTTTTGTTTGTGGTAATGGAAGGGGTAACCCGGAAGATATAGTTGAGGTCAAGCGTGATGGGAGGGTGATTCTTAAGGAAAGAAAAGAGGCGCATTTCGTCCCTAAGCATAAATCAAAGAAATTCATACAGTTTGCAGATAACTGGGCGAAAATTGAATGGGGTGGGAAGTTGAGGATTAATACATTGCCTGCAACTGAGGATAGTGAAGAGATAAAGGGTTGGATGAGTATGAATAAGGATGAGCGGGAAGCTATGCTCGATGATGTCAGGCATTTTTACGATCCTTTTTATGACCGTGAGACGGGACAGTCAATTGATATTCATGCTGGCACTCCTGCAGAACAGAAAAAGGCTAGGAGGAAGGTCCGCGAGAATTGGCATCAGTTAACTATTGAAGAAAAATTGAAATCCTATGTGGAGGCTAAGGGAGACAGGGGATTGCAAGAAGGTGGTGTCGCAACAGGTGGTTTGATTAACGGTGTGTCAATGATGTTTCCAACTGAGCATCAACATGATCCTGGTCCGGCTTTTGCTGGAGGGCAGGAACATATTCCTCATACTTTGTGGGATGATTTTGATCAAGAGAAAAGAGAGATAGAAGCAGCAGAGGTGTGGAGAATTGGTCAGATAAAAGTAAAAGCCTGGGATAATTTAATGAAAGTGGGGCGGGTAGACTTGCCAGAGCGGGATCGTCCTAAGCTGACTGAGGGTGAGATGGAAGACATGCTGCAGGAGGTCAGGTTTAGAAAAAGGAAAGTTATTAGAGCAAGGGCAATTGACGAGCTTGATGCGAATGGGTTTAGAGCTACGCTAAAAGATGACGAAGGTAATGAAATCCGCTGGAAAATTGCAGTGAAAAAGGCGGATGGAACTATAGAGGCTGAAGAAAAGAAAATTGATGTGATGACGGCAACAGTTCACCCGCTGGGACAATTTTTAGGTATTGGTTATATTGCCCAGCAAAACGAAATCCGAAATCAGATTCTATCTCGAGAGATAACCGATCAGGCCAGAGCGATTTTAGCGGGACGGTTGAGATACGAAGATGCTGATCCTTTGGCTATGTTAAGGATTGAGGTAGATCCAACTCTGACAAGGATGAGACCTCTAAACGGAGCACCTGGAGAGGCAAAGAATTTAGAGGGGCGGGAGAGGACTATGGTGTTTGCGCAGGTCCACGAATCCTTTTATGGTACGAAGCGGATAGAAGAAGAGTTAAGAGAAAGATTTCACGATCCTGATAATGTTGATCAACGTATATCCTGGCACTGGACGAATGAGCATATAGGATCGAAAAGGGTGGTTAATCTAGCAGAATATATCTCTTCCTACCAGAACTCCTTATCGCGCAGGATGAGGACAAATATTCCATATATTCTTCAACCGATTACCAGTATGCCGGAAATGTTTGGTGTTGGCCCTTTAGGGGTGATGGGTATTCCGATGATGATCGTAAGACGAGACCGGACAGAGGCCAGGTTCTTGCAGGAACTTGTTGATCCGCCAGAGCTTAATGCTTATGGGTTCGCGGTGGCAGGATCTGTTAAGGTGAGGGATGCTAAGGTGTCCCATGTTAATTCGGAAGGGTTGCCCCAAGAGGGCGCCCAGGAGAAGCCGATTAATGATGGAGACAAATGGAGACAACACGCCGTAGACTTAGTAGAAGCTTTTAGATCAGTGAATTGGAAGCAACACCTTCCTCATGAATTAGAGCTAGAAACAGTAATGAGGGGAACATTGGGCAGGCTTGAGAAGGAGTCTCGACTTTCAGTAACAACAATCAGGTTTGCTCGTACAGCGGGTGAGGAGATGTTGGTGGAGAGGAAGGCAATGTTCTCTGAAGGGGGTCAGTATATTTTTGGCGTTGACACTAAGAGTGATAGTCCGCCACCAGTTTCAGGCTCCAGATCTATGGTTGACGACGGAATATACCATCACCTATTTTGGTTAATGTCTGATGATGGTAGAAAAGCTTATGCGACTGAAATTCCTTTCTACAATCAAGTTAACTGGGCCGTGGTAAAGTGGATAATAGGGAAGATCACACTGTAGTAGACTTCTCCGCCCTGACCCACCTGCACTTGGTAATCAACAAATGAGTTTAATAGAGAATTGAACAACCTTGAGAGCATTGCGTTAATTAGTTATGCCTTCTAAGTATCACCTCCTTAAAACTGCTGTTAATTTGTTGTTTCTGATTAAATTTAGTCTGGTTTTTTCCCATACTGATACTTTCTGCTCCATAATATTTCAGTTCACAAACGATGTGCACCAGTTAATCTAATCTAGCCTGACCATGCCTTCAGTTTGATTTCTCTTTGCAAAGTCTCCCACCAGACTCTAAAATATGATCTCTTTTTGTGCCTGTTAACTTTAATTAAGTTCACTTGATTAAGCTGACTGATTAACTTACACCAAAAAGCCAACCAGAAACTAAGGCTGACAAACATCAGCAGGATCCTAAAAGTTAGTTTAGTATTAATGAATAGTTTCTTTAAATCACAGATATGCTTTAAATCTTTAAAAGTTTCTTCAATCTCAAACCTGTGAGCATAGATATTGAGCACTTCTTCTCTGGTTGAATCAAAATCATTAGTTAAGATATACCATCTCTCAAGCTTCTGTTTTGCTTTCTGTTTTGTCTTTTTTTGCTGTGGCAAAGGTGATATGACCAGCCTCATCTTGTGATCAAACAAAGTAATAGTTGTGTCTTTGCTAATTCTGCTGATGTAGTAGCTTTGGTCTTTTTACCAACTTTGTACTCAAGCTTTTGGCCTTGTTTAATCCTCAGATAAAAGCTAATTTTTCTGCCTAACATGAACTTCATTAAATCAGGTATCCAAAAACCTCTGTCAAGCACAAATGAAGGAAAGAAGCCTAACATCCCACCAAACTTTTCAACCTCTTCAATTACAAACTTGTTTTGAGAACCAACTTCAGTTAATGGGTAAGTTAGGCAATTTGCCCAGATTGGTATGGCCCTGCCAGCCTGAGTTTGGACAGCAAAAGCTAGTGTTTCAAATCCACAGAAAGTTGAGAAATCAATATTAACTAGGGATTGTCTGTTAACTAAACTGCTGGATTTTAAAACAGCCTCAAAGTCTGACAGTATACTCTGGTTTGAAAACAGGCGATATACTTTAGAGCAGGCAGTGTTAGTATTCTCAATTATCATCCTGGCATTAGAGTTTAAGCTGCAAAATGGAGCTAAACTGAATGCGTTAATGCCAAATTTAAACAAACCTTTGTGTTTAATTTTTACATTAGGTAGAATTTGATTATTCAGTAATTTAACTGAATGTTTTAAAACATTAATGGGCAGTTCACCTACTCTCAACAGAAGGATCTGCCCATTAATTATGCTCAAATTTCAATATGTTTATGCAAATTTAATTATCTACTGAAAAAAGTGCAGGTGGGTCAGTTCTCCGCCTGATTGACCAGTAGCAATCTTTATTGCCGGTCGTAAAAATAATTTAGGTGCCGAATGGGGCATCCCCACCTTTTTGAGCGGAGGCTTTTGATCCAGATAGAGGCACTTTAGAGGCCATTGAACTTCTGAGTTTATCTGTGCCCCTTTCAAGAGTTCCCCAGAAGCCGGTTTGCTTATGATCAACACCAACCTCTTTTCCGTCAGAAAGCGGATCCTTGCCGGCTCTTCTCACCAATCCCAACTGTACATCCCCAAACCTTCCAGCTTGGACGTGTTTAGTGCCCAGTAAGGAATTCCGCCAGCTGCTTACATCGGAACCAGCCTTAGTAACTTGACCTGTCATTTGGCCTTCGTAGGATCTACCACTCGAGATTGCTCCTCCAATCGCACCTGCCAGGACACCACCTGCTTGGCCAGGCTTACCAACTGCCTTACATATTACGTCGGGAATGGAAGGTGTGGCGAGGATGGCAACAAAAGCAAGAATTTTCCTTAGGTATTCTAGCTGTAATCCTCCTAGGAAAGGTAAATTTCCGGTTGCGTTGGTGATACTGAGTGGATCAGTGACTCCGAAAGCAGGAATTGGGTAATTAAGGAAAGTTCCGGAATTTCTTCCTATTAAAAATGCAGCAAAGTAGAATACACCGATCACTGCGGGGAATGCTAAAACATTACAAAGCATGTTTTTAATCCAATCGGTGACTGAGCCTTGTCTCCCGGGTATTGAGCTGGCTAAAAATACAAAGGGGGAAATGATTGTGAGAAAGATTATCATTAAATAGCTATTTATTAGACGGAGGGCGAGTTTTACGATTGTGTACAAAAGGATAAGTACGGATAAAACAGTTGCCCAAAAAGCAAGCCATGTTGATGGGTCTGCAAAGGCTGCAGCGCCTGCGCCAGCTGCTATAGCAGTAGGGGTTCCGCCGATAATGGCTCCCGCTATCGAGGTTCCGGCTCCTACTGCATTTGGGACAGTAGCTCCGCCACGGCCGGCATTCCAACGAATAAGCCCAGCTGCTGTTGAGAAGGTGCCACCGACGACATCTCCAACAGGAGACAAGAATGAATTATAGATCAAATAGGTCATACTGGCAGCAAACCACTTCACGATTGATGTAGGGTTGGTAATAAGTGTTTGCGTGGCACTTCCTTGAGTCCAAGGAAGATTTCTTAAGCCTTGGTCAATAAAATACTTAATGCTCTCCTGGTCGAGTATAGTGGTTGATCCTCCTCCGATCGTGAGGGGGTTTTCAGAGGCTAATCTTTGAGTTAAGGGCCCAGTAGCGGGGGTGCCACCGTTAACCTTAATAGCTTCGTCAAAATAGTAACCAACCATATCGGTAGCCACATAGGCGACATCAGTTAAGAGGGAGGCGAGGAAATAACTGAAAGTTATCAACACCAAGCCGATAACTAGTCCGGGCAAAGCCATTTGGGCGGTAACTACAGTTTGGGGGTTTAGTTTTTGGCGGAACATGACCATAAGACCGACACCTACGAAAATTAATATCATGACTAAGTAGGAGATGTTGCGGCTGACTGTCCATAACGCGAAGATGGGACTGAGGACGGTATTGCCGGAGCCAGGGACTTGAGCGTTAGCCACGTCAATAAGCCCAATGTTTTTGCCCATATAAGTCCAAAGGCTCATCTGGTCTAAGGGTTTTTCTTCATACATTAATGTGATCATAGAAGTCCCAAGGCCTAAAAGGCCGCCTGAGGTATTGGCTGAGGAGAGGTAAGGTGTGCTTGAGACTGCTCCCTGGAGATTTTTCGTGAAGGAATATTCTAAGCAGGGATTGATTGGGGATGATCCTGTGAGTATACACATCAGGCCGTGACCGAAGTTGTACATGGCCATAGTGGCGCTGTTTGGGGATTGATAGGTGGGCATTGACTCAGTAGATTTGTAGTAAATGGGTGAGGGGAGAGTGAGTTGTCCGGAATTGATAGCGGGTGTTTGGGCGAGAGACTGAGCGGGAAGGGAAAAGAGAGCTAAGAGTAAAAGAGTAAGGAGGTATTTTTTGTACATTGCTAATTGTACGTTTAGTATTTTGGTGTGCATGGCAGTTTCTTAAAGAGTAGTACAAAAGGAGAAAAGATTCAATTAGGTTAATTAGAGGCAGTAGGGGGGGAAGCCGAGGCAGAATTGGGTGACGTTGGCTCCGGTGATGGCGAAAATTAACTTTAGTGCTAACCAGGCGAGGACCATGAAGAATAATCCCATAAATGCCCAGGTAACTGAATTCCAGGCCTGAGCTAGGGCTTTGGGGTCACCTCCTGAGGTGATAAAAAATTTAATCGACCCCCAAGCCAGCCAGACTGTTACCGCCATGAATGCTATGGTTACTGAAATATTAATTAGCCTGGTCATTAATTGCTGGACTTGGACAATGCCAGAGGCTTTACACTGCAGCGTTCCGCCAGGTCCGCCATTGTCACAACCGGTTGGTTGGGCAAAGGCTGGGGGGGTGAAGAACAGGGTGATCGCAAAGAAAGATAGTATGAGGCATGAGGTTAGTAATCTTGATTTTATATTTAGAATCATTAATTAACGATAAACGATTAGGTTAATTCATTGCAATAGGAGGGATACTTAACTTTAAGGAGTTGTTCTAGGGGCGTCATTTAGAGTTGGGAGTGCTCCGAATTCTAAGATGTTGATGTTTAGGATTTGGCCGAATAAGACAACTACGAAGAAAGCGAGGGCTAAGATAGCAAGTCCGATGAGAGCGTTAACGATTGTGCCGCGGGCTTTGCCGATAGCATCTTTATCACCGCCGGAAGTGATCCATTTAAAAGCGCCGATAATAAGATAGATTAAGACGGCAAGGCCAGCTGCGATGAAGACAATCATGAGAGCATTGGAGATAACGTCTCCGACGGATCTTTGAGTAGGGTCAACTCCGGCTCCGCCGAAAGTGACTTTGGTGTTTCTAGTAGGGCCTTGAGCGAAAGCAGTTCCGACAGTTAGGAGATAGGCGGCTGATGAGGAAACTAAGGCAGTGACTTTTTTCATTAATTTAATCCTACAGTCTTTTAAATCCCCCTGTCAATAGGGGTAGTTTTTATGGCTGAGGCTGGTCAAGCTTGGGGAGGTCCCGAGTTTTTAAGGGGTCAAAGCCGGCAATTTGGCCTACAAGGCTAATGATGAAATATGCCATTGCTAAAAGGACGAGGCCTATGAAAGCATTCATGATTTTTCGGCGGGCGCCGGAAATTTTTTCTTTATCACCACCTGAGGTGATCCAGTCAAAGGCTCCCCATACGAAGAAGACTAAGACAGCAAGGCCGCCAATGATGTACATGATTAGGACAAAATTGCTGACTATATTCCCAACATTGGCATTAGGATTACCGACGGCTTTTATACCGTTAAGTTGTTTGCTACCTAAATTGATCTTATCCTTACTAAAATCAAAGCCGTTTGGAGCCGGTTGAGCTAAAACGGTGGAGGTTATAGTAAGAAAGAAAGCAGTTATTAATATTGAGGTAAATATTTTTTTCATTTAGTTAGGAGTACCTAATCCTCTAAGTTGCAGATCTCCTAAAGGATTAAATCCGACAACCTCGCCAATAATGTTTATTATGACATAGGAGAGTGAGAGTAAAACCAGTCCGATAATGGCGTTAGTCATTTTCTTTCTAGCTCCGGCGATTTTTTCTTTATCTCCTCCGGAGAGTATCCAGTCAACTGATCCCCAGACAAAATAAATAATCACACCTAATCCCCCAACTGTATAGAATATGGTAATAATGTTTGTGATGACGGTCTCAACAACTCCTTCTGCCTGATTTTTTCCGGCGTTTAGAGCTTGAACTCCAAAGCCTTTTGGTTGTTCAAATCGAAAATTACTATTATCTTTGCCTTGACCGAAAGCTGGGTTCAGTGCTGTTAAAAAAAGTGTAATTGTGAGGAGGGCAGTTATAAAATTTAATATTTTCATAATTAAGGTGAGGCAAGCCCGGGAATTTTGAAATCTCCAAACTGAAGGGCGTCTATACTTAAGACTTGCCCAGCTATAACCATAATCAGGAAAGATAACGAGAGGACGACCAGACCGGTGATAGCGGTAGTAATCCTTTTTCTGGCTCCAGCGATCTTCTCTTTATCTCCTCCAGAGAGAATCCAGTCAACAGCTCCCCAGAAAATCATAATGGTGAATCCTAACCCGCCAACTGTAAAAAAGAGAATAATGACGTTCTTGAGTATTAAGCCGATATTTCCGGTAGCCTTAGTGCCGTTTGAGATATCAACTCCGAAGCCTGTATTGGGACGGGTAATTTTAAAGGTGTTGTTGGTTCCCGTTTGTGAATTGCCTGTTCCTTGAGCAAGTGCGTTGGAGGCAAAAATAGAGAGAATGAAAAATAGCGTGATTAGTAATTTCATTTTAAGGTGTTGAGAGATTTCTTAATGGTAGGTCGCCAAAAATATCAATCCCGGATATTTGGGCAATGATGGCAATAATTGGGAAGCTTAAAGCCAGAAGAAAAATACCGACCAGCGCAGTTGTGATTCTTTTTCTGCCGCCGGCAATTTTTTCTTTATCTCCGCCAGAGAGAATCCAATCAACCGCTCCCCAAATAATCATGATAGTAAAACCAAGGGCGCCCATTGAATAGAATAAAGTTACTAGATTTTTAACTATGGTACCAAGAGTTGAGGCACTATCACCTTTTGCGGGGACAATCCCTCCGGGTTGATTGGCTCGGTCTAAGCCGAGTTGGGCTGTGGCGACCTGAGGTTGCATTGTAAAAAAGAAAGTAAGTATTAATATTAATGTTAAAAGTATCTTCATTTTTATGGTAAGAAAATTCGGAATCCCGTTAGATCCTGGATGACTTCAAAAATAAAGTATGAAAGTGCCATAAGGAAAACTCCAATAATTGCCCAGGTGATTTTGCCACGGGCTTTGGCAACTGCTTCTTTGTCACCTGCAGAAAGGATCATCTGGACTGCGCCCCATAAAAACATGACAACAAAAGCCAGTGAGGCAGCTGAGAAAAGAAGGAAGATAATATTCCCCAGAATAATATTAATTCCTTCGGCACCAGTAGCTCCTGGTGGTATATTTGTTAATTGGGGAGGAGGGTTAATCGTTCCGAAAGGATTATTTCCATTATTGAGTAGTTGAGCAATTTTCATTTTAGATAAAATTAAAGCTTGTTAGTTTTAGTACATCAAATAGTATAAACCGGACTACTAGATATAACAAAAGTAGCAATATGATTCCGATGAGAGAATGGTATATCTTTGCTCTGGCTGAGACAATATGTGCTTTATCACCTTGGGAGGTAATCATCTCAAAAGCGGCAATTAAGAAGTAAAATACTATCATCATGCCAGCAATAGAGAAAGCTAAAGGGAGTAGGATGTTGGTTAGATCCCCTAAAGTGTTAAAAACCCCAAAGCCATATTGTTGTTGAATGACTATATCCTGCTTGCCGGCAGGGTGTTGGGCCAGCGCTTTATTGATAAATTCTATATTCATAATATTTACAATTATGGTCTTGATAGTGTCTCGATTGGCTGATTTGTAGTTGTATTTGCAAAGAAAGCGTCGCTTATAAACTCACTCATAAAGAATGATGTGAGCAGGATTATAAAACCTACAACAGCCCATTGGATTCTTTTCCTGGCTTTAGCTAAAGCTTCTTTGTTTCCTTCGGCTCGGATATAGTCAAATACTCCCCAGGCCATCCAAAAAAACATTAGAGTAGCTCCGATGTAAATTGCAACATCAGCAAAAGAGTTGACTACTGAAGCCAGCTCAAATGTTCTGTCCGCGGGGAAAGTCAGTGCGGGATTGGCTGAGGGGTGAATATTTATATTCGAGTTGTTTGTCCAGGGAAGATTTAGTGCGAGTTTAGACATAGGTTATCTAAATATAAAGCATTAGATTAGAAATACCAAATTAATTTATCTTGAGAATCCGGGTAAATCAAGAATATCAACACCTATGACTTGCATTAATAGTACTGAGAAGATGATTAATAGTAATCCTATAATTGCTGAATAGAATCGCTCTTGAGCATGCTTGATTGTTTCCGGATTTCCTTCAGCAGTTATCATTTGGATAGCTCCTAATATCATAAGCAAAAATGCTACACCTCCGGCGGCCAAAGTTCCATATCTAATTAGGCCTTCCACAAGAGCTTGGGGTTGAGTTGGGACACAGCCAATGGCGGTAAGAATTCCGGAGTTAGGAATGGCGACTGCTTTAGCGCCAGGGACTAGAGGTGGTATGGGGCTTCCGTCTCTTAAATTACATCGGGTACCCTGGCCAGTAGTGCATTTGGCTGGATCTGTACATGGGGTGGCAGCAGGGGTACCTGCGTCAGCGTTTAGTTTGCATAGGCAGGTTGCGATATCAGTCGAATTGACAGCAGTATGCTTAACAGGGCAGATATTATCTTTATCTATAATGTCGTAAGCTGGATAACTTGCCCCGCCGCCGGCCGGTGTACAAGTCCTATTGCTATATGAATCCCCGTCGTTGCAGCTACTTATCTTCTTGCATTTGACTGTATTTGGGACACCGGCAGCATTTAGTTTTGGACCAAAGCATTTATGGGGAAAGGGTTTGATGCCACCTATCGTGCAGACAGTATCGTCAGGGCATAAATCTCTATCTGCTACTTCTTTAGAGAAACTGTTAGATTTCTCTATGGTACCAGTACATTCTTGCGTGTCTTTAGCTAGTGCTTTAGAACTGGAGAATAATAGACAAACAATAAGAATTACGAATGACAAGAGTTTATACATAGGCTAAGTGTAGTACTGCTTTTAGTTTGGAGCAATGTTGGGTAATTTGCAACTTAAATATCTTAGAATATTTTCTGCAATTTCTAAAGCGATTTCAAATAATTCTTCTTTCTGTTGCATTAATAATTGAAATATGGGCTTTGTTTCCTTCGATGGTATCTCTTCTGATATCTTTGGAGGAAGGGACTTCTGTGGCCATATTTATCTATGATACACTAACTTTATTACTTATTTATGGGTATTGACTCGGGAGACGCTCCTAAACCACGCATCAATTTGAGAAGCCTTAAAAGGCAATTGCAACCAGAATTAGACAGGGAATTAGGTGTAAAATCTCCCCCTAAAGTAGAGAGGCCACCAGTTGCTCCGCCGGGTCCGGATATATTAAGAAACCAGCCAGTGTCGACTGTAGTTGGGATGGCGGAGACGGCAACTGCGGCTTCTGCGAGGGCGGGATTGGTTAGCGGAAGTCCGGAGCCCGGAAATCCAACTACTGCAGGTACTCGAGGTAGAGAGCCTAGAGTTACTTCGCCGCTTAGAGGTGGGGCTGGTGACCCAAATGAGAGTGAATCTTCGCAGCCGCAAGCGAATGCTCCCGACCAGAGGCCTTCAAGGACACAAGACGTGGGGCCTATAGTGGATCAAGACCACACGGGGTCCGCCCTAACACCCGAACCTTTGGCTGAGGCTGAGTTACCAGCGCCTCCACCCATAAGGATTAATTTTACGAATTCCAAAGTTCGAGAAAATGCTTCCCTAATCCTACAGCAGGTTGTGACCCAATTGAGGAAACAAGGCGAGGGAAGTATTGTTTTTGATATTGATCCGGAAGGTTGGCTGGGCCCAGCTTTAAATCAGCAAATAATTAAGGCTTTTGGGAACACACATTATACATCAAGAAGGGAAGGGAGCGTGCTTATCGTGACGCCAGATTTTAACACCCCATCCGGGGTGGGGGAGAGTTCCGCTCAGTCTGAGGTTGTCCGCGCTCAAACTAATGAGCAGAATCCTGTTTCTGATGGTGGGGAGCAAGAGAGGGTGCACCAAGTGGCCGTTACTAAATTGAGAGAAATGTTCAATAACCCAACAAGTCCGATGACTCCGGATTTAGTGCTCAAAGGATTTAGATTACAACTTAAGAGAGGGGGTCTAACCGATGAGCAGGCAGAGGTGCGCCTTCCCGATCTTGCTGCATGTGCTGGAATTATTGTTGATGAGATTGGCCAACCGGATGGAGAATTGTTGTATTTGTTGGGGACAGAGGTAACAAGGGAGGTGCTTAAGAAAATTGGGGAGAGTTCCCCTCAGTTGAGGCAAAAAGCAGAGAAGGATTTGCAGGACTATTT
>Ga0163151_10004541_pt1 | contig 18537 bp, 11 predicted proteins | sample OliLakLV19MP5IB2_FD_145596 | JGI IMG/M metagenome (GOLD analysis project Ga0163151, IMG submission 145596) | Freshwater microbial mat bacterial communities from Lake Vanda, McMurdo Dry Valleys, Antarctica - Oligotrophic Lake LV.19.MP5.IB-2 | ecosystem: Environmental > Aquatic > Freshwater >... | reverse complement strand
TTCCTGCAGATGCACACCGGCAGCTTCCAGTTCGTGCGGCCGTCCGTGGGGGCGTGGACGCTGTATGGACTGGGGACGGAAAACACCAATCTGCCCGGCTTCATCACGTTGAATCCCCCCTCCGACAACGGCGGCGCCCGCAATTACGGCAGCGGCTTTCTCCCCGCGATCTGCCAGGGAACCAAAATCGGCGGCAATCAGATTCCCGGCTTCTACGCCGCGCTCCTGGGCAAGGATGAAGAGCCGGGCCCGCCGCTCAAGAATCTTGAGAATCCGCATCAGCCCCGCGCGCTCCAGCGGACCCAACTCGACCTCGTGCGCAATCTCAACCTGCACAAGTTGGAACGGGACGTCTACCACCCGGAAATCGAGGGCGCGATCGAATCCTTCGAGCTGGCCTTCCGCATGCAGGATGAAGTGCCCGAAGTGCTCGACATGCGGTCCGAGTCGGAATCAACGCGGAAACTGTACGGCATCGGTTCCGGTCTCCCAACCGACCGGTTCGGCCGGCAATGTCTGATGGCCCGCCGGCTCGCCGAAGCCGGCGTCCGCATGATCGAAGTCACCGCCCCGGCCACGTGGGATCATCACTTTATGCTCAAGGACGAACTCGCCAAGAGCGCCCTGGCCACCGATTTGCCCATCGCGGGGCTGCTCGCCGACCTGAAACAGCGCGGCATGTTGCACGACACGCTCGTCATCTGGGCCGGCGAGTTCGGCCGCACCCCCTACGGGCAGAGCTTCACCGGCCGCGATCACAACAACAAGGGCTACACCACCTGGATGGCCGGCGGCGGCGTCCGCGGCGGACTGGCCTACGGCTCCACCGACGAATTCGGCTACCAGGCCGTGGAGAATCCAGTCCACATCCACGACTGGCACGCTACCATTCTGCATCTGCTGGGGTTGGATCACCAGCGGCTGACGTTCAACTACGGCGGCCGCGATTTCCGGCTGACGGACGTCTACGGCAACGTCGTCAAAGATTTGCTGGCCTGAATCTGCTGCCAAGGACTGTGTTCCGCTTGCCTAAGCGCAAGGGAAGGCTTATGTTGGCTGTTCAGCGGTCCAGTACGACGAGTCGGTCCCGCTCTCTTTTAGATCCGTAATGCCACGGGATTGCACAGTGTTCGCAAGAGACTTCGCGCTTATCTTTTTCGAGGTGTCCCATGACTCGTCGCCGTCTTTCGGGCTTCACGCTCATTGAATTGCTGGTGGTCATCGCCATCATCGCCATCCTGATCGCGCTCCTGCTCCCCGCCGTGCAGCAGGCCCGCGAGGCCGCCCGGCGGACGCAGTGCCGCAACAATCTGAAGCAGATCGGGTTGGCGCTGCACAACTACCACGACACGTTCAACCTGATCACTCCGCTCGCCTACGGCGACGGCGGAGCGAACGCCGGCGCCTCCACCCCCACCTGGGCCTGGACGAGCATGATCCTGCCCTACATTGACCAGGCGCCGTTGTACAACCAGATGAATCCGGGACCGAACACGCTCAAGGCGCTCGCGAACACGGCGGCGCTGCGGCCGCTGCTGCAGACGGTCATTCCCGGCTTCCTGTGTCCGTCGGATCCCGGGCAAAACTTGAACAACAACCGACCGTTCACCGCCCTCGTCACCGGCGTCAACCCGTTTCTGATGGCGAAATCCAACTACCCCGCGATGAGCGGCAGCGACAACACCAACCTCACGGGGGTCTTCCCGTCCTGCGGCAACGGCGCGTTTCCCAAAGGGACAGCGTTCCGCGACATTACGGACGGGCTGAGCAACACCATCTTCGTAGGCGAGCGCAGCAGCGGCCGGTTCCCCGGCCAGCCGGCCACCAGCCAGGCGGCATGGGCCGCCGTGTGGCCCGGCATGGCGTTCGAGACGTCGACCCCCGCGGAAGTCGTGCGGTGGCGGGCCATCCGGATCAAGGGCTATCTCAAGCTGACCGACGGCCGTTCCGAAACCGGCGACGATGCCAACCAGGACGAGGGTGCCGTCAGCGAGCACACCGGCGGCGTGCATTTCCTCATGGGCGATGGCGCGGTGCGGTTCGTCAGCACCAACATCGACTGGCAGAAGATCGGCCAGACTCCCAAAGTCTGGGGCACGTACAATCGCCTGTGCGACATGGCCGACGGCCTGCCCGTGGGCGAATTCTAACGTTTCGACGCTGCGACCTCTCGACAAACAGCCGTCAGAGGATGCGACGGGGAATGAGGATCTTTTCGATGACGAGTCCTGGCCGGGCGACGTTGGCCATCTCTGTGGCGTTCGCGTGCGGTCTGGCGCTGGTCGCCGGCTGTGGCCTGTTGGGCCCCGACCCCAATGGCCCTGGCAGTTTTGCGGCCGTCAGCAAAGCCGCCAAATCCGCGGAAGAAACGCTCGCCAGCCAGGGGGCCAAACTGGAGCAGAAGACCTATCCGCTCGGCACCGGCTGGGTCGTCGACCTTCACGACAAGGATGTCAACGAAGAGACGTTCGCCGCGCTGAAAAAGCTCGGCTACATTGCGGAATTGAATCTGAACGGAACTAAGATCGCCGACGACCACACGAAGCATTTCAGCGGGGAAGGGATCGGCTCCGTGCTGGTGGAGTTGGACCTGGGCAAAACGGAGGTCACCGACGAAGGCCTCAAAAACATCAAGGATTCGCTGTATCTGACGAAGCTCAATCTGTCCGGCACCAAGGCCACTGCCGCGGGCGTGGCCCAATGGGAACAGGCGCGGGCGTCCGACAGCCGGATTCGACCGGAATTCAAGAAGGTGAAAATCACCCTCTGAGCGTCGCCCCGGCAGCGGGATCACGGTCGGACGCCATTTCCGTGGTGCTGAATCTGCTCCAGGTGTTGCCGCACGGCAGGTTCTAACGCCATCGCCAGCAACCGATGCCCAAGAGCGCTCGGATGGTGATCGGTGGAAAGCAGCATCACGTCGCCGACCGGGTGCGTTCCCTCCCATCCCGACAGATCCACGGTCTCCAACCCCGCCTCTTTGGCGATGGACGCAGTGAAACGCGGGTCGAACGTGAGCGAGTGATCGCCGGGAATCGGCAGATAGACGTGGACCAGTTCTGCGTGAATCCGGTCTGCCGTGGCCGCCATCCGTCGATACACGCACCGCAGAATCTCAATGTGGTGCCGTTCCAGAAGAATCCGCGCCATCGCTTCGGAGGTCCCGTCGCGAATTCCGGCGTCATGCACGATCGCGTCGAGGCACGGATCTTCCAGATCGATCTTGTGAAACGCGGCCGGGGCCAGGTTCTGGGCCGACGTATAGATTTCATCCTGATGCGCACAATACAGAATGAGGTCCGGCTCAAACGGCAGCGCCTTGTGCTCGATCTGGAGCCGGCGATGGACGGGCGAGTACCGCCCGACGCCGAAGTTCAAGACTTCGACGCGCCGAGGAACGTCGCCGCCGTCGGCATTCAGCCGGTCCTCCAGGATGCGCGAGAACGTCTCGTGGTCTCTCACGCCGTACCCCATGGCCACGCTCGTGCCGACGACGGCAATGCGGACTGTTCCCGGCGGCTTGACCAGCTCGCGGTCGCGGTCCCGCATCCCCCACCGGTTGATCGTGAGCGGAGCGCCCTGCCACGAACCGCTCCAGCGCGGAATCAGTTCGTGGCCCAGTAAATCGTCCCGATGCTGAATCAAATCACTGAAGTCGACCGCCTTGCCGACGCGACGCGGCTTGGGATCGCCGAGAAACGGACTGGCCTGCAGCGTCCCGTCGTTCAACTCTTCGTAATAGCCGGCGATTTGCGCCAGCGATTCGCCGCGACTGATGCGGTCGGCCTGCAGGCCGGCAATCATCTGGGCCGCCCGTTCCCCGAGCAGGCCATACGCCGGCGGCTGGGAAAGCAGCAACACCAGCACGAGCGGAACGACGTGCCACGCGACCGATTGCTCAAAAGGCATTCGCCTCTGCGCGGGCGCCGCGGACGAACCACGAGTCGCGGATTGATAAATCACCCCGGTCACGACGGCCGCAGCCAGCACGCCGCCAATCTGGATCGCATCCCGAGCCGTGATGCTGATGACCGCCGTCGAATACAGCAGCAATTGCAGCACCTCGGGATTGCTCCATTGCGCCCAGAACGCGCTCACGCACGCAAACACGCCAATCACCTGCAGGGCATGCACGGTCGCCCCGACAAGACTGAACTCGGGGCGCGCCGGGCGCTGCGCGCGGATGAAGTCGATCACGCCATTGATCGCGACCAGCGCGCCGACGCTCAACCACAGGACTATGTCCTGCGCGCGATACGAAAAGTCGCCCAGCAGCCAGAACGCCTGCCAGGAATGTCCCAGCCAGGTCCAAAGAAACACCCACAGGACCGCGAACGCCACGGCAGCCCGGTTTCCCCAAAACCGCAGGCGAAAGTAGGCGGGGAAGAAGAAGGACTTCATCATGAAATCCTTCCAATAGATGTTGATGCGCCGCCAGACGTCGCTGAAGCTCGATGCCAGAAAGTAGCAGTCATGAGTCCGCGGCAGGTTGTAGCCGAACAGGTGCAGCAGCCCGCAGATCACGTGAAAATGACCGGACACCCGCAGGTAGAGCGCATAGTTCATCGAGAGAAACAACGCCGTGTCGGTCAGCGAGCGGATCTCCAGCGGCGACGGGAGCAGCTCGTGTTTGATGAACCGATAGAGCACCAGGTGCCCGAGGCCCATCGTCAGCCAATGAATGCCGCCCTGGTAAATCTGCCGCCGCTCGGCGTTGTAATACGCATCTTGAAACGCTCGATAGTCGACGACGAGAAACAGGGGGAAAAAGAGATTCGGCCACATCAGGAAGTACGCGCTGGCCTCCAGCAGTGAAGATGATGGGGAATGGCGGCGCTCGGCCTGCATGTAAATCAGCAGCCGGAACATGAACATCAGCCCAACGATCGGCCAAAACATGTCCGGCGAATCCCGCCGAAACCAGACCAGACCGGTCACGGCCAGTCCGAGGAGAATGACGCGGACGATCCAGGCGACGGGCAACCGAGCGATCAGAATCAGCCCTGCCGCGATGGCCAGCAACCTGGCGGCTTCCTGGAAACCCAACACCAATGCGATCGCCCCGACTGACAGCGCCACAAATCCCGGGCCGCGATACCGCGGCGGCAGCCGGGCATGGATCGCAAACCCGGCCGTTGCCAGCAGCATCGCCGTGAGAAGGTGCCGGTTCTCCTCCAGATGAAACTGCCAGACGAGCGTCGTCAGCAGCACGAGCTGCATCAGAATCAGCCCGTACTCCCGCCACGCCAGCGGACTGGCGGCGTACTGGCTGCGATCCGGCCGACGAGTCGCCATGAATTCTCCGCAGGACTCCCGAAACATCGTCAGGCAGGAAGCGCCGAATCGGTCGTAGTCCGCTCGGCAAGAAACTTCGATAACGCTTCAATGTTGGGGTGCTCGACCAAGGGATTGGCGGTGAATCGGCAGCCGAGCCAGTCCTCCAGCTCGCCGATCAGCACCACCGACTGCATCGAATCGAGCCCCAGTGAAATGATGGGATCTTCGACGGACACCTGATCCGGCGGCATCTGCAATCGAGCGGCAATGCGATCGACCAACCACTGCTGGATCTCCGAGTCGGTGCGAACGCGCGGAACGTCTGTCATGTCGACGGCGTCCACTGGGAGAGTTGACCGCTGAGATACTTCTGCCGGCATTCGTGCCGGCGGACTTTGCCGCTGGTCGTCTTGGGGATCGTTCCATTGCGCAGAAAGACGATGTCGTGGGCCTGAAGCTGATGCCCGTCGGCAATCGCGCGGCGGACGTCGGCGCGAAGGCGGTCGAGATCGAGTCGCCGTGAACGTCGGTCGATCTCCTGCACGATAATCAGCCGCTCTTCGTCGTCGATGAGGCCACTGAAGGCCGCGCCGGTCTGCGGCCGGAAAGCAGCGTGCTGCCGGGCGACGGTCTCCTCGATGTCCTGCGGATAATGATTCTGGCCGCGGATGACGATCAGATCCTTCAACCGCCCCGTGACGAACAATTCGCCGTCGTCCAGGAAGCCCAGGTCGCCAGTCCGCAGGAAGGGGCCGCGTCCGGAATCCGCCAGGCTGGCCCCAAAACTCTCCGCCGTTTCCTGTTCGCGCCGCCAGTATCCCGCCGCCACCGACGGCCCGCGAAACCAGATTTCACCGACGGTGTTCACAGAACATTCGGTCTTGGTGACGGGGTCCGCGATCACCAGTTCGTGCGTCGTCCACGGATGACCGCAGCCGACAAGTGCGGCTTCCCCGTCCGACTTCGTCGCAGGGCGAATGATCGGTGCGGCGTTTTTGTCTCCGCCGCTCACGAACAGAGTCGCTTCGGCGAGGCCGTAGCAGGGATAGAAGGCTTCTCGCCGGAATCCACACGGCTCGAATGCCCGGCAGAAGCGGTTCATGACCTCGGCCGAGACCGGCTCGGCTCCGATCGCGGCCAGTTCCCAATGCGACAAATCGAGACCGGCCTTTTGTTCGTCCGTAATGCGGTTGACGCACAGATCGTAGGCGAAATTCGGGCCGCCGCTGCTGTGGGCGCGGTAGCGGCTGATGGCCTCGAGCCAGCGGATCGGCCGTTGCAGCAGGTCGAGCGGCGACATCAGATAGCAAGGGCCGTCGACATACACCGCCTGCAAGACATTTCCGATGAGGCCCATGTCGTGATAGAACGGCAACCAGCACACGCCGGTTCCCATTTCCGCGGCGGTGTGATGCTCGAAGACCAATTGGATGACGAATTCGTTCTCCAGAATGTTGCCGTGAGTCACCATCACCCCGCGCGGGTGGCCGGTCGAGCCGGACGTGTACTGCAACAGGGCAATCGTTTCGCGCGAGATGGTCATTGGGCGCCACTCGGTCGCACGCGCCACGTCAAGGGATTCGCTGGGGATGATTCGCGGTTGACTGAGTTCAACCATCGACGCCGCCGCCGTCTGAACGGGTTCGACAAAAGGCTGCCCGACCAGCAGGGCCGACGGTTCGCAGTCGCCGATGATGCCCGCCAGGGGCCGAAACGGATCGATCGTCAAGCCCAACCGCGGCGGATACACCGGCACCGCAATCACGCCGGCGTAGAAGCATCCGAACAACGCGGCGATGAACTCCAGTCCCGGCGGATAGATGAGCACCGCTCGATCGCCCGGCGAACCCGTCTGCTGCAATTCCGCCGCGATCGCCCGGGCGCGCTGGTCGAGCTCGCCATAGGTGAGTCGCTCCGACTCCACCTCGCCATCCTGCAGAAAGCAAAAAATCATGCGGTCGGGCTGGCCCGCGGCGCGACTTTGCAGAATCTCCGCGATCGAGGCTTCCGTCGGCGCTACGGCGGCGCGGCCGATTGACACGGTGATGCTGCTCCCAAGGCGAATCGTCCGCGGATCAACGACCAGGAGATGGTCTCGCTCCCGACCGGGAGGAGGGAAGGCTATGATACCAGCCCCATCGAGCGGAGAGCAGCCAGCCGCGCGACGACTTCTGAGAAAGTCTCTCCCGCGTCCCAGACAGAGGAGTTCGTCGATGTTCTTCCGCAATGCCCTCAGTTGTCTGGCAGTGACGCTAGGGATCTTTCTGCCGGTTTCGGCGGATGACTTTGCCTTGCGGGACAACGACACCGTCGTCTTTCTCGGCGACAGCATCACCGCGGCCCGGACGTACGGAAAGCTGATCGAGAACTATACGCTACTGCGATTTTCCGAGCGGCGCGTGCGATTCATCAACGCCGGCAAAGGGGGCGACACCGCGGCCGGCGGACTGGTCCGTCTCGAACGCGACGTGCTGGACCGCGGCGCGACGGTGGTGACCGTGGCCTATGGCGTCAACGACATCGGCTGGGGGTTGAAAGCCGATGAGGAGCACAAACGGAAATACCTCGACGGAATCGCGGGCATCGTCCAGCGATGCCGGGAGAAGAATGTCCGCGTCTTCATCTGTTCGGCTGCCGTGACCGCCGGCGATCCGAACAAAAGTGAAGCCGATTTCCTGCAAACCATGTGCGATGCAGGCATGGAGCTGTCCCGGCAACTCGGCGGCGAAGCGATCGACGTGCAGCGCGCTATGCGGGAGATCCAGCGGCGAATCGTCAAGGCGAATGAGCAGATCACCGACCCGGCTAAGAAGGAAACGCTCCACGCCGCCGACGGCGTGCATCTCAATGCGCTCGGTCAGACGGCGATGGCCTATGCCATTCTGAAGGGGTTGGGCGCGCCGGCGGCGGTGTCGTCGGTCGCCATTGACATGTCGCCGGGGCGTGTCACCGCAGCCACGGGATGCCGCGTGTCCGAGCTCGTAGCCGAGGGCGATCGCCTGGAGTTCACGCGCCTCGATGACGGACTGCCGCTGAACGGCGAGACGTTTTTTGCCTTACAGTTCCGATTTGTGCCGATTCCCGATCAGCTCAATCGCTATCTGCTGCAGGTAACGTCTCTTCCCGAGGGACGGTACGACGTCAGCGCCGACGGCCGGAGTGTGGGCAATTACACCGCTGGTCAGTTAGGCCAGGGAGTCAACATCGCCTCGGCAACGACCGACGGCTGGTTGCCGGGCGGACCGTGGGATGCGCAAGCCAATGTCCTGCATTCATTAACCGAAGCCCGCGACAAGCTGAACCTGGCCAGTCTCCTGGTTAACGCACATTTGCCGGGTCAGGAGTTGACACGACAATTTCTCTCGGAAGCGACTGATCGGAATCGCGATCTCGAAGACCTGCAACGTCTCGTTTCGCGTCCCCGCCCCTATCGATTTGTTGTTCAGCGAGTCGAGAAAAAGCCATGACTCACTCAACAGCGTCGACATCGAACCAGACGGGTTGGAAGCTGTTTCAAAACCACATGGTCTTTACGCCGAAGGCGTTGTCCCTCACAGCCCAGGGTCGCGAGTCTGCGAGCGCACCCTGGGTGGCGATCGATGACCAACTCCATACCCTGAAAGGGTTTCATAACGGTTAGACGCCGCCGGTGATGCGACCCTTTCAGGGTCGATGCGCCTCGAACACCATGTTCCCAGGGTGCGCTCGCAGACTCGCGACCCTGGGCTGTGTGATCTAACGCCTTCGGCGTACATGACCTCCGACCAATGATCCGCCACCAAGGGCAATAACCAGAATACGGTTTAGAAACCGCTTCTAGTCAAATCACGGCGTTGCCGCTTCGTTGGAGTCGGAAGATCCCACGTCCAACTTCAACCATTTTCTGGCGGTGAGCTTCTTCAGCCCTTCGGCGGTGACGGAACCGTTCTCCTTGAAGGTCAAGGATTGCAGGCTCGGCATTTTCAGCAGCTTGTCGATGCTGCTGTCGGTGACGCCCGTTACCCGGAGAGACAACTCCTTGAGATTCGGGAGCGTGGCGATCACGTCCACGGTGGCGTCGGTCATCTGGGGCACACTCCAGATATCGAGCAATTCCAGCGACTTGAGAGCCGCCAGATGCATCAGGCCCGCGTCGCCGACGGACGCCAGTTCGTGCAGGTACAGCCGCCGCAGCTTGGGGAGGTCGTCGAAGACCTCCATCGCCCGGTCGTCAACGTTGGGCAGGTCGCGCAGCGTCAGCCGGGTCAGGCCCATGCCCTTGAGGGCCAGCACCCCGTCGGAGCCGAAGCCCTGACAGCGGAAGACTTCGAGTTGTGATAGTTTGCCGAGCTTGGCCAAATGCGGCCCGGACTGGTCGGTGATGGCGAAATCCTGCAGCAGCAGCGATTCCAGCGTCTGGTTGCGGGCGAGATGCTCCAGGCCGGAATCGGTGACCGCCGTGCTGCGATGTTTGAAGGCGGTGAGCCTGGGAAGGTCGGCGATGACGTCCAGCGCCATGTCTCCGGCTTCCATGTTGCCGCGCAGATCGAGCGCACGCAGTTCCTGCAACTTCGCCAGCCGCTGAGCGCCGATGTCGTTGACCTGATTCTGCACCAGGGTCAGGCGCTGGAGCTGGCCCAGTTCGCTGACGATCTTGACCACCCCGTTGGTCATGTTCGTGTTGGACGACAGATCGAGCTCGGTGAGATTGGGAAACGATTTGACGATCATCGCGACGGCGGCGTCGCTGATCACTGAATTCGTCACGGCCAGACTCGTCAGGTTCGTCAGCCCGCTTAAGTGGGCGGCCAGCTCGTCATTCAGCGTGCGGCAGTTGAAAATCTGGAGCTTTTCGAGATCGCTCAACTTGCCGAACAGCGACAGGTCTTCGGCCGTCAGGTTTGAGCCGTCCTGAATCACGATTTCGGTCAACAGACCGCCGTCTTTCGGCGCGTAAGTCGAGCGCGAACCCAGCTCGTCAATGCGCGCCCGCGCCGCTGTGACGTTATTCGGATCGGCAGTGGCTTGGCGCGACGACGACGACGGCGTCCCGATCTTGGGATCGGTCGGGGCAGCCGCCGTGTTCCCGCCGGCGCCGCTTCCGGCCCCTTGGGGTTTTGTGCAGCCCGACAGACACAACGAGACCGCGGTGACACAGGCCAGTGCACAGTGCGACAGATTCCGATGGTCCATCATTCTCGCCTTGGCCAGGTCCCATGCAGAAAAAAACTGGGCGCACGCCAACCGCGTGCGCCCAGGTCGGCAAACGCGACTAATCCAGGCGATGGCCTTCGGCGTAGACCGGCTTGATGAGGCTGGCGACGCGCGGCGTCTTGAGCGACTCCAGGTTGGTCACCTTGAGGTTCTTGGCGTCCCACTCGACCTTCTCGCCCCAGTCGCCCATTTCACCGTTCGAGCCGCCGGTGGCCGCCGCCCAGACGGCGAGGTTCCCCAGCAGGATGGTCTCGGTCAGCGGGCCGGCCCGGTCGATGAAGTTCGACTTGCAGATCTTCGGATCGTTGGCCCGCTTGGCCCGGAACAACTCCTGCATGTTGACCAGGTCGAAATTGCCCCCATCGACTTTGCCGTCGGGCAAAGCCTTCTCGAAGTCGACCTTGACCTTGTCGACCCCCTTCAACTCGTACTTGCCGCAGTAGTCATCGGAGCTGTAGAAGGCCCCCTTCTCGCCCACGATCAGCACGCCGCTTTTCGAGACGTTCGTGATGCCGTGCTTCTCGAAGACTTCCATCGGCGGCTTGTTCCCCTCGCGGTCGTACCACCAGAAGGGAATCGCGGGCCGCTCTGAAGTTTCCGGGAACTCGAACTTGATGACCGAACTCGCCGGGAAACTGTCGAAGTCGTGCCCCGTGGACTTGGCGACGACCGAGATCGGATCGCGCAGCCCGCACGAGGCGAACGGCACGGTCAGTTGATGGCAGGCCATGTCGCCCAACGCCCCGGTGCCGAAGTCCCACCAGCCGCGGTGCTGGAAGGTGTGATAGATGCCGGGCCAGAATTCGCGCGGCGGAGCGACCCCCAGCCAGTTCTTCCAATCGACGCGCTCCAGCGCCTTCGCGATTTCTTCCTTCTTTTTGGCGACGAGGGTCTCGGCGTTGTCGGCATCGTCCTTCTTCGCCAGCGCGGCGAACTTCTCAATCGTCATCCGGCGACCGGGGCCTTGCGCCCACACCGGACGGTTCGACCAGGCGTACACTTCTTTCAACGTTCCCAGCACGCCGGACTGGATTTGGGCGATCGCTTCGCGCGACGAATCCAGCGCGGTCCCCTGATTGCCCATCTGGGTGCAGACGCCCGTTTCCTTCGCGACTTCCGCCAGCAACCGGGCTTCGTAGATGGTCCGCGTGAGCGGTTTCTGGGTGTAGCAACTGATTCCCAGCCGCATGGCCGCCAAAGTGATCGGACCGTGCATGTGGTCCGGCGTGCTGACGTTGCAGATGTCGATCTTCTTGCCGAACTTGGCCAGCACCTCGCGGTAGTCGGTGAATTTCTCGGCGTTCTCGAAGCCCTCGGACTTCCCCTTGCTTTCGAGCGTGTTGCGGTCGACGTCGCAGATCGCGAGCACGTTGCCGAACTTGGCCGCATGGTTGGAGTCGCTGCCCCCCTTGCCCCCGACGCCGAAGCAGGCGACATTGAGCTGCTCGTTCGCCGAACGCTCCTGACCGCGCAGATCGACGGCTCCCCCGACGAACAGGGCGGCGCTGAGCGCCGATGCGTTTTGGATGAACTCGCGACGTGACGTTTGTCGACTCATGCGTCTCTCCTGGTAGCGAATCTGCGATGGGTGGAATCTCTGCTCGACAGCTGGTCTGTCCAGAGACTTAATCGTAATCAGGCGGACGAAGGCTGTACAGCAGGCCGCAAATGCGTCCGGCACTCGATTGCCGAAATCATTCGCCCTACGGCGCTTTCTGATTCTCCCCGGTGGAGGACCGTCGAGCCAGTTCGCACTCGCGCCACGCGGCCACGTAGTTCTGAAAACCGGTGCGGGCGGCCGGCGAGGCAGTCCGCCAGGCCCGCTGCATCTCTTCGGAGACCGGCGAAAGCCCCGCTCGATCCTGCAAATGGGCCACATGAGCCGCAACGGCGGCATCGTATCGGGAGAGTGCCGCCAACTGCTTCGTCACGTCCCCGGTCGCATCGGCAAAGATGCGCTCGGCGTAGTCGCGTGCCGAGGTCGGTCGTCCGTCACCATCCACATCCAACCAGACGGCTCCGCTGCAACCGATGACGTGCGTGCTTCCGTCGAGAGACACCGGCTGATAGGGCTTGGCGGTTCTCCAATACGGCTGCTCGAGGCCCGGTCCGACGGCAATCGCCACCAGATGAACATCGTGAGCGAATTGCGGCAACTCCCACTCCTCGGACCATAAAACTCCGGTGCTGCTGTCCGTTCGCGAGTCCGGCGGGATGGCGACTTCACGGATCATTTGCCCATTCGCGTACAGCAAGAGCTGACGAGCCTGAACCCAGTGGGGGCCGAGCACCCGGATCGTTGTGCGACACGGCTGGTCGCGCATCGGCGCGAGATCGCCGGAGCGAAATCTGTCGTTGACGACCAACTCCGTCAGGAGTCCATAGCTCACGAGGACGCGGCCGTGCCGCAGGCTGTCGATCGCCTCCGCGACGGGAATCCGGCCCGGATCGCGGTCGTCGCAGCGAACGTAGGTCCGTGCCTGTCCCACAAAATGGCGGCCGACATCGTGCGAATCGCTGCTGCCGATCGGCGTCACCGTCCGCCCGCGATTGAGCAGCGCCATCCAGTTGTGGAACAACTGCAACGGGTCCGTCTGCGTCGCCCCGGAGTTGACGACCTCCATAGCGTTCAATCGCTCCGGCCACGCTTCCTGATGCTCGGCCACCGCCGCATTGAAGAGTTTCGGTCCGAAGGGGCGAATGCCGGAATGCAGATCTTGCGCATGGTTGAGCACGATCACCGCCGGATCGGTTCGCCGGACGATCTCCTCAAACAGTTCGGGCCAGGTTCCGAGCCGGTGATTCGGTGGCGTTGCACCGGCTTGAACCGGGAACACGTTGAAGTGCCCGCGGCCCGTCGTGACTTCATTCCCAGTGACAGGAGTAAAATACTGTCGCACATGGAGTTTCTGCGCGAGAGCTTCGTAGTCAATGTGCAGATTGTGGTCGGTGGCGATCGGCAGTTCGATTCCCTCGCCGGCGATCGTCAGCATCCGTTCCTCGATCGTGGCATCGCCGTGTCCGGAATGGGTGAGCGTGTGGACGTGCGTGTCGCAGGCGACGTAACCCTCGGTCGAAACCTCGCGTTGCAGTGTTAACGCCACTTGAGCCGTTTCTCCCGCAGCAACCGCAATCTCCTGTCGGGCCAGCGAATATTCGAAGCCGCGACCGGCATAGACCGTGTAGCGCCCGGCCGGCAGTTGCAGACGGCCGCGACCATCGGCGAGGTAAGCCAGCCCGGGTCGCGTGGCGATCTGTTCCGACGACGGCGTGCCCAGCATCGGCAATGCGCCATCGGCATTCAGCACGGTGATCCGACAGGGAAGCCCCTGTTGCGTCGCGACGTCGCGCACGTCGATGTCCAGCACGGCCTCGGTGAGCGCCTCGCGCAGCGGACGTTGCTCCAGCCGGATCGATCCGACGCGGATATCGTCGGACAGCGCCGCGTCCGAGGACCGGGCGGCGATCTGCAGATGATTGTCGCCGTCGCGAAGCAACTCCGTGGGGACCGGGAACCCGACGAGCATGTCGTTTTCATCGCGCGTCAGCTCGCCGAGTTTCTGCCCATTCAACTGCACCTGCCAGATCTGCTTGACGTCCTGCTGCCGCAGGAAGAGCGCCCATTCGCTCGCGTTCGATTTGGCCGTGAAGGTGACTTCCAGCCGCGTTTCCTGGGTTGCCTCGGGGAATTCGGACCACTCCCTCACGGGACCACTGCGCAGATGCCGCAGCTCGGACACCACGGTCGTCGTGGCGACATCGGCGCCGCACGTGGCCAAGAGAAGACTGAGCAGGCAGGGCATGGTCATCGTCGGTCACTCCCTTATTCCGCTGCCGGCTCCGCAGACCGTTCCCTGACGACATCGGCGACACGTCCGGCGCAAAACGGATTGTCCAACGAAATGGTACGCGAACGATTGCTCCCAGTCACCGTGCGCTGGCAACTCTCCTCGAATTCTCTCGCAGCCAACGTCGCTGGAGCGGTCCTTCCAACAGAACCGATGACGAGAGGTTTTTCAGGGAGTCACGAACCCACTTCATTGCTACAATCTCCCGGTCGGTCAAACAGCATCATGCGGCCTCATCTTCAATGGATCGCCATGACACGTTGCTCTCTGCTAATGAGTGGAATCGCACTCGTCCTGTTGCCGGGAGTTGTCCGTAGCGAAACGCTGTTCGTGGAGACGGAGGCGTTCGCCAATCACGGCGGCTGGTCGCTCGACACGTCGTTCACGCACGTCGTCGGCTCGCCGTATCTGCTGGCCCACGGCCTCGGCAAACCCGTGGCGGATGCGGAGACCAAAGTCGCCATTCCGAAGGACGGCATCTACCGCGTCTGGGCGCGCACGAAGGACTGGGTCGCGCCCTGGAAGGCCCCCGGGACGCCGGGGCGGTTTCAAGTCGTCTTGAACGGCAAGCTGTTACCCAACGAATTCGGGACTGAAGGCGCTGACTGGCACTGGCAATCAGGCGGCAGCATCGCACTGACAAAGGGAGAATGCGCGATCGCGCTGCACGACCTGACGGGCTTCGACGGGCGCTGTGATGCCCTGCTGCTCAGCTCCGATCCCGATTTCACGCCCCCGAATGGGAAAGAGCTGGTCGCGGCCCGCAGACGGTGGCTCGGATTGTCGGACGGCCCGGAAGACGCCGGAGAATTCGATCTCGTTGTGGTGGGCGGCGGATACGGCGGTCTGGGGACTGCCATCTCTGCGGCCCGGCAATCCCTGAAGGTCGCGTTGGTCCAGGACCGTTTCGTGCTGGGGGGCAATGGCAGCAGCGAGATCCGCGTCTGGGCCAACGGCGGGACGATGCGCGGCAAGTATCCGCACCTCGGCGAAATCGTCGAAGAGTTCGCCGACCATGCCCCCGACAGTCCCGCCGGTCCCGAGCACTTCGGCGATCAGCTGAAAGAGGACGTCTGCCAGCGCGAGAAGACGCTGACGCTGTTCCTCGGCCATTTCGCCCACACCGTTGATGCTGATCCCGTCACCAAAGCCATCCAATCGGTCGCCGCACTGGAGGTGAAAACCGGTCGCGAGCGGATCTTCCGCGGAAAGTTCTTCGCGGATTGCACGGGTCATGGATTTGTAGGGGCGGCGGCCGGCGCGGCGTACATCATGCAACCCGAAGGCCGGATGGGCATGTCCAACATGTTCTACTGGCAGCAAGACCCCACCCCGCAGCCCTGGCCGGAAACGCCGTGGGCCTTGTCGCTCGACATGAGCGACTTCCCGAAGCAGGTCAAAAGTAAGTCGCTGGTGGACGGCCAGCCGTTCATGAAGGGGGAGTGGTTCTGGGAATCGGGTTTCGACAAGCATCCGATCGACGAACTGGAGCTCATCCGCGACTGGAATTTGCGGGCCGTCTTCGGGGCTTTCAGCACGTTGAAACAGGGGCCGGAGAAGGACCAGCACGCGAACGCCGCATTGAAGTGGGTGGCCTATGTCGGCGGCACGCGCGAATCGCGGATGCTCGAAGGGGACGTCGTCCTGACGCGCGAGGACATCGTCAACAAGATCACCTTCCCCGACGGCTGCGTCCCGACGACGTGGGACATCGATCTGCATTATCCCAAGGAGCAATACGCGAAGAAGTTCGCTGACAACCCCTTCATCTCCCGGGCGGAGTTCGGAGCCGGTGTGGACCGGCAGAACGGCTACCCGGTGCCCTATCGTTGCTTCTACTCGAAGAACATTCCCAACCTGTTCATGGCGGGGCGCTGCGTCAGCGTGAATCACGACGCTCTCGGAACCATCCGGGTGATGCGGACCTGCGGGATGATGGGCGAGGTCGTTGGCAAAGCCGCCTATTTGTGCCTCAAGCACGATGAGTCGCCGCGCGGCGTCTACGAACACCAGTTGGCAGAGCTGATCGGCTTGATGGAGCAGCCGGGGGCGATGCGGCGCGATGCGCTCGACGCGCCGTTGTACAAGGACACCCGCGTCCAAGGGGTCGCACCGTATCTCACGAAGACTCAAGACACCGTGACGGGCGTCCCTTCAGCGCCCAAGCCGCGGACGATCGCTGTGTCCTCATTGCCGGGCATCGTGGTGGATGATGCGCAGGCCCGGTTCACAGGTACGTGGGGAACCACGGGTTCGTTGACCCGCTATGTCGGCGAGGGATACCGGTACGCGGGGCCCGGATCGAAAGCCACCGCGACGTTTCCGTTTCGCATTCCAGCCGCCGCGAAATACGAAGTCCGCATCGCCTGGCAGGGGCATGAAAACCGGGCCTCGCGCGCCCCCTGCATCATCGAACGCGCGGGACAATCGTCGGTCCGGCTCCGGCTGAATCAGCGCGTCGATCCCGCGGGTGGTGAGATGTTCCAATCGCTCGGCGTGTTCGAGTTCCCCGCCGGTGACGGCGCGGTGGTCCTCTCGGCGAAAGACGCCGACGGCAACGTCCACGCCGATGCCGTCCAATTGGTGGAGCAACGCTGAGGCAGGATGGGTGTGAAGTCATTGGGACGCTGGCGGCACTGGGCCATTCGTAGTTATCGCCTGATCGCCGTGGCCGTCGCCGCGGTGTTGATCGCAGCGGCCCACGATCGATTCGATCGCGTGAACTCCGCCCCGTTGGTCAGCCTCGCCGAAGCCCGGCGCGTGTTTCCAGAGGCCGCTCGATTGGGAAACCGCGACACCCACCTGCAAGCGCAGGTCGTTCTGAATGCGGAGGGGGAGCCGCTGGGGCTGGTGTTACAGACGTCGCCTGAAACGGATGACCTGATCGGTTATGCGGGTCCGAGCAACCTGCTCGTGGGCATCAGCCCCCAGGGCCGAGTCGTCCGCGTGGAGCTGCTGTGGAGCCGGGATACCACCGCGCACGTCGATGAACTGCGTCGGGCGACGGGCTTTTGGAAACAGTTCACCGGCTGGCAACCGGTTCAAAATACGGCACCGCCAATTGAGGGCGTAAGCGGGTCGACACTCACCAGCCTGGCGATGGCCGAGGCCGTCCAGCGGCGCTTGGTCGGTACGTCGTTGTCCCTGCGGTTTCCCACGCCGGTCACCGTGGAGGAAGCCCGCGCGCTCTTCCCCGCGGCCGACAGGCTGGAAGTCGGCACACCCCGTCCGGGCTGGCTGCACGTTCGGAATGACCAAGGGGAATCGTTGGGATATGTCCTGCGCACGTCTCCGCAGGCGGACAACGTCATTGGTTACGGCGGGCCGACCGAAGCCCTGCTGGCCGTTGCATCGGAGGGCGAGACGGTCACCGCCGTCCGGCTGCGGACGAGCTACGACACCAGCGACTACGTCGATCGCGTGCGCGACGATGCCGGCTACCTGCAGCAACTCGCCGGCAGAACCCTGGACGAATGGGCCGACCTCGATTTCCGACAGGCGGGCATTGAAGGGGTCTCCGGCGCGACGCAAACGAGCTTCGCCCTGGCAGAAGGAATTCGCCGACGAGCGCAGGCGGAACGTCGAGCGCAAGCGGTCAGTCAGTCCGGGGCGCGCTGGTTTTCGGCCCGCGATGTTGGCTTGCTGGCCGTGGTGATCGCTGGATTGATGCTCGCATTCTCGCCCTGGAAGGGACGACGCTGGCTGCGCTGGCTCTGGCAGGGCGTGTTGATGGTGGCGTTCGGGTTATGGCTGGGGGACTTGTTGTCGCTCGCCTTGCTGGCCGGTTGGTCGCGACACGGAGTCCCCTGGCAGACAGCGCCGTCCCTGGCCGTCATGGTCGCCGTCTCGTTGCTGACGCCGTGGGGCACGCGGCGGCAGGTGTATTGTTCGCATCTCTGTCCGCACGGGGCGGCCCAGGAGTGGCTGGGGCGATTCCGTCGCCTCCACGTCCGTCTGCCGAAAGGACTGAGCCGCATCTTGAGCGTCGCCCCCGGGCTGCTGCTGGCGGCCGCGTTCGTCCTGGCCGTGGCGATTCCATTGTTCGATTTGTCGCAACTGGAGCCGTTCGACGCCTGGGTTCTGAAGCGTGCAGCGGCGGTCCCGCTGGTGATCGCCGTCGTTGGTTTGATCGCCTCGCTGTTTGTGCCGATGGCGTATTGCCGGTTCGGTTGTCCGACCGGCGCGCTGCTCAAGTCGATTCGCTCTCACGGAGCCAACG
>Ga0163151_10004536_pt1 | contig 18549 bp, 32 predicted proteins | sample OliLakLV19MP5IB2_FD_145596 | JGI IMG/M metagenome (GOLD analysis project Ga0163151, IMG submission 145596) | Freshwater microbial mat bacterial communities from Lake Vanda, McMurdo Dry Valleys, Antarctica - Oligotrophic Lake LV.19.MP5.IB-2 | ecosystem: Environmental > Aquatic > Freshwater >... | reverse complement strand
CGCCACCGCCGCGCGGGATCGAATCTGTATTCGCTGACCGGCACGTTCAGCGGCCCCAGGACGGCGCGCAGCTGCATGTATAGCGTCTGCTCAAGCACTGACCCTACGGACACGCCCACGGCCTTCGTGGTGGCGCGTTTGGTGGGCTTCCTGCGGACGACCTTGGATTGCCAGCCGGTCATGCGGTCGTAGCGCAGCGCCACCAGCGGGCGCAGAACGGGCAGTAGCAGGCCCCGGTGGTGCTACCCAGTGGGCGCAGGACGTTCCAGACCTGCTCGCAGGCGGCGCATTGGACCTCCTCCTCGATCAGGGGGAGACGGTCCTCGACGGTTTCGAGGGGTGTTCTGGCCTGCACCAGCCAGTTCAGGCAGCGGTCGCTGTTCACTGGTTGTCCACGAAGTCAAACTCGTAGCCGAGCTTCTTGCTGAGCACGGCGATCACCCTGGCGTTGCGCTTGATTTTGCGCTCGAGCTCCACCACCTTTTCGGCGGCGCCGGCGATGTCGGTCACTTTGGTCACCATCGCCCAGCCGGCAACCGCCCAGACCACGGTGGCTAACATGGCGATGCCGGTCCCGCGGTTGAACCACTTCTTGAACTCGTCGTCCAGCACTGACTGCTTATTCTCAATCTTCTCCACCCGATCGAAGGCGCGCTGGACGCTGGCCTGGACCTCGGCGTGGCGCTCCTCCAGCGTGGCCAGCGCTTTTAGGTTGTGGTTGATGCCGCGAAGCGACTCGCCGATGTCCTTGACGGCGATCTCCAGCAGATCCAGCCGGTAGGCGATCATGCCTGGCTGCGTCTGGTTATTTCTTGGCATCTGCGCACCCCTGAAGGGCGGCGCGCAGCCTTACCTCGCAGGCCCTACGCTGTTCAAGCTCGGCCTGCATGGCCCGGTTGATGGTAACGGCGCTGTCCGCCTCGGAGACGCGGTCCACGGCGTAGGCGTCCATGCACTCCTTCGGCAGGGCCGGTGTGCAATGCACCACCACCGGCTTCTCGACAATTTTGGTCTCGATCACGGTACGCGGCGCCGCGCAGCCGGCCAGCACGCCTGCCAGCACCATGAGGCAGGTCCCGCTGGCCACCATGCTCAGGTTGCCGCGGGTCATCCCCGGCGCTCCCGCACGTAGGCGCGCTGCTCGGCGTCGATGGTCGCGCACTCCTTGCCGGGTGCTGGCGGCGCGCGCGCCAGGATGTCGGCAGCGGAGGCGGTGAGCTTGCCGGCGGCGGTGTCGGCCTTGGCCATCGCGGTGTTCGCGGAGCGGGTCAGGTCGTCGGAGGCTTTCGCGATGCCGGCCACAGCCAAGTTCACGGCGTGGACGTCGATCGCGCAGCGCTGGTTGGCGGCCAGCACGCGGGCGTTTTCACCGATCAGGGCTTCAAGCCTGCCTTCAAGCTTGGCTACCTGGGTGCCGAGCCGCCAGCCGTTGACGGTCCAGCCGGACCCAGCGCCGGCGGCGAAGATCGCGATCGCGATCGCGAGGTAAATGAAGGGCGAGGAGCCCCCGCCGAACAGCTTGCCGGCGAGGCTGCTGAGCCCTGAGAGCCACTTACCCACGCTCGCCGAACCAGGCGACATACTTTGGCCGGCGCACGACCATGACGTTTTTGACGTGCTCGCGGTTGATCTCAAAGGCGGACTTGCCGTAGCCCTGCCACTTCTCGCGGCTTTTCAGGCTGCGGTGCTCGACGTGGCCGAACCACCTGTCAGGGTCGCAGTTCGCGTGCGCGGCGCACAGCCGGCGCTCCGCCATCAGCCCGCCCTCGCCACCGTTGTAGGCGGCGTCACACATGGTCATGGCTTCCAGGTCGGAACCGACGAGTCGCCTAAGCCGCTCGAAGCAGGCGCGGTTCATGAGCACCATCGCGCGCAGTTGCTGGCGGGCGTCGTAGCGGTCCTCCCACTGCCAGTCGGGGCCCGATACCTCGCGGAAACGGTTGAAGCGCTCCGAACCGTCTGCCCGGTAGGCGATAGTCAACTGCCCGAGCCCAAAGCCGTATTCCCGCGCGGTTTTGAGCTCCGCCCGTGGGTTCCAGCAGTGGCGGTGCGCGGCACTTGGGCATGTCTCCTGCTCGACCAGCGCGCCCAGGACGGAGCGTTTCGGTATCTTCGGCCAGTTGCGCTCGATCTCGTCGGCCAGCACCGGCAGATACTCGATCGCGCGCGGCGGGACATTCGCTCCGGCGCGGCCGGCGAACACCAGCAACAGAAAGCCCGTCAGCACGCACAGGCCGAGGAACACGAGCCCCGCGCCGGTGCCAGTTTTCATGGCCTTGGTGTAGACCGAATCCCCGTTCACGTAAGGGACCAACCCGCGGCGGGCTAGGTACACAGGGCCCAGCACCACCACGATCCACGCGAGATACTGCAGGCGTGCCAGCGTCTCGCGGCCGCCGTCTGGGTCGGTTGCCCAGTACATGGCAATGACGACGGCCGCAGCGAGCCACAGCACCCACAGGCGCATGCTTTTCATGGTGGACTCCGGAATAAAAAAAGCCCCGGCGAAATGAGAATCGCCGGGGCTAAGGCGGCAGGAGGAGGTTGCCGCCGGGCGGAGGCGCCGAAGCGCCGTACTGGTTGCGGGGGCCGGACTCGAACCGGCGACCTGCGGATTATGAGTCCGCCGCGCTTCCACTGTGCCACCCCGCGATTGTCTTGGTCAATCTAGCGATCGCGCATCGTGGTCTCCGCAAGTGGTTTCTGGTCGGGTGACAGGTCTCCGACTTTATCGCGCGCACGCATATTAGCCCGCATTTCTGTGCAACGGATGCGGAGCGCTCCGCATAGTTTCACGTGGAACGCGCGACTCACGTTGCCAGGTAGTCAGTCAGCACGTCGGTAAACTTCGCCCCGATGCCGTACGTGCCGACGCAGGTGTCGGCCTCGATCATCCACAACTCGGCGATCGGCGTGCCCGCCTCGGCGAACTTGGCCACCCCGCGCTCGACAAAAAGCACATGATCCTTGTTCGTGGTGGCGACGGCCTCCAGCATCTTCTTCACGACCTCATGAATTTTCGGGCGCGTGGACTGCTCGCGGCGGTGCTTCTCCCAGCGCGAGTTTGCAAGGTTGGTGGCGAGCGCCGTGCGCTCGGGCTCCGAGAGCTTCGCCATGCTCGCGCGCCCGCCCAGGCGCCCCAGCGCCGCGGCGTCCGGGTTCTTCTCGGCCATCACCGGTCACCACCCTTGCGGCGCAGGGCCGCCAGCGTGCCCTCAAGCGCGAGCTCGGATGCCAGCAGTTGCCCGAAGCGCGCCAGTTGCGGCGACAGCCCGGTGGCCGCCTCCAAGACCCGCGCGAGCTCCGCCCGCTCCTCCTGCGTTTCCACCCGCAGGAAGGCGCCACCCTGGTTGGGAACGACCCATTTCATGATACGACCCCCATTTTCTGCAAGCCATCGTACGCGGATCGCTCCGCCCGAAAGGCGACCGCGTTCAGCGCTGCCTCCAAGTCCCGAGCAAGGCTGGTCACCCGGCGCCGGTCGATCTTGTAAGTGCGTGCGAGCTCGGCCATCCGGATGCCGGGCTTGCCGTAGTAGCGCGACACCAGTTCCGCGATCAGTCGGTGCGGGATAACGCCGGTGGACATCGCCGGCAGCAGGAGCTCGCGCAGGCGCCGCTTGGCGGCGGTGCGGTGCTCGTGGCGCAGGAACCTGGCCCACAGGTGGCAGACCTCGGTCTCAGGCATCGCCTGGATGAAGGCGCAGATCATGCCCGCCTGCGCCGCGGCGTCGTAGCCGGCCGGCCGCGGGCCAAGGTCGTATATTTTGGACTGCGCGACCTTCGGGATGAGCCTCCCCCAGCGGTCATACTCCTCGCGCTCGCGCTCGTCCCGCTTCATCATCCGCACAATCCCGGATGGCGCGATCGTGCCGGCGTCGTGGCAGGCGAAGTAATACGCCCACGACATCGCCTGCTCGATGCTGCGAAACAGCGGCTTGTCGGCGACTGCGTTCACTGCACCCCCTCGATCGTGGCTGCTACGTCCTCACGCAGTTGCTGCTCCGTGGTCTCGCCGGAATACAGACCCACCAGCAGCAGTGACTGGTCATCCTCCATCCATGCGGCGCGGTACGAGCCTTGGCGGCCGACACGCAAGGTCCAGGCCGCGACCTGCTGGCGCCGGGCGAGGTAGACCGCCGCGCCGGCGCGAGCACCTTTAAGAGAATTCATCGCCCGCAAGAACTGCGCGTTGCTGACGGGGCCGTCGCTGCGCTTCTCGCGCAGGGTCGACCGCCAGAGCTTGAACACATGGCCATCGCCCGGAATCGTCCGCGCGCGCTCGATAATGGCAGCCGCCGCGCTGGCGAGCTTCGACGCCATTTGCTCCGGCGTATCCTGTGCGCCGACGACCACGGTGATGATGTTCGGGCCGATTTTCATGCGGCAAGGTTCCGGCAAAACGGCGTGGTCACGTCAAGCATCCACTCCATCAACTCCAGCATTTCCCGCGTGACCTTGCGCGTGGAATCAATACCCATAACCTTTTTGCAGGCCACCTTGGCCTGGTCGGCCATCAGGCCGATCGCGGCCTCCAGCAGCCGCCGGTGATCGGCGCGCTCGGCGCCAGCGTGAATCCAGCCGACGTGGTGGCCGTCGCACAGCGGCACGCCGTACCAGTGCGCGATCTTCGCGGGGTTCTCCGGCTGAAGCGCCTTGCCAGCGGCGGTCAGGTGCGCCGCGCGGCAGTGGTGCAGGCAGACATTGCCCGTGCATTCGATGAGCTTGTCAGCGCGCATGCCGCGCTTCACCGCGGGCGCCAGATGCCGGCCCTCCCGTGAGCCGAGATCGAACAGGCACGGCAGCGACTCGATGTAGTGCTTGTGCTGCTGCACCGTGTAGAAGCCCTTGTCGTGCAGCGCGCGCCACAGCAGCGGGTTCCTAAAATAGCCATCAACGTGCAACCGCTTGGCAAGGTCGTTGGCAGGCGGGGGGGGGGCGGACGGTCTGGCAGAGGCGTCCGCCCCCTCGCTCTCACCCGGCGCTGATGGCCCAGCGACTGTCCGCAACGCGGAGTCCGGATCAATCCTGACGGCAAAGATGTGGTAAATCTGACCGGCCTGCTTGTTCTTGCGGATGGTCGCCGCCTCGAACGGGCCCATGTCCTCGTCCGCCGGCAGCAGGAACTTGACCTTGGGGCCGTCGCGCGACGTCGACTTCGACCATTCCAGCAGCTGGACCTCGCCGGAGAATTCGACGAGGCCGAGCTTGCGCAGGGTTGCCTCGATCTGGCTAATGGCGGATTGCGTGGATTCGTCGCTCATGCCAGCAGACTCATTTGTGCGGTGCGCGAGTCTTTGGTGGCGTAGTCGATCCGCGCCCGTGCGATCTCCAGGTATTCCGGATTCGCCTCCATCCCGATGAAGTCGAAGCCCTCGTAGACGCAGGCCTTGCCCGTGCTGCCGGATCCCGCGAAGGGGTCCATGACCAGCCCGCCCGGGGGCGTCACCAGTCGGCACAGCCAGCGCATCAAGGCCGTCGGCTTCACCGTGGGATGGTCAGACCGCCTTTCTCTTGCGCTTATTTTCAATAGCATTGGTGATGCAGCACCGCCTACACCAAGGGCTGATGCCATCGATTCGTTTGTAGTGCGAAGCAGCAAGGTTCCAGGCTCCGCAGTTTGTGCAGGGCTTCCACCACTCGCCATGCCGCATCTCGCACCCTGAATGTTCGCGCTTGTGATCGAGCTTAGAAAGTAACTCAAGGTTGTCAAGCCTGTTGTTGAGTTTGTCGGCGTCGCGGTGATGCACGTCGAACCCTGTCGGGACAACGCCGTGGACGCGCTCCCAAACAACAACATGCTCCATTCGAGCGCGCTTTTGCTCGACGCACCAGATACGGCGATAACCTTTGGGGGTGATCGTCCCGTATCCACCTGGAGCGTTACTCGTTGGGCCTCGTTTTCCCATGTTGGGCTTTCTGCTGTTGAACACCAGTCAATTATAACAGTTTCCTGACTGTCAAGCCCGCTATTTCTGTCGGCCTTGCTCGCCTTGGCGCAGTAGAAGAACCGGGCGGCGCTGCCGGAATCACCGCGACGCGCACCGGGTTTCATCTTGAATCCGACAGCACCGTCGTTTTCGCTGTCGGCGCTTGGCTCATCGCCTCGACCGCGCTTCATCACGCCGTAGACGTTCTGCCCGGCGCGTTGCGTGTCGCTGGTGCTGGCATCCGCCATCTGGCCCGGTGCGGTGGGGAACGCGGCCAGCACTTCGTCGCTGCCGTCGTGGATCAGGTGGGCGGGCCAGCGACCGAGATGTGAAGCGTTTTCGGCGCATTGCGCGCCGGTCGCATTCATCCGCCACCCTTCATGGCCGTGCTTCGAGGGGTCAAACCGCGTCGGTTCGGGCTTTCCCGCCACCCGGCACCCGTCGATGTTCAGTGCCCCGGTGCCGTGCTGCAAGACATTCTGCGCGACTGTGCCAATCAGGGGCTTGCGCGCCACGATGATCGGCTCCCACGCGGGTTTCAGTGCCGTGCCCCAGCCTTGCCATTGCTTCGCGGCGTCAGTAGCGGGTTCGCCGCTATCCATTGTTGGAGCGTCGTGGCCGATCTTGGCCCACCCGTCATCATTGAGGTTGCTGTTCCTGTGCAGTCCTCCGGTCGCGGGGACTCTCTCCCGCTCCGCCTCCGCCGCCTTGTCAATCGCCTTGCTCACATCGTGCGATTTGGGGAAACCGCTGTTGCCAGTGACGAATACCTTGCCGTTACGCCGGGCGACGAACGCGCCCGTGGCGACAGTCACGCACCAGGCGGTTCCTTCGTAGCGCTCAGGCGTGATCCGCACCAGATCGGCAGTGGTGAACCGTGCGCCTCGAACAGTTTGTGATCCCGGTTGGACGGGAACAGCGCCAGATTGTGAATCGCGTTGCTCGTCGGGTCGTGGTCCTCGTGGTGAACGACCTCTTGCCGCGTCAGCGTCCGACCCATCGCCTGTGCCACGAACAGGCGATGCTCCATCACGTACCCGTCCTTGCGTGCCATCGCTACGAACTCCGGGGGGCATCGGACGTACTTGACCGGCTTGTAATTGCCCTTCTTTTGGAAGTACGTCACCCCGCCTTTCCATGCGGGGTTTCCCGCCCCCGTCATCTTGGTCAGGTACGACGCCATCGAGGCTTCTGTCCATCCCGCTCGCCCCGTCGCCGCACGTAACCGCATCAGGTCGGCGTCCCGCACTCCTCGACACTGGTGCGAGCACGCCGAGTCTCGGGCCCCGCGCCGCTTCGAGGGCGCCCTCCGAAACAGACCGCCGCAGACCGGGCATGTCAGGAGTGGGCTGGCCGTGGTGCTGGGTCGCCCCTTGTTCGCAGTGCCGACCAGAAGGTTCGCGCACGCTTTCGAGCAGGTCGCGCTGCGGGTCGCCCGCTCCTTGGTGTGGCAGGGGTAATGCGTCGAGCAGACCTTGCACGTCTTCCAGAACGGGTACACGCGCTTGGCGTTCCCGTGCGGCGTCTTGAGCCTCTTGGAAAACGTAACTTCCGCATCGTTCAACGATGCAGCGGTGCTCGCGGGTGACGAGTTGGTCGCTGCGATCTCCAACCAGTCGGTAAGCGGTATCGCTGTACGGGAAGACGACCACACGCTCGATGGGCTGCCATGAGAACTCGTCATGCTCCACATCATACCCTAATGCGCGCTGCCCTTGGGTGACGTTACGGTACGGTTCCCACCGCCCCTCGACCAGGATTTCTGTCTGGTCATCCAAGCACCCGTACACCCACATGATCGTGTCGCGCAGTTCCCAGCCAGCGTCCTCGATCGCGCAGGCGAGACGGTGGAAGGTGCGCGTCCCGCCGAACGCGAGCAGATGGGCGCCGGGCTTGGCTACGCGCAGCGCCTCGACCCAGAACTCCACACCGGGCACGCCGTGATCCCACCCCTTGCCCATGAACCCGATGCCATAGGGCGGGTCGGTCACCACGGCGTCCACCAGCACGCCATCCGCGATCATCGTGCGCATGGTGTCGCGGCAGTCGCCGAGGTGAATGCTCATGCCAGCCGCCACACCGCGCACGCATTGCCCTTCGCGTTCTCGCGGGTCTCGTAGCGCACCGGGTCAATGCCAAGCACCGTGCGGCCGATCAGCCGGCGCGCCTCCATGCTGGAGAGGCGCCGCGCCACGGCGACGGCGTCCATGCGGGTGTGCGCGGCGATCTCGTCCTTGGTGAGGCCCGCGGCGCCGGCGTCCCGCAGCGCGCCGTAGATCAGCCCCTCGTGGGAGGCCTGATACTCGGCAACCCGCAGCGCCGCCTGCACCGAGGTCTCAGGGTCCGTGCCGCGCACGAGCTTGCGCGCCTCCATGTCCCTCGCCAGGCGGTCGCCGGCGGCACCCGTGGTCTTACCGCCCTCCACTGCGGCCTTGAGCTTCGCGTTCGGGAACACCGCGCGCACGCGCTCCACCATTGCCGCCGTCTCCGGGAACTCCTCGCGGAAGGCGTCGGCGCGGGTCTTGGCGGCGGCCAGGTTGCGCTGGCAGATGTCGAGTGCGGTGGTCATGCCTGCACCCCGCTGGGTTTCCTGAGCATGGAGCGCAGCGCGTCCGGCATCGGGGCGCCGCGGGCCGTCAACTTCTCGCGGTGGTGCTCGCAAAGCTCCTTTCCACCGTAGGCGCCGGTCGCGCGCGCCGGCGCACCGCCGCAGATGTCGGCACCGGCGCGCTCGCGGAACTGGCAGGCCTTCGGCGCCGCGGCCGCGGTGGACCCCTGCGGCGGTGCGCCGCGCTGCGCCTGCCGCCGGACGTCTCCCCAGTCGGCACGAATACAGGTCCTGAAAGCCGCGTCCAGATCCGCGTAGGGCTTGCCCACGCGGTTCAGCAGGTAGTCCCTGAAATGCTCGTGGTGCAGCGCCAGAAAAGGCCCGAACCCGTGCTTGGCCGCCCACGCCCTTACCGGCTCCTGGATGTCCGGGTATTCCTGTTTCGACTTGGGGGCGCGTGGAGCCTTACCTGACGGTTCAATGACGGGTACTGACGATTCGGGTGCAATAGCTGTTGCACCGTTTAGTGTCGTGGATTGCACCGTTTCGTGTTCCGGATTGCACCCTTTTTCCGGAAAGGGTGCAACCGGTTGCACCGTTTCAGCGTGTTCTTGGGCAGGCGGATACAAAAGGTGCAGGATTTGCACCGTTCCGCGCACATCTTGTGGAATGCGCTCGATCGGGATGCGATAGGTAGCGGTGCGCCGCCGCCCGCCGCCGGCACTGACTGGTAGCAGCCAGCCGGCCTCCTCCATCGCGCGCAGGTGATATTGGACGGTGCGTTCGGACTGGCGCGTGTTCTTGGCGATGCCGGCGACCGACGGGAAGATGCTGCCGCCGTCGTGGTCGGCGTGGTCGGCCAGCTTCAAGGCGGTCAGCATGGCGCCGCCGCCCTGCGGGAAGTGGTCCCAGATGAAGGCCATGACCTTGACGCTCATGCGCGGCCTTTGTGGTCTACCGTACATACAGACGGAAGGCTCGCCGGTATAATCGGAGGATGGCCACCGATTTGGTCGTCCTCCAGGCGGGCAAAAATCTGCATGCGCATGGCCCTATTGCCGCCCTATTCCGGTCGCGCTGTGCGCGATCGGGCGCGCGGGCGCACGTAGCGCTGCGGGTAGAGAACGTGCAGCTCGTTGAAGCGGGCCGTGCGGCCGAAGAACTCGACCAGCCGTGCGGCCAGGCCCGGCGTGCAGTCCTGTGTTGCGCGCTCGACGCGCGACAGGTTGGTGATGTCGGTTTTGACTGCCCGCGCGACCTCGCGCAGCGGCAAACCGCGTTGAATCCTAATCGACCGCAGGGGGGTAAGCGTGTCCATCGGGCGCAGAATATCGTAATGCGCTATTTGCGTGCAAGTCTTTTTTTGGCACCACACGCTAAGGGAATGGTGGTCAATGATAATCCTACAAATGATTACCAGGAAAAACCGGTCGGCTGGGGCGGCGACAGGAACCGCGCGTCGGCGCACCGTGTCGCCGCTATCATCACGGGCCGCTCGGGGCTGCACCGCGACTGACGTGGGCGGCTATGACAGAGGGGTCTGCCTGCTGGTGGCGATCGTGCTCGCCGTGGCGCTCTTGCTGTTCGTGCCGCCGCTCCTGCCGTGACGCCCTACCAGACGCTGGGGGTGGCGCCGCAGGCGTGCGCGGACGAGATCCGGCGCGCCTACCGGCGCCTGGCGCAGCAGTGGCACCCTGACCGTAACCGGTCGCCTACGGCGAAGGCGCGCTTTCAGGCGCTGCAGGCCGCCTACGAAATCCTGTCCGACGCCGCGGCGCGCGCCGCTTACGATCGCGCCTACGTCGCCCCGCCAGCCCCGCCACCGACAGCGGAAACCACGGACTGGCGCTGGGTGGCGTTCGTGGCGATCACCATAGACGCCCTGACCCGGGCGTTCGCGCTGTACCCGCCGGCGGGCGCGCTGGGCGTCATCCTGGCGAGCCTAGCGACCGCCTTCGGCGCCGGCCTGTGCGCGCAGCTCCTGCTGCATGCGGTGGGGCTCTCAAGGCTGGCCGGTGCCTGGGTGTTAGTCGCCGTCCCGGCCGCGGTTTACTACCCGCTCCTGCGCTTGTAGTCCTACAAACCGCCTGACAGGGGGCGCCTTGCCGCGCCCAGAACATAGCGCTTGACGCTAGATTGTGGTTAGCGTATCGTGCAAATCATGGTTCACGGGAAATCACTCTGGCAGGACACGAAGGACGCGGCGCTCGCCGTGTTCGCGCTCTGCCTCGTCGTGTCGGTGTCCTTCACCGGCGGGCTCCTCGACAAACTAAACGAGCAACGCGCCCTCCTCGCCCAGTCCTGCTACGTGCCGGATGACGGCGTCCTGATCGGCAGCCGCGAGCGCGACACGACGCTCTGGCCAGGCAAAGTCCACTGCACCACCTACGGCGGCCGCCATGAGAACGGTGCGCGCCCGCTCAACCGCAAGCCCCGGGTGCAAGGCTGACCGTGTGCTACGCCCTCGCTGACCTGCAGCGCTTGGGCGCCTTCGCTTTTCTCCTGCTTGCGGCGAGCGCCGCGGGCGTTTTCCTGTGTGCCCTGATCCTGCGAGAGGTAGCCCATGACCGCGCCCTTCCCCCCGAACACCCTGCTGGCGGACGCCCTGCGGGCCCTCATGCCGTCGAAGCTGACGATCTGGACCAGCGCGCGCGGCGTAGTGGTCTCGGCGCATAGGCCGCCGGGCTACTGCCGCATGGCATCCGTCAAAAAGTCCGCTAACCAGCCGCTCGCCGTGGTGGAGGCCAAGCCGGACGCCGGCACGCTCTTGCGGGCGGTCGCGCAGGTCGCGGCGAACCCGGCCGTGGACATCGAGAAGATGGAGCGCCTGTTCGCCATGCAGCAGAAGATCGTCGCGCAGGACGCCGAGGCCGCGAAGGAAATGCGCCTCGCCATCGCCAAAGCGGCGTGCGCGAACGGGTGCGACGTGCCACCCGCGCCGCCCAGCCTGGTCATTTGCCGGGCGTGCCAAGACAAGATCACCGCGAAACTGGAGCTGTGGGCGGAACGGGGGACCAAATGACCGACGCCGACACCGCCGCCAGGGCCGCCGACGCTAAGGCCAAGGCCGACGCCGCATGGGCCGCCGCCAGGGCCGAGGCCGAGGCCGACGCCGCCAGGGCCGAGGCCGAGGCCGACGCCGCATGGGCCGCCGTCGAGATCGCCGACGCCGCATGGGCCGCCGCCAGGGCCGAGGCCGAGGCCGACGCCGCCAGGGCCGACGCCGAGGCCGACGCCGCCAGGGCCGCCGCCAGGGCCCGCGCCGCATGGGCCGCCGCCAGGACCGCCGCCGCTTGGGCCGCCGCCGGGGCCGCCGCCAGGGCCGACGCCGCATGGGCCGCCGCATTGGACGCCGCCAGGGCAGCCTACTACGACGCCGAAGACGCGAAGGCCAAAGCCCGCAGCGGCGAGGAGGGGGGGAAATGAGCACCGTCACTTATGAAGCAGGCAGCACATCATCTCACGCCGATGCCAAGGACGAGGCCGCCTATTGGGCCGCCGCCAAGGCCGAGGCCCAGGCCGAGGCCGCCGAGGCCGCCGAGGCCGCCTATTGGGCCGCCGTCAAGATCGCCGACGCTAAGCTCGCCAAGGCCAAGGCCAAGGCCAAGGCCAGGGCCGAGGCCGAGGCCGAGGCCGCCTGGGCCGCCGCCTGGGCCGCCTATTGGGCCGCCGCCAAGCTCGCCGCCGCCAAGCTCGCCAAGGCCAAGGCCGACGCCAAAGAGGCGAAGACCAAAGCCCGCAGCGGCGAGGAGGGGAAATGAGCATCGAAACTTGGAAGAAAGAGTTTTATCCGGTAGGGGCCAAAGTTGTCCGCAAAGATACAGACAAGGCCAAGACCAAGGCCGAGACCGATGCCTGCAAACACACCGGCTGGATGAACACCTGTGACTCCTGCCTTCGACAAAAGGACTGACGCCATGCACACCGAAACCGCTGTTATCACCGACACCAAGCCGCGCCCCCGCGCGCCCCGCCGCGCCGCGGATCCGGCTGCCCAGCCGCTCGCCGTGGTGGAGGCCAAGCCGGACGCCGGCACGCTCTTGCGGGCGATCGCGCAGGTCGCGGCGAACCCGGCCGTGGACATTGCGAAGATGGAGCGCCTGATCGCCATGCAGCAGAAGATCGTCGCGCAGGACGCCGAGGCCGCGTTCAACGCCGCGATGGCGCGCGCCCAGGCGCAGATCGCGCCGGTCGCCACAAACGCCTTCAACGACCAGACCTCCAGCCGCTACGCCAAGCTCTCGCAAATAAACAAGGCGATCATGCCGGTCTACACGGCCGAGGGGCTTTCGGTTTCCTTCGACACCGAGGACTGCCCGGTCAAGGATCACATGCGCACGGTCGCCATCGTCTCGCACGCCGCCGGCCACAGCCGCCGGTATCACCTGGATATGCCGTTCGACGCCGCCGGCATCAGGGGCAGCACCAACAAGACGATGGTGCATGCCACCGGTTCTACCGCCAGCTACAGCCGCCGGTATCTCTTGTGCATGATCTTCAACGTCGCCACCGAGGACGACAACGACGGAAACAACGGTGCGGGCAAAACCGGCGCTCAAGCGCAAGTCCAGCAGCCGCCCACCGGCCCCCAACCCTACCCCGAGGACAGGCTCCAGCACGCGCTGCCGGAATGGCGGCGCCTGATGCGGGACAGCCAGAAAACCGCCGCACAGATCATCGCCACCGTCAGCACCAAGTGGATCCTGTCGGAGGCGCAGAAGAAGGCCATCACCGACCTCACCCCGCTGCTCACGCCCGCCGACGTGAAGAACACGCTGGCGGCCGCCAAGACCATCGCCGAGCTGGATACGGCGGACCTGATGCTCCGGCAGCTTCCGGCCGCAGAACAGACCCCACTCAAACCATTCATGATCGCCCGCCGCAACGAACTCAAAGGAGCCAAGCATGACCAAGCGCACGCAGCATGACCTGATTCAAGGCAGCCCGGAGTGGCACCAGTTCCGGCTGGAGCACCACGGCGCGAGTGAAGCCGCGGCCATGCTGGGGCTCTCGAAGCAGACGAAGCGCTCGGAACTGCTCCGCCTGAAACACTCCGGCGTTGCCAAGGAATTCAGCGACTTCGTGCAGGCCATCCTCGAAAACGGCCACGCCGTCGAGGCGCTGGCGCGGCCGATCGTCGAGGAAATGATCGGCGACGAGCTCTACCCGGTCACCTGTTCATACGGCGCGCTGTCGGCATCGTGCGACGGCCTGACGATGGACGGCGCCACCGCGTGCGAGCACAAGCAATGGAGCGAGGCACTGGCGGCGGCCATCCGGGCCGGCGAACTGCCGGAGGAACACCAGCCGCAGGCGCAGCAAATCATGCACGTCACCGGTGCTGCGCGGCTTATTTTCGTGTGCTCCGACGGCACGCGGGAGCGCATGGTCCACATCGAGGTCAGGCCGGACCCGGTATGGGTCTCGCGCATCGAGGCCGGCTGGAAGCAGTTTGACGCGGACGTCTGCGCCTACGCGCCGCAGGAAGTCCTGCCGCCGGTCACGGCTGCCCCGGTGATGGCGCTGCCGGCGGTTTTTGTGAAGGTCGACGGCGCCCTCACGATCATCGACAACTTGGCCATTTTCGGGGCGAAGTTAAACCAGTTCATCGAGGCGATCGACAAGGAGCCGAAGGATGACCAGGCCTTTGCCAACGCCGAGGCGTCGATCAAGGTGCTGGAGACCGCAGAGGCCGCACTGGAAAGCGCGGAAGCACACGCCCTATCCCAGACCTCCGGCATCGACGAAATGCGGCGCACGGTCGCCCTGTACCGGGACACCTCGCGCACCACCCGCCTGCTGCTGACCCGGCTGGTGAAGGAGCGCAAGGAGCAGATCCGGGGGGAGCTTGTGCAGTCCGGCCGCGACCGCTTCGCCGCGCACGTCGCCGCCCTGAACGCGCGGCTGGGCAAACCCTACATGCCGGCAATCCCGGCCGACTTCGGCGGCGTCATCAAGGGCAAGAAAACCATCGCCAACCTGAAGGATGCCGTGGACGTCGAGCTCGCGCGCGCGAAGATCGCCGCCAGCGAGGCCGCCGACCGCATCCAGATCAACCTCACCACGCTGCGCGAGTTGGCGGCCGGCTACGAGCACCTGTTCGCCGACACCGCGACGATCGTGCTCAAGGCCAACGACGACCTGACCGCGCTGGTGCAAAACCGCATCGCCGCGCACAAGGCAGTGGAGGAGAAGCGCCTGGAGGCCGAGCGCGAGCGCATCCGCGCCGAGGAGACCGCCAAGCTGGAGGCGAAGGCCAAGGCGGATGCGCTGGCCGCAGCACCCCCCGCCGTGACCCCGGCGGCGGGCGGCGCCGTGACCCCGCCGCCGCCCGCCGCCGTCAGGGTCAAGAAGGCGCCGCCCGCGCCGCCAATCGCGGAAATGGTCGCCGTGATCGCCCGGCACTACGGCGTCAGCGAGTCCGTGGCCGCCGGCTGGATTGCGCCCTTTCAGGCCGTCGCATGAACACCATCAAGTTCTACCTCGACCGCGCAGACGGCACGGTCGAGGTCTCCAAGCAGCGCGTGAGCAAGGCGAACAACGCCGTGTTCTGGACCCTACCGGCCGGCGCGCGCCGGATGACGCAGAAGGGCTACACTCGCAACAGGCCTAAAAAGTCATGATTAGTGATGCGTGCAACAAAGTTCATATACGGACTCACCAAGGAGCAGCCATGACCACCGCAGCCGAAAAACCGCAGCACCCCGAAATCCCCCTGACGCCGGTCGCCTCCTCGCAGATCGAGGCCATCGGCTACCAGTACAGCACGCTCGCCATCCGCTTCAAGGGTGGCGGCATCTACCACTACGCCGGCGTCAGCGCCGAGACCTACGCCGAGTTCGTCAAGGCCGAAAGCAAGGGCAAGTTCTTCGGTGCCGAGATCAAGGGCAAGTACGGCTTCGTCCGCACGAACCCGAAAGACAAGGAAGCCGACAAGGCTGCGGCGTAGGACACAGCAATGACAATTCTCGCGGACCTCGAAGGCGCATGCGATCTCGCGCGGATGCGAGTCCACCGGTCTATCGGCCAGCGGATCCGGCACGCCCATGAAGTGAATCGCGTGGCCTTCGAGGAACTGCGGGAATCCAGCGCCCTGCGCTTCGACATCATCCGGTTTAGCGTGGTCACGCCGCGCTCAGACAACTGGCCGCTCATCAACGCGCTGCTGAACAACCACTACCTCACCCAGCGAGAAAATGCCTGCCGGGGCAATTCCGGTTGATTGGCGTGGTTATGCAGCACTGCTGCGATGGAGATACGCATGGATGACAAGACACTGCACGCCGTGAATTGCGGCTGGCACTTGCGGCCTAACGATCGAGCTAACCTGGGCCCAACAGCATGAACAAAATTGACCGACGCGCGACCCTGGTGCCTGCTGTTGGGGCTCAGGTTGAGCGAGGGGTTGGGCCGCGCCGCTGGGAGCATGAGTGCGCAGCTTGCGGTAAAGCGTGGCAGGGCGGGGTGCCGCTGTTGGCACAAACCGACACGGGTACTGTCGTCTGGGTCGGGCGAGATTGCGCTGATGCGATCCGAGCAGCCGGTGCCAGTGGCTTCCAGCGCGCGCCTCACTTTGCGCGGCTTTACGCTTGGGCGCCCATCGCATGCTCGACGCTTTGCCATCCGAGCGAACCGTGTTCGGTGACGGGCAACGGCGAATGTATTGCGCGGCCCAACGTGGCCGATAACCGGCTCGCCGCAGGCGAGTCCGCGTTGATCGGCGGGTTGGGCGGCTGTTGAACGAAGCAAAAGGAGTTAAAAGTGAAATGCAAACTATGCGACGGGTTGGTGACGTGGCGCGGGCCGTTGACTGCATTGACGCATACAAAATGCGAAAGCTGTGGCGGCCAGAACTGCCAAGACGACTCAAGTGACGATGACGAGCCCGTACCGGAGGAACCCGTGCACGTGCCGCGCAGAGTGGCAGGAGGTGTGAAATACGAAGTTCGGCAACAGGTTCGATCTGCACACAAGCGATGGATGGTGGTGCTTTACGAAAGCGAGTTCGAGCGGCCAGCACGATGCAGCTATGAATCCCTGGTGGCAGATGATCCCGACGGCTACTTTGAGTTGGTCGAGGTGCTGCACACCGAAAACTGCCTGAGGTTCACCCCAAAGCTCGGGCCGACAAACACGGCGCCCCGCCACGAGCCGCCCAACGTGGAGTTGAGGGGCGCGCCGCTTTGGGCGCGTCCTGCTCGAACGTAAAGTTAGAGGTACGGACTATGCCGCGGAATATGGGCTTTTCGATGACTACAAGCCAAGTGCGGGCGCGCACCAAGACGGTTACGCGGCGTTTTGGATGGTGGTTTTTGAAACCAGGCGACATAGTGCGCGGGGTTGAGAAAGCGATGGGCTTGCAAAAGGGCGAGAAGATAAATCCGCTCGCAATGGTGCGCGTTGTATCTACCAGGCCGGAGCCGCTAAACGCCATAACACAGGCCGACGTAATAGCCGAGGGATTCCCGGAATGGACTCCATCGCAATTTGTGCAGATGCTCGTTGACCATTACAAAGCCGACCCATCTGCGATCGTGAACAGAATTGAATTTGAGTACCTCTAACGTCTGCACAGCGCCGGAAAGCACCGGCAAAAGTAACCCCCACACTCTAAGGAATCCTTCATGGCAGCATCACTGAACAAGATTCAACTGATCGGCAATCTCGGCGCGGATCCGGAAACGCGCTATCTCCCCAGCGGGGATGCCGTCACCAACATCCGCATCGCCACCACGGAGTCGTGGAAGGACAAATCCGGGGAAAGGCAGGAACACACCGAATGGCACCGCATTTCGTTTTTCGGGCAGCTCGCCGAGATCGCCGGCGAGCACCTGAAAAAAGGCGCGCAGTGCTACATCGAGGGCCGCATCCGCACGCGGAAGTGGCGGGACAAGGAGGGCCAGGACAAGTACAGCACCGAGGTCATAGCCGACCGGATGCTGATGCTGGGCGGCCGCCCGCAGGGGGCCGCGCCGGGCAATCGCGCCGCCAGGCCGGCCAGCCCCGCCGGTGCGCCGCCGGCCGCGAAGCCGGGCGGCGGCGGGAGCTTCGACGATATGGACGATGACATCCCGTATTAGTCGCGCAATCGACGCCGCCATCGCTCAGGAGACCCGCACATGACCGACGCCGACACCGCCGCCCGCGCAGCAGCTGACGAAGCCGCCGAGGCCGAGGCCGCCAAGGCATGGGCCGTCGTCAAGATCGCCGACGCCGCATGGGCCGCCGCATTGGACGCCGCATTGGCCGCCGCCAGGGCAGACTACGACGCCGCCGAAGACGCGAAGGCAAAAGCACGCAGCGGCGAGGAGGAGGGGAAATGAGCAACGTCACAGCGGAGTGGGACCTCCACCTGTGGGCGGAGTGTCCGGGATGCAAGGAGCAGGTCGATCTGCTCGCCTACCAGCTTTTCTGGGAGGGCCGCACCCTCGCAGCGGGCGAGAATGGCACGCCAGCAAGCCGGGACGTCGAAGTCGTTTGTCCGGAATGCTCGCGCGAGTTTGTGGTCGATTGCGTGTTTTGACGGGGACACTGATGAGCACAGCAACGACCACTCCTGTAGGCGATGATAATTTCGGGAATCCTCTCGGATGGGTGTATACGCTGCCTCTGCCCTCGTCTCAAGGCGGGGAAGTTTACAAATTCACGTATGGGTTTGTCAGCTGCTACAGCTACCTGCGAGTCGAAGCCGAGCTTGCCGATGCGGTAAAGCGACTCAAAGATACCGATAAAGTGACTGACTGCATGGTTGATCGCTTTCTGCGCTGGCGACTGCCGCACGATTTTGCGCCGGATTGCGGAATCACTTTTGACGGCTGCAAGCCGGATGCTCTTGGTCATGTGCCAAGTTGGCCGGTCGGCACCAACCTGCTCACGTCCGATCAGGCGCGAGCGATGATTAAACACATCATTCACGGCGAGGAGGAGGGGAAATGAAGAACGCTTTTCGGCCATGTGGCCATGCGCCGCCGCAATCTGTGACGCAACTGCACGGCGTGTGTATCTTTTGCTACCGTGATCGGTTGGGGACGGAGACTGCGCGCCTGCGTGAACATGCCGTGATTCTTGCTGC
>Ga0163151_10004535_pt1 | contig 18556 bp, 12 predicted proteins | sample OliLakLV19MP5IB2_FD_145596 | JGI IMG/M metagenome (GOLD analysis project Ga0163151, IMG submission 145596) | Freshwater microbial mat bacterial communities from Lake Vanda, McMurdo Dry Valleys, Antarctica - Oligotrophic Lake LV.19.MP5.IB-2 | ecosystem: Environmental > Aquatic > Freshwater >... | reverse complement strand
TTCCGGAGCGGCTCGCACCCTTCCGCGATTGCCTTCAGACCTTCAAGAGCGAGGTCCCCATCGATCGCGCCTTCCTGTCTCCCAAAGCGATCGAGGACCTACCCGGAAAGGAAATCCTCGCGCGCTTGAACGAAGTCTTCGCTGTGCTCGACCGGGAACTGGAGCGTATCGCCAAGGAACTGGAAGCCGCGTTGCAGCGCGCCGACCAAGGGGTGGCCGCAGTGCGCGCCGAGTGGGAAACGCGCAAGAAGGAAGTTCAGGCGGCCTACGAGAAGATCCTACGCGAACTGCAAAAATCGCGCGTGGATGGGGAGGAGTTCATCCGTCTACGGCGCCAGATCGAGGAGTTGCGGCCGTTGCGCGAGCGGCAGGTGTTGGCTCGGCGTGTCGAGAAGGAGCACGCCGACCGGCGCCGGAAGCTGCTCGCCGAGTGGGAGGACTTCAAGGCCGAGGAGTTCCGCCGCTTGGATCGTGCGGCAAAAAAGGTCAACCAGAAGCTCCGGGACCGGGTGCAGGTGGAGGTCACGGCAGCCGGCGACCGCGAGCCGCTGTTCCGGATCCTCCGCGACGAAGTTGGCGGCCGGTTGTCCGAGGCAATCGAAACGTTTCGCGGCCTGCACGATCTGTCCCTCACCCAGTTCGTCGAGGCGTGCCGTGTAGGCGCGGAGGCGGTCACCAAGGCCTTCGGCGTCACGCCCGCGCAGGCCGACCGCCTCGCAAAGGCCGAGCTAGAGGTGTTGATGCGGATCGAGGAGCTCGATCTGCCGCCGACGACGGCGATCCGGCTGAACACCGCGCCGGCCGGTGATCCTCCGGCGTGGCAGGCCCTCGAGGAGCTATCCACTGGGCAAAAGGCAACAGCGGTCCTGTTGCTCCTGCTGCTCGAATCTGACGCCCCACTTATCGTGGATCAGCCGGAGGATGATCTCGACAATCGCTTTATCACGGAGGGCGTTGTCCCTCGGATGCGGGAGGAGAAGCAACGCCGCCAGTTCATCTTTTCAACCCACAACGCCAACATCCCGGTCCTGGGTGACGCCGAGTTAATCGTTGGCCTTTCCGCGTCCGGCGAGGCCGAGCGCGGGCGCGCGCGCATAGCGCCGGAACATATGGGTTCCATCGATGCTCAACCCGTGCGCGAGCTGGTGGAAGAGATCCTCGAAGGGGGCAAGGAAGCCTTCGAGCGGCGCCGTCGGAAGTACGGATTCTGAGGAAGGCGACATGAACCGAACAGAGTTGACCGAGCTGATCCACAACGGAGAGAACTCTGGTGTCGAGTTCAAGCGTGATACCGAAGACAACCGATCACTCGCCAAGGAGCTGGTAGCTTTCGCGAATCTGCAAGGCGGGCGACTTCTCCTCGGCGTCGACAAAGACAGGACCGTCTTTGGCCTGACACGCATTGATCCCGGCACGGGTGCGGGCGACCAGCCCCGTACCTACGATCGACTCGAGGAGTGGGTGATGCAGGCATGCCGCGACAAGATTCGACCCGAAATTATTCCTTATTTCGAAACGATTCGTGACGTCGAACCTGGGAAAGATGTGGCCGTTGTTGAGGTCGAGCGCGGCTGGAATGTGCACCATGTGTGGCACGAACAGCACCGTACCTACTATATTCGGGTGGGCACCCTCAGTCGCGAAGCAAGTCCGGAAGAGCTCGAGCGACTCTTCCAGCAACGTGGAGCGTTTCGCGTGGAACTCCGGCCGGTGTCCGGATCATCGCTCGATGATTTGGATCCACGACGCCTTGTGGATTATTTCACCCGTGTACGCTCGCAGTCGGTTCCTCTTGACGAACCTCCGGCAAAGTGGCGTGAGGGGAGCGAGGAGCAAGCCAAACGTGATGACCCGGACCGCTGGCGCGAGGTCTACGAACAAATGCTCCGAGTGTGGGGGGGCGAACAGCGCGCTGCGTGGGAGTCGCTATTGGTAAATACCGAGATCCTTGATGCTGGAGGGCGCCATCCTGCCACGGTCGCGGGGCTCTTGCTTTTCGGCAAGAATCCGAAACGTTACCTGCCGCAATCCGGAATCGATGCGGTTGCCTACGACGGACCCGAGAAGGAGTACGCAGCGGGCGAGCGGTTGTCTCTTCGGGGCCCGATGGTCGCACTGCGCGCCGCGGACGGGACCGTCGTCGAATCCGGCCTAGTAGAGGAGGCGGTAGAGTTCGTCCGCCGCAACACGCAGGTGACAGCCAGTCTCGTTGATGGCGCCCGTCGCGAGGATCGCCGGGATTATCCCGAGGAAGCAGTGCGCGAAGCCATCGTGAACGCGCTCGTTCATCGCGACTACTTGCTCTCCGGAACAGACATTGAGTTGAGCGTGTACAGCGATCGACTGGAGATCGTCTCGCCGGGGAGGTTGCCGAACGGCATCACGCCTGAGCGCATGCGCATCGGCTGTCGGGCCGCTCGCAATCAGCTGCTCAAGGACACCATGCGCGACTACGGTTATCTGGAGCATATGGGAATGGGTGTGCCTCGAAAGATTGTGAGCTTGATGCGGGAAAGAAATGGCACTGAGGCAGAGCTCATCGAGGATGGAGAACGATTCACTGTTCGCCTCTGGAAGGGGCCTCGCCCGGCATGATCCCCAACACCTGGAGCGCGTGATCTATTCATGGGGTACCTGTTGAACAATCTTGTTCTGGGCCGCTCCAAGGTGCCACGCTGAGCTCGCGGATCGGTTGTTGAAGCAGTGCGTCGATTGCGGCGACTACAAACGGAAAAAGTCATGGCGACTACAAACCACGAGCGTGTTGGCAAAGCGCTGGATCTGTTGAAGACCGGACTCGGCCCATACGTCGAGCGCGAATTCAAAAGCATCTACAAAGACCGTGCCGCGACCGAGGCAAGCGCGTTCGCGGGCGAGGACCGGGCGAATGCGAAACGATCCTTCGGTGACTGGGACGTAGCAGTTCTGCTGAAGCTCATGTGGGAGTCCTGGAACGAGGTGTTCCGCAAAACGCTAGGCCCGGCAGAGCGCAGCTTGGTGAACGAGCTGCGCAACCATCGAAATAAGTGGGCACACCAGGAGTCGTTTTCAAGCGACGACGCCTACCGTGCCCTCGACTCGGCGGGGCGACTGCTCACGGCCGTATCTGCATCAGAGGCTGACGAAATCGAGAAGACGAAGACGGAGTTGCTGCGCCTGCGCTTCGACGAACAGATCCGCAGTGAAAAACGCAAGTCCGCCGGCACAGCCATCGAGAGCGCGGCAGCGACTAACCTCAAGCCCTGGCGAGAAGTCGTGACGCCGCACAAGGATGTCGCCAGCGGCCGCTACCAGCAGGCGGAGTTCGCGGCCGATTTGTGGCAAGTGCACCTAGGCGAAGGAACGGACGAGTACAAGAATCCCGTGGAATTTTTTCGCCGCACGTATCTCACGGAGAGCCTCAAGGGAATGCTCGTTGGCGCGGTTCGGCGCCTTGCCGGCGAAGGCGGCGATCCAGTGGTACAGCTGCAGACCAACTTCGGCGGTGGCAAGACTCACTCGATGCTCGCGCTCTATCACCTGTTCTCCGGTATTGCGCCGAACGAGCTTGTCGGCATCGATGCAGTGATGGAGAAGGCGGGCGCGAAAAAGCTGCAAAAGGCGCGACGTGTGGTCTTGGTAGGTAACAAGATTTCGCCTGGAAATCCTTCCATCAAATCCGACGGCACAGTGATTCGCACGTTGTGGGGTGAGCTGGCGTGGCAGCTCGGAGGCAAGAAAGCCTTTTCACGCGTCAAAGCGGACGACGAAAAGGCCACCAGCCCCGGTGACGTGCTGCGCGAGTTGTTCATCGAGTACGGACCATGCCTGATCTTGATCGACGAGTGGGTGGCCTACGCGCGCCAGCTTCACGATCAGAGCGATTTACCGGCCGGTGGATTCGAGACGCAATTCACTTTTGCTCAGGTACTAACCGAGTCAGCAAAGTTGGCAAAGAACTGCCTGTTGGTGATCAGCTTGCCGGCATCGGATACCGGTGGCTCGCCGCACACGCAAGCGGATGATGTCGAAGTCGGTGGCCAACGCGGACGAGAGGCGCTCGACCGGCTGCGGAACGTCGTCGGGCGAGTGGAGGCCTCATGGAGGCCGGCGAGCGCCGAAGAAGGGTTCGAGATCGTGCGCCGCAGGCTGTTCGAGCCGATGGCCGAACCGGCGCAGTTCAAGGACCGCGATGTTGTGGCGCGCGCTTTTGCCGACTTCTACCGCACACAGCAGGCAGAGTTTCCGCTGGAGTGCCGCGATGCCGACTACGAGAAGCGGCTCAAAGCGGCCTATCCGATTCACCCGGAAATCTTCGACCGGCTGTATACCGATTGGTCCACTCTGGTTAAGTTTCAACGCACTCGAGGCGTACTAAGGTTGATGGCCGCGGTGATCCACAGCCTGTGGGAGAAGGGAGATAAGAATCCGCTCATCCTTCCGGCGAACATCTCGATCGACGACCCTCGCGTGCAATTCGAACTGACGCGCTATCTGTCGGACAACTGGGTTCCAGTCATTGAAAAGGACGTGGATGGCCCGAGCTCGTTGCCGCTGCGTTTGGACGGTGAGTTGCCCAATCTCGGCAAGTTCGCAGCGTGTCGGCGGGTGGCACGAGCCATTTACCTTGGATCGGCGCCGCTTACGCAAGCCGCGCACCGGGGGCTCGAGGATCGGCGCGTGAAACTTGGCTGTGTGATGCCAGGCGAATCCCCCGCGGTCTTCGGCGATGCACTTCGGCGATTGGCGGGCGCGGCCACCTATCTCTACCAGGACGGCCCACGTTATTGGTACTCGACACAGCCAACCGTCACCAAGCTTGCCGACGACCGCGCGGAGCAACTGAAGCGCGATACAGACAAGGTTGTGCATGAACTGGACAAGAGACTGCGCAAAGATCTGGAGCGAAGAGGAGACTTCAGTCGCATTCATCCAATGCCTCACGCGGGGCAGGATGTGCCTGACGATCTCGATGCCCGGCTTATCGTTCTTGGCGTAGATCATCCTTATAGCAAAGAGCCCGGCAATCCAGCCGAGGCTGCGGCGAAGGCGATGCTTGAATCGCGTGGCAATACGCCTCGCCTGTATCGCAACGCACTTGTTTTTCTGGCTGCGGACAAAACGCGGCTCCAAGATCTCGACGAAGCGGTGCGAAGGTATCTCGCGTGGGAGTCGATCCTCAACGAAAAGGAAGGCTTAAATCTCGATCCGCAACAGGTTAAGCAGGCGGAAACGCAAAAGACTTCTGCGGACGGCGCGGTCACCGCGCGTATCCCAGAGACCTATCAGTGGCTGCTGGTCCCCACCCAGAGTTCGCCTCAGACGGCGATCACTTGGGAAGCAATTCGACTGTCTGGGCAGGACGCACTTGCTGTGCGCGCCAGCAAAAAGCTACGCAGTGACGAGCTTCTGCTCACCGGTTTCGCGGCCACTCGCTTGCGTATGGATCTCGATAAGATTCCCCTGTGGCGTGGTGATCACGTGGCCATCAAGCAGCTCGCAGAGGACTTCGCGCGGTATCTTTACTTGCCGCGACTGGCGGACTCGGCAGTTTTGCTCATTGCGATACGAGATGGGTTCTCGTTGTTGACGTGGGAGAAAGACTCTTTCGGATTCGCCGATAGCTTCGATGAAAGCGCTGGCCGATACCGCGGATTGCGTGGCGGACAGAACGTGTTGTTATCCGGCAGTGACGCGCCCGGGCTCCTTGTGAAATCTGAAATTGTTCGCAAGCAACTTGACGCAGAAACTGTGAGGGCTCCCGTGGATGGGCTACCGGATGGGCCGAAAGAAGGTGGGGTGCAGACGCCAGGGACGCCGAGTCCGGATGCACCCGGAATTCCGACAGCTCCACCGACGCAGCCGAAGCGGTATTACGGCACGGTCGCTCTTGATGCGACCCGTGTCGGACGCGACGCCAGCCGTATTGCCGACGAGGTGATCGTCCATCTCGCCGGTCTGGTGGGTGCAAACGTGACCGTGACGCTTGAGGTGAACGCCGAGATTCCTTCTGGCGCACCGGAAAACGTCGTGCGCACTGTGACCGAGAATAGTAGGACGTTGAAGTTCTCGAGTCACGGATTCGAGTCTGAATAGACTGCGGGGGGTAGTCATGCGATTTGCACAGATTGCACTGGTCTCGATGCTCTTGTTGACAATGGGACTGAGAGCGAATGCAGATGAGAAGTATGAACGGGCGCGAGTAAATATCGTTTCCGAATACTTTAAAGGATCCGCACCCAGCATCAATGGTTTATTGGGAGCAAAAGATCAAGCGGAAGCGTTTACACATGCAAACGAAGTCACGTACAAGACCGATGCTGCGTTTACTCGACTTGAGAAGCTAAACCTTATCGATAACAAGCTGGGTGTATATCAGAACCATTGGTCGTCACTCCTTAAGCCGGCGTTGACAAGTAACCCAAGCGACGCAACTACTGCGACCAAAGTGGGGCTGTTTAGATCGGAGATTTCAAAGGCAGTGAAAGATGGCAACTGCACGATCGTGATCACTGCTTCGAAAGGTGAAGGCGCAACAATTCACTATTCGAAAGCCCATGATGCCGATCTTGGCAGAGCGTATAGGCAGCTTCCTGGCACTACTACAATCATTCATGAACTTGAGCGCGCCGAATATAGATTCAAAAGCGTTCGAAACAATATGGAAACCGGCAAATCGGAGATCGTCGCATGCATTGATGCCAAGACGGCGGTCAAGCTTGTCATAAATGAATAGACAGGCAAAGGAGTTCGCATGGCGAATCGTTCATTCGAGGCGTTCAAGAGAGAGCGCGAAGAGCTTAGGCAACTTTTCGGATACTGGAAAACAGTCAGCGGTTCGCTAACCGGGCTTGTTCCAATTGCCTCCCTAGGCGGCACGCTGTTGGAACCATTGTTGCCCGGTGTACTAAGAGTGGTCGCGCCTGTGCTGAGTGTGGTGCTGTCCATGCTAACTATTCTGTTCCTGTTCTATCGCTACCGCGATCGAACGCGCAGGGAAATCGACAAAGTGGCTTTTGTACTTTTCGTTCTCGGTGTGGTCGCGTTGATGGGGTTTTTTGTGGGGTGGCTGACGTGGATATTCGAGGCCAATGGAGATTGGCACATGAGGGGAATGGCGTTGACCGAAGAAGCGGCTCTGGTGATTTCCCAGGGTAAGTTGCCCGATGATCCAAAGGCATTGCTGGATCGTTTCGGCCACGATTCAGAAGATCGCGTATGGCAGTTCAGAAACTTGGTAGCAGGATGCCTCTCCCTATCGTTCGGTGCATTTTTTGCGCTGGTATCGGGCGGCTGTTTGCTTTGGACGATGAAATACATGAGGCCGGAGGATAAGTAAGGGTTTTGACAACATGAACCCCGCCTCCCCCGTGCGGAGTACTCGGCCGCAGCCGGCCAAGATCAACGCTAACCCGACGACCGCGAATGTCGTGCTTGCCATCGGCGTCGCTCTGTCGGTTGCCCTCACCGTCTGGACCGCGCGCCTGGTGGAGCGCGAGGCGCGGTAGCAGTTCGAGGGCACGGTGGCGGACGCCCGCGCGGCGATCGATGCGCGCATCCGCGCGTACCCGAACCTCCTGCTCGGCGTGAGGGGGCTCTCCAGCTCGGACGCGGTCAGCCGCGACGAGGTGCAGGGCTACTTCTTCGGCCGGCCGATGCCCGCGCAAGAATTCGCCGCGGTGCTCAAGGCCGGGCCGGGCGCGGCGGAGCCGGGCTGAAGGTTTTCCGCCCGCAGCCCCGTCCGAACGTTGCCGCGCTTACGCGAAGTCCTTCGACTGCACGCGCTTGATGCCGGCCTTGGTCATGTCGGCCCACGCCTTGGCCACCGAGCCGTTGAGGTCGATGCCGCGCGAGGCGTCCTCGATCACCGACGCGGCGAAACCCGCCTTGCGCGCGTCGAGCGCGGTCCACGCAACGCAGAAGTCCGTCGCGAGCCCCGCGACGTAGACCTCCTTGATGCCGCGCGCCTTGAGATAGGCGGCCAGACCGGTGCTGGTCTTGCCGTCGGCTTCCATGAAGGCCGAGTAGCTGTCGGTGTCCTTGTGGAAGCCCTTGCGGATTACGAGCTGCGCATGCGGGATGTCGAGGTCCTTGTGCACGGCGGCGTCCTGGCTGCCCTGCACGCAGTGGTCCGGCCACAGGACCTGCGTGCCGTAGCGCAGCTTGGTGGTCTCGAAGGGCTTCTTGCCCGGGTGGCTGGAGGCGAACGAAGCGTGCCCGGCAGTGTGCCAGTCCTGCGTGATGACCACATTCTTGAATCCCTTGGCGAGCTTGTTGAGGATCGGCACGACCTGCTCGCCGCCCTTGACCGGCAGCGTGCCGCCGGTGACGAAGCAGTTCTGCACGTCGACCACGATGAGGGCGCTCGCCGGTCCGGGCTTGATCGGCGCGGCCATCGCGCGCAACGACAGTCCGCCCAGTGCGAGCGCTCCGAACGCGGCAACTGCTTTTAGGCTTTCACGACGCTTGATGTCCATCGAACTCTCCCTTTGAATACAGACGACTGAAACCGAGGTCAGCGCTGGCCGTCCTCGCCCTTGATGTCCCTGGCCGCAAGGCCGCCGACGCGCGCATGCACGCGGCCGCCGGTGGTCATGCCGAGCAGGTAAACGATTTCGCCCGGACGCGGCGCGTCGGCCACGCGCACCTCGATCGCGTCGAAATGGCTGCGCACGTAGGCCGCGTCTTTGTGGTGGATCGGGATGTCGAGCGTGGTGCCCGCGGCGCCGACCTTGGTGGCCGAGGGCACGATGGCCTTCGCCGAGCCGAGGATTTCGCGCATCGCGTAGCCGCCGGGCACATGCCAAAGAGCCCCGTGCTCGAGCTCGCCCTCGGTGCCGATGATCGAGCCCTTGCCGTAGGCCTCGACGGCATTCTTGCCGCCGAGCGCCGCGACGAGGCGGTTGGTGAGCTCGATGCCCAGGGGTTTGAGCGCTTCCATCATCGGCGTGATGTCCTCGACGTGCCTGCCCGCATAGGGGTTGCTGATGACCGCGGCGATCGCGCCGCGCAACTGCGGCTTCGCAGGCGGCGGGCCGCCGTCGTGGCGGATCTCCTCGACCTGGAGGTGGATCTTGCGGATGGTGTAGACGCTCATGCTGGGGACTCCGGTAGTGTTTCGACGGGCCAGGGGTTCGGCGAGCGCCAGCCCTCGGCGCGGAAAGGCGAGGAGCGAAGCACCTCCTCGAGCGTGACGATGCTCCGCAGGTGCCCGCCCATCGCTGCGTAGCTGGCAAGTGGCATGGTGAATTCGATCGGTAGCACGAGCGCGGGCGTCGGCACGTAGCCGAAGGCGTTGTCGGGCATCGCGAGCACATCGACCATGACCGTGATGCCGCCGCCGGGCCACACGTACACCGGCGCGCCACCGCAGGTCACGCGCGTGATGAGCTCCTTGACCGAGCGCGTGAGGCGCACCGGGTTCTCGGTGACACCGGCCCGCAATGAGCCACCGGCACCGCCCATGAAGAGCACGCTGCAAAGCGCGGGCTCGCAGTTTTCCGCGATGCGGTCGACGACGACTTTCACCGGATCGGGCATCGGCGCCTTTTGCGGCTTCAATTGCCCATCGAGCACGAACCACTCGGCGTCCTCGCCCGTGGTCGACACCATCAGGAGGCGCAAGCCGGGCCACGCGGTCTTCGCATCGATCTTCTCGATGATCGTGAGCGGGTCCTCGATGTTGGTGCCGCCCCAGCCCGAGCCGGGAGCGGCGACCTTGAAGTAGCGGCCCGGCGTGGACTTGCGCCCGCGCACCCGGATGCCCGAGGGCTTCATGTCGAGGAACTTGCCGGCCTGATGCTCGGTGAGCACGCCGGTGATGTGGTCGTCGACCACGATGACTTCGTCGCAATGCTCCAGCCACTGCTGCGCGAAGATGCCGATGGTGGCCGAGCCGCAGCCCACTCGCATGCGCTGTTCCATCTCGCCGTTGACCACGGGCGGCTTGCCGGCTTGCACCACGACGGTCGATCCGCCGTCGATCGTGAGTTCGACCGCGCCCTTGTTGGAGAGCTCGAGCATCGCGTCGCAGGTGGCGTTGCCTTCCTTCTTGCTGCCGCCGGTGAGGTGATGCACGCCGCCAAGCGCGAGCATCTGCGAGCCGTACTCGGCCGTCGTGACATGGCCGACGGCTTCGCCGTTGGAGCGCACGGCCGCCTGCTCGGGTCCGAGCCAGCGGTCGGTGTCGAGCTTCAGCTTGAGGCCGCAGTAGCTGAAGATGCCCTCGGTCACCACGGTGACCATGTCGACGCCGGCCATTTTCGACGCAACGATGAAGGGCGCCGGCTTGTAATCGGGATAGGTCGTAGTCGCGCCGATGCCGGTGACGAAAGTGCTGGCCGCGGAAACGATGCTGCCCTCCCAGGGCTTGCCCTGTTCGAGGAAAGCCACCACTTCCTTGCCGCTTTCGATCGACCTCTGGAGGATCACCAGCGGGTCGCTGCGCACGAGCCGGCCTTCGAGGTTCGCGTAACGGTCGCAGGCGCCGGTCTGGCCGGTGCGGATGCGGCAGAGCACCGGGCAGGCGTCGCAGCGGATGACTTCGCCTGAAGCCGCGGGGCCGGCGGCCGGCGCGCCGCTTTCCGGGGCGTCCTGCGGATCGACCGAATCGAGGAGGTGGCTCATGATGTTGGCAACATATTGACTGGAAAGCCGCTTCTGGCGCGGAGGTCAGCCATTTTTTGGCAGCATTTCGGCCCGCAGCCGGTGCGGCAGCACGGGGACCTGCCGCATGCGCACGCCGGTCGCATTCTCGATCGCGCCCAGGATCGCGGGCGCGGTCGGAATCAGCCCCGGCTCGCCGACCCCCTTGGCGCCGTACGGGCCCAGCGGCTCGTGCGCCTCGACGAGGATGCACTCCATGGGCGGCACGTCGCCGATGGTCGGGATCAGGTAGTCGTGCAGGTTCTCGGTGCGGCCGGGCAGGTATTCCTCCATGAGCGCGAGGCCGAGGCCCTGCACCGTGCCGCCGTGGATCTGGCCCTCGACCTGGATCGGGTTGATGGCGCGGCCTACGTCATGGGCAGCAACGATGCGGATCACCCTGGTCGTCCCGAGTTCGAGGTCGACCTCGACTTCCGCGATCTGCGCGGCGAACGCGTAGGTCGCATAAGGCACGCCCTGGCCGTCGGCGTCCGAGGCCGTGGTCGGCGGATCGAAATAGCCTTCGCCGATGAGCCCCTTGCCGATCGGCACGCGATGCGTGATGCCGTCGCGGCGGATCACGATGTTCGCGCCGTTGCCGGCCCGTTCGATTGACAGGAGATAGGCGCGCTCGAGGTACTCGCCTTCGGGCGCGTTGGCCATCGCGAAAAGCTTCCTGCGCAGGTCGAGGCCCGCAAGCTCCGCGGCCTTGCCCGAAACGAACGTCTGGCGGGAAGCCGAGGTCTTGCCCGCGTCCGCGGTGAGGTCGGTGTCGCCGGTGAGCAGTTCGAGCGTGTCCATCGGCACGCCGAGCGCGTCGGCCGCGATCTGCGTGAGGATCGTGTTGGAGCCCTGGCCGATGTCGACCGCGCCGCTGCACAGCGTGACCACGCCTTGTTTCGAAACGCTGACATGCATCTTCGACGGATTGGAGAGCGACGTATTGCCGATGCCGTACCACATGCAGCCGATGCCGACGCCGCGCCTGAGGTTCGTCGCCTTGGCGTTGAACGCTGCGATCTGCGTCTGCGCGCGCTTCCAGTGCGGGCGCAGCGCCTCGAGGCATTCGGGCAGGCCCGCGGAGTGCTCCAGCACTTGTCCCGTCGCCGTCGCATCCCCTGCCTTGAGCGCGTTGCGCAGGCGCAATTCGAGGCGATCCATGCCCAGCTTGTCGGCGAGCTCGTCCATGATCGCTTCATGGGCGATCGCGCCCTGCGGCACGCCGAAGCCGCGGAAGGCGCCGGAGGGATGGCAGTGCGTGAAGAAGCCGCGTCCCCGGGTGCGCACGTTCGGAACGCAATACGGGCCGCTCGCATGGATAGGCACGCGCGTCGCGACCGTCGGACCCCAGCTCGCATAGGCGCCGGTATCGAACACGGCGTCGACTTCGCAGGCGAGCAGCTTGCCCTGCGCATCGCAGCCGAACTTCGCATGCACCCGCGCAGGGTGGCGCTTGGTGGTCGAGGCCATGCTTTCGGGCCGCGTGTAGACGCAGGCGACGGTTTTTCCGGTGATCCAGGCCGCGATGCCGACCAGCGGCTGCACCGACATGTCGAGCTTGCCGCCGAAGCCGCCGCCGCACGCCGTGGGCACGATGCGCACCTGCGTTGGCTTGAGCCTCATCACGATCGCCATCTCGTCGCGATCCATGTAAGGCGTCTGCGTGGTGACGTGGATCTCGATTCGCGCATCGACTCCCACGCCGACCCGTTGCGCCCAGCCGGCTTCCGGCTCGATGTAAGCATGCTCGACGAAAGCCGTCTCGAAAGTACCTTCGGCCACTGCGGCGCACTTTGCGAATGCGGAAGCCGCATCGCCTTTGCGCACGCCGCCGTCCTGCAGCAGGTTGCCGGGCCTGTCCGGGAGCACGAGCGGTGCGCCGGTCGCCATCGCCGCATCGAGGCCCATGATCGGCGGCAGCACTTCGTACTCGATGGGCAGGGTGGTTGCGTCGAACGCTTCGACTGCAACGCGCGTTCCGACCAGCGCAACGATGGCTTCGCCCCTGAACCGCGCAATGCCTGCGGCCAGCACCGGCTGGTCCTTGATGTGCGGATAGATGCCGAAGCCGTTGGAGGGCACGTCTTTCGAGGTGAGGATGCGCTCCAGGCCCGGTGTCCGCGCGACGACCGCGTCGAGATCACCAAGGCGAAAGCGCGCGTGGTGGTGCGGCGAGCGGATCACGCGCAGCCACAGCGCATCTTTTGGAATCGCATCGGCACCGTAGAGCTCGCCGCCCGTAAGGCGCGGAATGCCGTCGACCTTCGCCGCGCGCGCGCCGACCGCGTGGTCACTTGCGGGAGAAACGGAGAGCTTCGGCTTCGAGGCCACATCGACCACGGCCTCGATGATCTTCTGGTAGCCGGTGCAACGGCAGAGCACGCCGCCAAGCGCGTCTTTGACGTCGTCCTCGTTTGGGGTCGGATTGCGCGCCATCAGGTCGGCTGCGGCCATGAGCATGCCGGGCGTGCAGACGCCGCACTGCGCCGCCCCGTGTTTCTGGAACGCGGTCTGCAGCGTCGAAAGGCGGCCGTCCTTCGCAAGGCCCTCGACCGTGGTGACCTCGCGCCCGGCGGCCTGGCCAAGCGCGGTGAGGCACGCGCAGACCTGGCGGCCGTCGAGCAGCACGGTGCACGCGCCGCAGTCGCCGGCGTTGCAGCCGATCTTCGTGCCGGTGAGCCCAAGCTCGTCACGCAGGACATCGGCCAGGCGCGTCACCGGCGCGGAAGCGACGCGCACACCCTTGCCGTTGACCTTCAACTCGGTCACGTGAGCATCCGCGAGGAATTCGGCGCGGGGCTTGTTCATGCGCAGGCTCCGGCGATCGTCCGTCTGACCACTGTCAGCGCCGAGTCGGCCCGATAGAGCGCGCTTGCGCGCACGTCATCGATCGGCGCCAGCGGCGCAAGGTGTTCGGCGGACGCGATCCCGGCAAGCCGTTCGTCCATCGGCTGTCCGCGCAGCGCAGCCTCGAGCGCAGGCAGCCGCAGCGCGACCGGTGAGCAGGCGCCGACCGCGACGCGCGCCTCGCGGACCACGCTGGCCTCGTGCTCGATCACCACGCTGGCCATCGTGATCGAAATGACAAGGTACTTGCGTGCTCCAAGCTTGAGGAAATGGCTGCGCGCCTCGTGCCTGGGTTTCGGGATCAGGATCGCCGTGAGCAACTCGTCGGGCCGGCGCGCGGTCTTGCGCGGACCGAGGATGAATTGCGACAGCGGCAGTGTGCGTACCCCCAAGGTGCTCGAGAGTTCAACTCTTGCATCGAGCGCAAGCAGGGCCGGCACGCCGTCGGCGGCAGGCGACGCATTGCAGAGGTTGCCGGCGAGAGTGCCGCAGTTCTGGATTTGCACGCCGCCGATCTCGCGCGCTGCGAGCTTCAGGCCGTCGAAGGCCGGGGGCAGGGTGGTTTCGAGGAGGTCGGTCCACGTCGCCGCGGCACCGATGCGCCAGCAGTCGATTTCCGAGGCGATGTCTCGAAGGCCGTGGAGCGCGGTGATGTCGAGGATCGCGTCGTCCAATGGGCGCCCGACGCGCGCTGCGTAGTAGTCGGTGCCGCCGGCGAGGATCGTGAAAGTGCCGTTGGCAAGGTGCTGCAGGGCTTCCTGGGGCCGGGTCGGGCGCAGGTAGGCGGGAGCGGGGCGCGCGGACATGCGCCTATTTTGCCCCGTTCTCCATCTTCTTGGCAGTCTTGCGTCGGTGAAAGGAACGCCGATCGGCGCAATTCCGGTTGAAAATTACTTCGAGTCCGGCTTGACCCCGAGCAATGCCGTTTTCAGTTCGACGTCTCTGGGATGCGCGCCGATCCACATCCGCATCAGCGCTTCGTTGAAATCCGCCCCCGGAATGCGCCCCTTTTCAATGCCATCGACGAGGAAGATCGTCCCGAGCTGCGGCGCATAGTCGATTACGATCTGCGTTCCCCGTTTTACATCGTTCAAGGTATCGAGAATGGCATTGAATTGCTGAGTACGCGACGCTAGAGGCGATCGCTCTGCGGGCGTCAGTGTCTCTTCCAGCGCCTCCATCATCGAGGCGGTCAATTCTTTTGATGTCAAATTGCGCAAAATGTGCAGCAGCAGGCGCTTGCCCTGATCGTTGCGCAGGATTTCTTCGCCATCGTTCGACTTCGCGGGAAGATACAGCGCGGCTACGTAGACCTTGAAGACCAGGCGCATGCGCACTCCAGCGCCGTTCAACACAAGGCTGGGGCCAATCGAACCAAGTCGAACGTGCTCCGCCACCGTGATGCCGTTGATCTCGGCGGCCGAAGCGGTTGCGCTCGACAGCAGTGCCGATGCCGCCCATGCCAATGCTGTGCGAATAGCAGGATTCATGCTTTACGTATAGACGCATCGCTACGTCCCGTCCGTGTCGCAGCACACAGAGATCGCATTGCTCATCGGTTTTTGTCATTTCTTGCCCCTCAAACGAACGTGCGCTGCTTTTTCAACTCCGGCATGCAGTGCCGGATCCATTTGGCGGTGATTTTTTCGGCGAGCGAGTTCTGCTTGAGCCGCTCGTTCAGCGCGGAGAAATCGACGCTGTCGAGCAGCTGGTCCTGGTTGAAGCACGAGAACACCCAGCTCGTCTCGCCGGTGACGGAGTCGCGGTGCGGCTGCAGGCACTGCGCGCAGATTTCCTTCATCATGCATTGCATCGGCGAGTTGATCGACCCGATGGCCACATGCGCGGGTTTCATATGTGGCTTGAGCACATCGTGCCGCGCGCGCGCCACCGCCGCCATCATGCGGTCCGAGCCGATCGCGATCAGGCGGTCGGCGTCTTCCATGCGCAGCTCCCGGGTCCCCAGCCTCCCGCTTGCGTACGCATCCATGGCCTGCACGATATTGCCGACGAACGCGCGGTCCTGCGGCCGGCGCGGCTCGAAACCCGGCTGCTCGTCGCAGCACCAGACCACTACGTCGGCCGCGCGCTCGATTTCCTCGATCTTGTAGCGGTCGATGACTTTCTTGTACCCGGCGAAATACAGCACCTTCGAGCCGGCGGCGCGGAAAGCCTGGCCGATCGAGAACAGCACCGCGTTGCCAAGGCCCCCGCCGCACAGGACGACGGTTTCGCCCGCTTCGATTTCGGTCGGCGTTCCGGTCGGCCCCATGAGGATCACGGGTTCGCCTTTTTCCAGCATGGCGCACAGGTCCGACGAGCCACCCATCTCGAGGACGATCGTGGACACCAGCCCTCTCGCCCGGTCCACCCATGCGCCGGTCAGCGCGAGGCCTTCCATCTGCATGCGGGTGCCTGCGGCGAACGGCGAAAGGGATTCGAAATTCTGCAGGCGATAGAACTGCCCCGGACGGAATTTTTCCGCCGCCAGCGGCGCGCGGATGACGACCTCGACGATGTTCGGCGTGAGGCGCTCCACGCGCTCCACGGTGGCGACCAGCTTCTCTGCGATGCGCGCGAAAAACTCGGCCGGCGGCGCATCGAGTTGCGGTTTACGCCGGTCGAGGACCCGCGATACGACCGGGTAACCTTGCTTGGCCGAGCCCATTGCCTTCACGACGTTGCCGAAGAACGACGGGTGCACATCGCCGAAGTAGCTGACGAAGCGGCCGTCCGTCGCCCGTGTGAGCAGCACATGGGGCGTTTCGGGCTTGGCGGCCGAGCGCTGGGGCTTGACCGGGTTGCCTTCCTCGTCGCAGGCGGCGAAGTACTTGCCCTCCAGCGCGAAGTGCTCCCCATCCTCGCGCGCGAGAATGGTATTGGGCTGCGTGCCGGCGGCGACAAACACGGTGTGCGCCGGCAGCCATTTCTCGCCCGATTCATGCTTGAAGCGCATGCCTTTCACCGCGCCATAGTTGTCGACGTCGACCATGACGGGCGTCAGGCCCTCGGCAAACGTGATGCCTTCCTCGAGCGCCTTTTCGACTTCCTCGTGGTTCAGCGTGTAGGAGGGGCTGTCGACCAGCCGGCGCCGGTAGGCGATGGTGACGCCGCCCCAATGCTGGAGCAGCCGGATGAGGTGCGGCTCGCGCGACTCGCGGCGGGCGGCTTCGCGCTCGGCGCGGATGGCGCGCGCATGGGCGAGGTACTCCTCGCCGATCTCGCGCTCCTGGTCGTCCCAGGTTTCGCGCACGGCGTGCTCGCCGATTTCCGCGGCCAGCGTCTCGTAGCGCGCGAGGAATTTCTCCACCTGCACCACGTAGTAGGCGAGCGATTCGGTGGCGGTGTCGATCGCGGTGAGGCCGCCGCCGATGACGACCACCGGCAGGCGCACCTGCATGTTGGCGATCGAGTCGGGCTTGGCCGCGCCGGTGAGCTGCAGGGCCATGAGGAAATCCGAGGCCGCGCGCACGCCGCGCGCCAGGCCGTTCGGGATCTCCAGCACTGTCGGCTTGCCGGCGCCTACGCAAACCGCGACATGGTCGAAGCCCATGGCCCAGGCATCCTCCAGCGTGACCGTGCCGCCGAACCGCACCCCGCCGAACATCGAGAACTCGCGGCGCCGCTCGAGCAGCAGCCGGATGAGCTTGAGGAAATTCTTGTCCCAGCGCACGGTGATGCCGTACTCGGCGACACCGCCGAACCCGGCCATGACGCGCGAGCCGAGCGGCTCGTACAAGTCGCGCACATTGCGCACCGGCTCGAACGCGGAGCGTGAACCGAGCGCGTCCACGCCGGAGATTTCGCGCGCCAGGGGCTCGATCTTCAGGCCGTCGATGCCGACCACGGCGTGGCCGTCGTTCATCAGGTGGTGGGCCACCGTGAACCCGGCCGGGCCCAGGCCGACCACCAGCACCTTGCGCCCGGAATCCGGCCGCGGCACTGGCCGGGCCAGGTTAAGCGGGTTCCAGCGCGTGAGCAGCGAGTAGATTTCGAAGCCCCAGGGCAGCTCGAGCACATCCTTGAGCGTTCGGGTCTCCGCCTGCGGGATATCGACCGGCGCCTGCTTCTGGTAGATGCAGGCTTTCATGCAGTCGTTGCAGATGCGGTGGCCGGTGGCTGCGACCATGGGGTTGTCGACGCAGATGATCGCCAGCGCGCCGAGCGGCTGGCCGCGGGCCTTCACCAGGTGGAACTCGGAGATTTTTTCCTCGAGCGGGCAGCCGGCAAGCGTGACGCCGAACACGCTCTTCTTGTAGCCGCCCGCGGGCGCTTTCTCCCGCAGGCCCTTGGAGCACGAGTCCTTGCCCTGCTCGTGGCACCAGATGCAGTAGTTGGCCTGGTCGAGCGCGCCGTTGAGGTCGGTGCCCGGATCGGTCAGGTTGAAGCCCTGGCGCTCGCGCAGATGCTCGTCTCCCAGCGTGTGCTGCGGAAATCCCTGGGACTCTTCGGTATGCACCGGCACGAGCCGCATGAAGTCGAGCTTGCTCGGCACCTTGAAGAGAACACCCCTGCCATGCTTCTTCTTGCCCTTGGGGGTGGTCGTGGCCCACGCGGCGTAGCGCGCCGCGAGATCGAGGCGCGCGGCGTTGACCGCTTCGTCCTTTTGCCATTCGGTCACATGCCATGAGAACGCGAGCTCGCTGAACGGCTCTTCGAACAGGTCGGCGAGTTGTTTCTCGGCGGCATCGCCGTCCACTGCGGCGGCTTCCTCGGCCTTGACCTTGTGGACCGCGCGCCGCTGCACGAACAGGCGCTTGACCGAATAGATCGGCGCCAGCTCGTGGTGCTCGGCGGCCAGCGCGTGCAGCTCGGTCTCGATGCCGAACAGCTTGCCGAGGAAGTCCTCGACGTGCGGCGCGAGGGCGATCAGCAGTTCGGATTCGTCCTTGGTGGCGATCGCGGACGGGTCGTTGCGCGCGGCAACGAGACGGTCGGCGAGCGAGCTGTCGCCTTGGCGCAGGAAATCGACGAACGCGGTGTCCAGGCGGACGAGCGCATTGCGATCGTAGAGATCGCCGAAAGTAAAGCCGAAGCGCAGGGCAGGCGCGCCGGATGTGGCAGGGGTGGAGGCGGGGGTGAAGGC
>Ga0163151_10004533_pt1 | contig 18564 bp, 15 predicted proteins | sample OliLakLV19MP5IB2_FD_145596 | JGI IMG/M metagenome (GOLD analysis project Ga0163151, IMG submission 145596) | Freshwater microbial mat bacterial communities from Lake Vanda, McMurdo Dry Valleys, Antarctica - Oligotrophic Lake LV.19.MP5.IB-2 | ecosystem: Environmental > Aquatic > Freshwater >... | reverse complement strand
GTAGTTTTAGTGTTGCAGCGAGATGGAACGGAGGAACACTTCCAGTGGCAGGTGATAATTTAAGAATCAATGGAACCTGTACATACGATAACAACCCCGCTAATAATTTAATTTACGGAACATTGAATGTTGGTTTTTCTGTTGCCGCAACTTTACAATGGGTCGCCGGTGGAACTAACACATTAAATGTCACAACAGTTTCTTCAACTACTGCCGGGAGTATTTTAAATATGACTAATGGTGGTACGCTTCAGATTCGTACCTCATGGGCAACCGCTAACCAAACTTTTACTCCCGGAACGGGCACCATTTTGTGGAATGTTACTGGCGCCAATTCAACTTTACCGGCAGGTATAGTAACCTACAATAGATTAACGACCTCGGTGGGGACACAAACTGTAACCCTTGGTGTAAATACAGCAGTTAGCAATAACCTAAATGTTGCCGCAGGTACATTCAGGGCATCCACATTTAATATAACCAATAATGGTACTACAACTGTTAATGGTACATATTATGACCAAAGCAATACAGGAACAAATATTTTCACAGGTGCTGTTACGGTAAATCCAGGAGGGGCATGGAACAGCACCACAGAGACAACACTTGGCGGACTTGTTTTCAGAGGTGGTATTGTGAGCAATGGTGCATCATTTGCGGCAGGTGCCGTTACTTTTGATTCTAATCCTCAGACCTTGTCCGGTGCCACGACCTTAAATTTTGCAAGTGCAGTGACAGTTACCGGCGTTACGGTTACAAACGGCTCAACCGTAACAATGACAGCTGTCGCAGCAGGCTCATTAACCGGAACCGGAACATGGACCCAGGGAGTCAACGGTGTTCTTAATTATGCAGGAAGTACAATTACTATTGCTGCGGTAAATTTTAATACAAACTTAAATACCGTAATTTATAATCGCGGAGGAAATCAAACAATTTTTGCTGCTACTTACAGGCATTTAACCTTGTCAACATCAGGGACAAAATCCATGACAGGCGCTGTGGTAGTTAATAATGACCTTATTGTTAATACGGGTGTTACACTCAATCCGATTGATCAGGATCTAACGGTGAATGGCTCTACAACCATTGCAGGAACATTGAGCGATTCAAATATACTTGGAACAACTACTTTTCAAAATACTGATATTTCGGGCGGAACATTGAATAGTGCGGCGACCGGAACCGTAATTGTGAATGGAGCATTGACTATGCCAACAGGAAGTGCCACTATTGGCAGGATGACAATGACCGTGAACGGAACAACAACTGTTGGAAACGCTATGACACTAACACTGAGCAACAATAATGGAATTAAAATTTTTGTTGGATTGGTGACTGTTAACGCTAGTGCAACTTGGCTCTCCACATCAATTACTACTGCAGGCAATCTTGTTTTTAAAGGCGGCATCACTAACAATGGAACATCCTTTTCTGCAGGCGTGGCTGCCTTCACAACTAATTCACAGGCAATAGGAGGTGTAACAGCGCTTAGTTTTTCCAGAGCTGTAACCGTAACCGGTGTTACGCTTACAAATAATACTACAGTTAATTTAACAAGCACTGCAGCAAATGGATTAACCGGTACCGGAGGGTGGACACAAGGAGGAGGAAGTGTTTTAAATATTGCGACTTCTGCAGCAAATATTTCTACTGCAAATTTTAGTACGGTTGCCAATACGGTAAATTATAACGGAAATGTTGCTCAGTCAATTTATAATAGTGGTTATAATAACCTTAGTTTAACTACAGGCGCTGCCAGTATTAATAAAACAATTGCTACTTCTCCCTTGGTAATTTCAGGAGATCTGGCGCTTACGAATGGGGCTGGGACAGTTACACTTAACCAGGCAGGCAGAACAGTAAATCTTACCGGAAACCTTAGTGGAAACGGAGCGTTAACAATAACTACAGGAACTTTAAATATCGGAGGAAATAATACCAACACGGGAACCTTCACTCCCGGAACAGGTCTTGTGAGGTATAATGGTTCTGCTGCTCAGGTTGTGCGAGGGACAACATATAACAATCTTACAATTGCCGGTTCAAATACAAAAACTTTATCTGCCGCTACAGTTGTTAATAGTGATTTGAACATCAGCAGTACACTTGCTGTTTCTGCAAGTAATTACAGCATTAATCTGAAAGGTAATTGGACCAACACAGGAACATTTACCTGCGGCACCGGAACTGTAACATTGAGTGGTGTGGCTAATCAAACGATCACCAATAATGCCGGAGAAACTTTTAATCATTTATTACTCACCGGTGCAAATACAATTCAGTTAGCGGGGGCCATTTCCATGAATGGAAATTTATCAATTGGAAGTACAAGTATATTAGATGTTACTGTGAGCGATTATGCAGTAAATGTGAAAGGGAACTGGACAAACGACGGGTCATTTTTGGGAAATACCGGAACTGTTACGTTGAATGGTTTGGCTGCTCAAACAATAAGTGGTGCTGATACTGCAACCTTTCATAATCTCACGCTTACCAATTCAGCAGGCGCTGGTATTTTAAGTCCTCAGAACCTAAGGGGTGTATTACAATTGAATTCCGGAACGTTAGCTACAAACGGAAATTTAACATTGACATCTGATGCAACATATACCGGAGCTATTGGCGCAATTGCCGGAGGAGCTGATATAACAGGTAATGTAACTATGCAGCGTTATGCTCCCGGAGGAAAAACTGGTTGGGCGATCATTGGCGCTCCTTTTAGTTCTGCAATGACACTTTCGGATTGGGACGATGATATTTATATTTCCTGCTCTACTTGCCCTGATGGTTCAGCGGGCGGATTCACTTCAATTTACACTTACAACGAAACTGTTGCCGGTGTTTATACTGCAGCTAATTCGTACGTACGCATGAACAATGTAAATGACCCGGTAACTTCAGGTAAAGGTTTTTATGTTTATTTAGGAACGGCACAAAACCTTACAGCTCCAATAACCTGGGATGTTACCGGAACAGTTACAAAATTTAATCAGTCAATTAATTTATCGTATACCAATCATGGTACACCTGCTGACGATGGATGGAATATGATCGCTAATCCTTATCCATCACCAATTAGCTGGTCTGCTCTCAAAGGAGCTAATGGTAATGTAGATGATGCAATATATGCATGGAATGCGGATCTGAACGCTGGTGCTGGTGCTTTTGCAACATGTGTAGGAGGAGTAAGTACTCCAACCATTGGAGCTGGGGGTATTGGTAATACTATACCAAGCGGACAAGGATTTTTTGTTCATGCAACAGCTGTAACTTCGCTTTCTGCCACAGAGAGTATAAAAGTTAACAGCAATCCAACGTTCTTAAAAACCAGCGAGGCAGCCCCTGTGGTTGGCAACGTGTTCAGACTTTTCTTAGATGGTGCGAATGGTATGCACGATGAAACCGTATTGCATTTTAATGTTGATGCACGTTCCGGTTTTGACTCACAATTCGATGCATACAAATTATTGGCTATGGATCAGTCTTCACCTTACATCGCATCTGAAATGAATAATTCTATGTATGCGATCAATGGATTGCCGGCACTTACTCAGAATATACATATTCCAATTAAAGTAATAACAAGTGTTTCCGGGGCATTTTCAATTTCTCCTATCGAAATAAATAATCTTCCTTCTTCGGCTTGCGTTTATTTACAAGACTTGTTAACCGGAACAATGCATGATCTTAGAACAGGCGCATACAATTGTTATTTGTACGATACAACTTCAACGTCGCGTTTTGTTCTTGATATTTCTTATTCCGAAACAGCAGATGCTTGTATAAATGGAGAATTGCACAGCAACGCTTCCAGAACTTTGTCAAATAAAAATGAAAAAAATGTTGAATATTATATTGGAAAATCTGATGTTGGTGAACAGTTTGTGGTGGTGAATACAGACAACAATTCATTTGAAGACTTATATTTCTCCTGCACAGATATGATGGGAAGAACAATATTTACTCAAAAAATTATGGGAAGTGGAAATGTCACAATTCAGCTTCCTGCTGATCTATATAGTAAAGGTATTTATATCGCGACCCTAACGGATAATAAAACATACCGTAAATCACTCAAGTGGATCAATGAATAGGAATTATATTTCTATCAATGGTTTTATTTCTTTACTATAGCTTGCTCCACTTATAATTTTTGTGTTTTTATTATCGTTAAGTATAAGCACATACCTTCCGTCGAAGTACCGTTGAACTTCCTTTACTTTATCTTTATTTATAATGTGTCCGCGGTGTACCCTTATAAAATGAGCAGGCAATTTTTCTTCAAGGTGAGTTAACGTAAAATCAATAAGGTGTTCGTGTCCATCCATTGTATTGATAAAAACATATTTTTCTTTGGCCTCAAGGAAAGCAATGTCATCTAATTTTATGATAAAGATCCGGTCTCCTTTTTTTACAGGAATGGAAGTGATAGCTTTGTCGGAAGGTGCAATGTGATTCAGTATTCTGGATAGTGTAGCATCGTCAATTGTGTTGGTTGACTTTTGATCTTTTTGCAATTTTTTTATACTCAGTTCTAAGCGGTCTTCTTCAATTGGTTTAAGTAAATAGTCAACAGAATTTTCTTCGAATGCTTTGATCGCATATTCTTCATACGCGGTTGTGAAAATTATCTTAGGCATATGTTTAACCTGTTTCAACATTTCAAATCCTGTTAAGCCGGGCATTTGGATATCTAAAAATATCAGGTCCGGTTTTAGTTCATCTGTTTTTTTTAATCCCTCTTCTCCATTCTCAGCTTCCCCAATGATATCGAATACATTCTCATACTTTCCAAGCAGTCTTAACAGTCTGCTTCTTGCGGGTTTCTCATCATCAATTATGAGTGTTCTATAAGCTTGCGGCATTGTTCGTAATTTTTAGTTTGATAATGATCTGTTTGTATGTTCCGTTTGTAAAACTTAATTCGTGGCTATTCGGAAATAATAAATTTAATTTTTCCTGCGTGCTTTGCAAACCATACCCGCTTATCAAACCCTCGGGAAATGAAGGTCCGTTATCATGAACAGTAATTATAACCTCCTTGTTTTCAGAAGTGATCTTTACTTCTACAAGACCGGAAGTAGTGATTTTGGATGTGCCATGTTTGACAGCGTTTTCAACAAGGGGCTGGATCAAAAACCTGGGTATTAGAATTGCCGGATCAGCATCAATGATTATTGAGTAGTTAAGCTTATCGCCAAATCTTATTTTTTCAATATCAAGATAATGGCGGATAATGTCGGTTTCTTCCTTGATGGAAGCATAATTATTCGAAGAAGTAGTGATGCTGTACCTGAATAATTTAGAAAGGGATATTGCCATCTTTTCCACTTTATCAGGTTCTTCATGAGCAAGACTTGCAATGGAGTTTAATGCATTGTATAAGAAATGAGGATTTATTTTGGATTGCAACAACTCAAGCTGCGTTTGTGTTTTTGTTATTTCTGCTTTGTTAAGTTCAAGTTCTTTTTCTTTTAGTTTTAAAATAATATCCTGTTTGCGGAATTCACTGATAAAAATGGGAACGCATATTAGTAAGCCGGCAAAATTGTTTGTAAATAATTTTGCTGCCAGAACACTTAAATTTTTTCCGTTAAAAGTAAAATTGCTTTTTGTTACCAATGGTCTAAGCCCAGCCTCAATTAAATAATTATTTATTTTGTAGCTCAATATGGTTCCTATTGTAACACCGATAAAAACGGCCACTATTTTAACAATAAGCAGAATGCCCGGATAATGATCAAGTGAATTAATCTTTTGTAAAATAAAAATTGTATTGGTAACACATATCATAATGCAAAACATGTTACATGCAATATATATAAGGTTGCCAAGGAAGTAAGGGTCAGAGATGGTTTTGGATAGACTTTCATTAAAGTCAGGCGCAAATGCCGCATTCAAAAATATTGGCAATATGGCAAGTAAAATATATAGCAACACAATTGCAGGCAAATATTTTAGATTTTCTGCCAGCCATTTGTTTTTTATTTTACTTTCTATTTTTTTTTGGAAAAGCACGCTTCTGGTTCTATAGTTTTAAATATACTCAACCTTGTAATACAAATTAAGCAGAAATCCAGAGATTTCTTTTTGTTTTCCGATAAACTTGGTTAGTTGAGAGATGAAATAGCCATAAGCCTTCGGCTTACAAACCGAAAATGAATATGTTGCGTATTCCATGTGACAATCAAGAACTTAAAAATTATATACACATGAAAAGAGCCTTTGAAGGGTGATGGAATTAATTTGCTACCAGAGTCGGCGGACTATTTTCAGGCAATCGCTTTTTGTAGAACTCATATCTGTTCAATATTTCCCGTACATAAATATATGTTTCCTGCCCTCTGCAATAACCGCACTTGACTATAGAGTCGTTATAAATAAGCGGGTTTGATTTTTGCAATATCATAAAGTCAACATTGTCGAACCATATATTTGGGTTCTTGCCATATTTGGGTGAAATATTTCTTGCATCTATAACGTGTCCAAGGCCAACATTATATGATCCCAGAATAAATTTTATACGTTCGGGTTTGTCCGGTATTTTGTTCTGCCAATATTTATCAAGATCAAGAATGTAATTTGTTCCGGCTACAATATTTCCTTCAGCGCCTCCGGCTGTTGTATCCAGTCCGTACCTGGAACCTGTTTCAGGCATCAGCTGCATAAGTCCATAAGCGCCCGCCCATGACTGTGCTGTTGCAGAAAAGCCTGATTCCTGGAATATCATCGAAGCGAGTAATCTCCAGTCCCAATCAATTTTTTTGCTGTACACTTTTATCATCTCATCATATTCCGATATTCTATTTGCTTCGTAAAAATTATTATTCACCGCGAGATGACGCAGCTTTTTTGATTCCTTAAAGTATTTTTTATATGCGACTTGTGTAATGATAGAGCCGCTCTCGTTTGTAATCCAGTCGTCCAATGCCTTGTTAAGCTGTGGAGATTTTTTTCGAACAGCCCAGGCAATTTTTTGCGGGAAACTAATAGGCGTTTCTATATCCAGGTTAGGATAATAAGTTTGATTGATCATGGCAACGTTTTCGTCGGCAATGGTGTAGTCAATTTCTCCTGTTGCAACTTTGTTGATCAATAACTCGGTATTGTTTTCTCCGGGCGATTCAATAATTTCTATTTTCTCGCCAATCTCTTCAGATAAACTGATCAGCCTCGAATAAAAAGAAGATCCTTTACGAACGTGAATTTTCTTACCGCTTAAGTCCAGTGTATTTCGGACAACTAGTTTATCAACATCATCCCGCTTCATTTTTTCCCAGCCTTTTGGTTTACGCTGTATCAATACCTGGCGGGTATATAAAAGTGGTTCTGTAAAATTTACAAGTTCTAGCCTTTCTTTTGTGACTGTTAAATTCGCAGCAATAATATCTACTTCATTTTTGTTTAGCAGATCAAAAATCTGGTCCATATCTTTTGCTACGATAATTTCAAGTTGTACCCCGATTTTTTTTGCGAAGGCGTGAAGCAATTCATATTCATAACCCATTGAGTCGCCTTTGTAAATATAAAAGCTTGTTGAACTATTATCGGTCTAAAGTGTTTTGCAAACTGTTTGCGTCCTTGCTGTTTTGTTGGTATAGCAGGATGTGTTGAGATAAAATAACTCCCAATGTGCCGATGAAAATTGCCGATGCAGAAAACATTTTGTTCTTCGAACTCAAGAAAATCATGGTGCCCTCCTTTCATAAAGAACTATACTATTTATACGATTGGGGGGAAATAGGGTTTCCGAATTTAGTGCTTCAGTACCCCTGAAAACACTGAAAATAAAGGGTTTTTGAAGATTTTTTAATTAAATAGTTATCAACTGCATATGTACCTGATGATTTATGTAATTTCACTCAATAAATAACAATTTTCAAAATATGACAATACAACACGCTCAGCAGCAGGTTGATAACTGGATAAAAAAATATGGAGTCCGGTATTTTAGCGAGCTTACCAATATGGCCATATTAACTGAAGAAGTAGGGGAGGTAGCAAGAGTAATTGCGCGTAGTTATGGAGAGCAATCAAATAAGAAAAAGGATAAGAAAAAGGAACTTAGTGATGAATTGGCTGATGTATTGTTCGTGCTGATTTGTATTGCCAATCAAACCGGAGTAGATCTGACAAAATCTTTCGAAAAAAATTTACTGAAGAAAACGAAAAGAGATAAAAAGAGACATCTGAAAAATAAAAAATTATAAATCTATGTCTCTCAGAAAAAGAATAACTGCAGTCCAGTAATCAAGATAATCGGGACTATTGTTCCAAAGCACTCTTGAACCATGTCCGCCAGCACCTTTAGGAATATATTGCACTTTATTTTTCGACATGATACTTTTAGTCAAAGTAAGTACATCAGTAGCTTCTGATTTCGCTGAAGTAACAAAAAGAGGTTTGTTAAGTATTTTAATTTTGTCGGCGAGGTTAATGCCTTTAAAGTATTCGCCGGGACTGAAGGCCATAACAGCTTTTACTTTATCATTATATGTTGCAACCTTTAATACCAATGAAGCAGAGAACGAGCTGCCCCATAATATAACAGGTTTTTCGCTTGAGAAATATACGAAATCAATAGCAGCTAAAATATCCTGTTCTGCATCCAGGTAACCTTGTGGTTTTTTCTTTTTCAACGCAGCTGCGGCGGTTTCGTTTTTTATTCCGTTCACTTCTCCTCCCGAGCGCAGATCAATGGCCAAACAATTGTATCCGAGTTTATTTAATTTCGTTGCAATTTCTTTATACTCTCCTCTGCTATATCCCGCCTGATGGCATAAAATAATATAAGGTTTGTTTTCGTCAACAGAATACATATCTGCAGTAATGGGTAAACTATCTTTGGAAGGAATAGTAACTTTTTGCTGAGCGATGGAAGTGTTAGCGAAATTAAGGCCTAAAAGACACAGGAATAGAATCTTTCTCATGCTAACAAAACTAAACAAAAACAATTGGAGCACAGATAAATAAGCCCAAGAAGTTAACAACAGCCAATTGTTAACTTCTTGGGCCCTATTTTGTTAGTTCAATTCTCTATGTAGTGAACATTGTGTTTGGAGTAAGTTGGATAGAAGCAAATTGTTAAAAGACAAAACAGAAAAAAAGGCGCTTTCACTTTTTGATATTATTAATTGGCTCGAAGTGAGGTCAGCTATAAGCCCATGTTGGAGGTTATTAAGTCAAAAGAGGAAAATTAGATATTTTACGGGTTTTTGCCTTTGATTTCCCTCTATGGAAAGAGGCTTTTATTTTTTACCTTTAATGGTCTTTATGGAAACAAAAATTGAAGTAAAACCTGCTCTTGGAATAAAATCCTGGTCGGAAGATGACAGGCCAAGAGAAAAATTAATGAGCAAAGGCAGAAGTGTTTTGTCTGATGCCGAACTTATTGCCATACTTATTGGGTCAGGAAGCAGAACAGAATCGGCAGTGGAATTATCGCGCAGAATATTAAATCATGTGGATAATAATCTTAACCATCTAGGTAAACTTACCGTAAATGATCTTACAAAATTTAAAGGAATTGGTGAAGCAAAAGCGGTAAGCATTGTTGCGGCGCTTGAATTAGGAAGAAGAAGAAAAGAAGTTGAGGCGATCAAAAAAAATAAAATCCAGACAAGCAAAGATGCATTTGATATTGTTGCACCTTTTTTAACTGACCTGCCGCATGAAGAATTTTGGGCTGTTTACCTGAACCGTGCAAATAATGTTATTGAAAAACGTTTTGTAAGCAGCGGAGGTGTTGCCGGTACAGTGGTTGATGTTAAAATGGTGTATAAACCCGCAATTGAAAATCTTGCCTCATCAATAATAATATGTCATAATCATCCTTCAGGCAATAACAAACCCAGCGATGCGGATATTAGGATCACAAAAAAAATTATTGAAGCAGGAAAATTGTTGGAAATAAATGTGCTCGATCATATCATTGTTTGTGAGAATACCTATTTCAGTTTTGCCGATGAAGGGATGTTATAAATAAATTTTTTATTATGAAATAGCCATATACCAAACTGGTGTGCAAACCGAGAATGAAGATATGGTGTATTCCATGTGACAACTAAAAAACAAATTAACTACACATGAATAACGAGTTGGAAGATAAAAGAATAAAAATACTTACTGTTATTGGTGCGAGGCCGCAGATCATTAAGGCTGCTGCGATAAGCAGGGCAATTCACACAAAGTTTTCTGATAAGATCAAAGAAGTCATTGTGCATACCGGGCAGCATTATGATCAGAATATGTCGCAGGTTTTTTTCGAAGAATTGGAGATCCCTCATCCTAATTATAATTTAAATGCGGGCTCCGGTACACATGGAAAACAAACTGCCTCCATGATCGAGGGCATCGAAGAAATATTGTTAAAAGAAAAACCTGCATGTATTATTTTATACGGCGATACTAATTCAACACTGGCAGGAGCAGTGGCTGCATCTAAGATCCATATTCCTGTAGTGCATATAGAGGCGGGATTGCGTTCATTTAATAAATCAATGCCCGAGGAAGTTAACCGGATCATGTGTGATCATATTTCTACATTACTTTTCTCGCCAACAAAAGCCGGAATAAAAAATTTGATCAAAGAAGGATTCAGGTCAAAGTCAAAAGCACCATATGCTGTTGATAATCCTAAGATATATCATTGCGGAGATGTGATGTACGATAACAGTGTTTATTTTTCATCACTTGCCGATAAAAAAAGTGTTGTTCTTAAAAATTATTCTCTTCAAAATGGGAATTATATTCTTTCGACGATTCACAGGAATAATAACACAGATGATGCAAAGCGATTAATGGCGATATTCACCGCTTTGCAAAATATAACAGAGGCCAATTCGCTGGATATTGTTATTCCTCTTCATCCACGAACATCAAAACTACTTGCCGAAAATCTTACGCCGGAACTTTACAGCAAAGTAAAAACGAACGCTAAAATAAAAATATTGCCTCCTGTGTCATTTTTAGATATGATACAACTGGAGCAAAATGCACGTATGGTAATTACCGATAGCGGCGGTGTTCAAAAGGAAGCTTTCTTTTTTAAGAAACCATGTATCATATTACGTGCCGAAACAGAGTGGATCGAATTGGTAAAATGCGGAGCCGCTATTGTTACCGATGCTGATGAAAAGAGGATCGCCACCGCATTTAAATATTTTATCAAGAAGAAAAGGATAAAATATCCTGCTTTGTTTGGCGATACAAAAGCTGCAGAGTTTATTTGTAAGGAGATAGTTAAACAGTTAACACCTTAGGGCTTATGTTGCTCATTTATGTTCCTAAAGTAACTTCCCGCATCAGGTATATTTTTAATTTATTGTTTCACGATATTTTAAATGTGCCTGTTCAGTTTACTGTTTCAAAAGAAGAGTTTGCTGCTTTTGATGGAGCAAAATTGGTATACGCCAAACAAGCATTTGATAACGCACTTTTTTTTCAAAGCAGGGAATTACTTTTTGAAACAGGAATTAAGGAGCAAAATATTTCGGTCTCCGAATGGAACGGAACAAAAATGTTTTATGCGACAGGAAATAATTCAGCATTGCCTTTTGATCCTTTTGCAGCATCGTTTTACCTGGTAAGCCGCTATGAAGAGTACCTTCCGCATATCCGCGATGTGTACGATAGGTTTGAGGCTCAGAACAGCATCGCATTTCAAAACGGATTTTTACAACAGCCGGTCATTAATAAATGGGCGCTTCAAATCGGAAAATTGTTAACGACTCATTTTCCTGCTCTGCAAATCACTGCTCCGGAATATAAATTCATTTCGAGTATTGATATTGATAATGCATACGCGTTTAGAGAAAAAGGTGTGATGCGTTCCCTGGGTGGTTACGCAAAATCTTTATTAAAATTTGACTTTGAAGAAATTACCGAACGTACAAAGGTGCTGCTTAGATTGATCCCGGATCCTTATGATACTTACGATTATCAGTTGGCGTTGCAGGAAAAATATAAATTCGATACCATTTATTTTTTTCTGCTTGGAGATTATGGGGTAAATGATAAAAATCTTCCTTATCAAAGCAGGAGATTCCAGTCGCTTATAAAAAAAATGGGCGATTATGCATTTGTTGGAATTCATCCTTCCTTTGGTTCAAATACAAAAGAGGGACAATTAAGAAAAGAAGTTGATAGGCTTTCTCATATTTTGCACAGGGATATAACAAAGAGCCGGCAGCATTTTTTGAAATTGTCGTTGCCGGAGACCTATAGAGATTTGATCGAATGTGATATTACCGATGATTATACTATGGGTTATGCATCACAAATTGGTTTCAGGGCGAGCATTTGTACACCCTTTAATTTTTATGACCTGGATAACGATATAGAGACAAAACTTAAAATACATCCGTTTGCATTTATGGAATCGACATTTAAATACTATTTGAAAATTCCTATGCAGGAAGTAATGCAGCATGTTTTGCCATTGATAAAAGAAGTAAGATCGGTAGGAGGTACATTCATTAGTTTATGGCACAATGATTCATTAACAAATAGGAAAACCTGGAAGGGTTGGACTGATATTTATGAAGGGATGTTGATCGAAACGTGCAAACAATAAATTGAAAGGCGTGATCAGTTTCATAGAAAATAAAAACATTGATAAAAGTAAATGGGATCGTTGCGTTGATCCATCATTCAATAAAAGTTTTTTTTCTTTTTCCTATGTGCTTGATATTATATCGCCAAATTGGAATGCCTTAGTATTAAATGATTATGAGGCCGTGTTTCCTTTAACAGGAAGAAAAAAGTATAGGATAAATTATTTATTCCAACCGTTTTTTGCTAATTATTTTGATGTTTACACAGAGATTGAAAGTAAATACAATACTGTTTCGGGGGAATTTCTGAAAGCTATTCCTGCTCAATACAGGTACATTGATATTTGTCTCGCACCTGCATTCAAAAAAAACTTACCGGATATAAAATTTACCGAGAGAAAATTGCAATTGCTTGATATTTCTGTTCCACTGGATCAATTGAGAAAAAAGTATTCAGATAATCTGAAAAGGAATATCAAGAAAGCAATTAAAGAGGATATTAAATTAGAATTTGATTTTTCTATAGAGACGCATGTGAATGATTTCAGGAAAGAGAATTCAAAAAAAATAAAGGAATTTAAAACGGTGGATTATAACACGATGAAATTGTTGTTAACGGAATTGAAAAAGAGGGAAAAGGCGTTTGTTGTATTGGCTAAGACAAAGGATGGTAAGGTGTGCGGCTCGGCAAGTTTTATTACCTGTGGAAAAAGGCTGGTTTATTTTAAAAGTTCATCCAATGATTATGGTAAGAAAACCGGGGCAATTCATTTTTTGATGGATGCGATCATTGAAAAATACAAGGATAAGTACGATGTACTTGATTTTTATGGTTCTAATGTGTCTTCCGTAGCCCGCTTTAATGAAGGGTTCAATACTATTGACTATATTTATTACAGAATTAAGAGGAATAAGCTCCCACCCCTTTTAAAATTGATCAAAAAATAATTATGCTCACCATACTCGATAAACAGAATAGTATTTATAATCATTTTATTGCGGAGTTGCGTGATGTTTCTGTGCAGAAAGACAGTATGCGTTTCAGAAAAAATATTGAACGGATCGGGGAGTTGTTTGCTTACGAAATAAGTAAAAAATTGAATTATGAGACTAAGGATATAACTACACCTTTAGGTAAGGCTAAAGTTAATATGCTTGTTCAGCAACCGGTAATTGCTACAATACTCAGGGCAGGTTTGCCGTTACATAATGGACTGCTGAATTATTTTGATAAGGCGGAGAATGCTTTTGTAACAGCATTTCGTAAGCATAACGATGATGGATCTTTTGATGTTGAAGTGGATTATATGGCTTGTCCTGATCTTACAAATAAAACACTGATCCTTTGCGATCCAATGTTGGCAACTGGAACCTCAATGCAGCTTGTGTATAAGCAATTGCTTAAGAGAGGAAATCCGGAACATACGCACATTGTTTCTGTTATTGCAAGTGAAGAAGCGGTGGAATACGTTAAAGATACTTTTCCGGCGAATACTGATTTCTGGATCGGATCTGTTGATAAGGAGTTAAACAAGAATGCATACATTGTTCCGGGCTTGGGTGACGCGGGTGATCTGGCTTTTGGAGAAAAATTATAAATCAATTTTGTGTGGAAGATATCTGGCAGATAATTTTAGTTTGGTTGTTGAGTACGGTTAAATTCGTTTTCGGTGCTGTCCCTTTGGCATTAGGATTTGGCTTCTCCTTTTTTAAAACAGTAGTTGTAACTTCTACCGGTGGTTTTGTAGGGGTAGTGGTTTTTGTTAACCTAAGTGCCTGGACAATAAAAAAGGTAAAAAATGTTGCTGAAAAAAGAGCTGTAAAAAAAGCTCCAAAAAAAATATTTACAAGAAGAAACAAGATCATCGTACAAGTAAAAAGAAAGTTTGGATTGCCGGGTATTGCGCTGTTAACTCCATTGCTTTTGTCAATACCACTTGGTTGTTTTCTGGCTGTCAGATACTTTGAGGATAAGCAACGGGTCACGGTATATATGTTTAGCTCTATTCTTTTTTGGTCAGTCGCAATAGCTTCGTATAAATTATTTATACATTGACCAACTATCAGCATATCTTTTTTGATCTCGACAAAACACTTTGGGATTATGATAGAAATTCCAATGAAGCCCTAGTGGAAATTCACTCACATGAGAAGCTGAGTGAAAAATATAGCCTGGATGTCAATTCCTTTATTGATGTATATAACGAGGTGAATATACTGATGTGGCAATATCACCGTGAAGGAAAATTAGATAAGGAAGGATTGAGGAGTCAGCGATTTATCTTGGTCCTCGAACAATTGGGGATTAAAGAAGATTCATTGGCTGCAAGATTAAATGAAGGGTATATGAGATCGGCTATGAATAAAACTAATCTTATGCCGCACGCCATAGAGATATTGAATCATTTGTTTGAAAAGTATAAACTACACATCATCACCAATGGTTTTGAAGAGTCGCAACGCCATAAAATAAAGAACAGCGGTATCGATAAGTATTTTACGAATATAATTACATGCGAAAGTGCAGACTGTACCAAACCCGATCGTAAAATTTTTGAATTCGCGTTAAGAGCAGCCGATGCTAAAAGGCGAACCAGCCTTATGGTTGGTGATCATTTAGAAGTGGATATTGTCGGGGCAAGAAGGGTAGGGATAGATCAGGCTTATGTTAATTCTTCACCAATGAGAAGAAGGGAAAAGGTGACTTATCATGTGAATACTTTGCTTGAGCTAAAAAAAATTCTTTAGTACTGTTTTCAGTTAAGCAGTTACTAGATCATTTGGCTGAACCGAGGGACTTGTATTAGGTGCAGTTTGTAATTTAGTTTCCTTAAGGAGCCATAATCCATAAATTCCAAAAGGAAGAAAATAAATTACGGATACAATAGATTCAACCCAACCCCAATTCGGATAAATTTGAGTAAAATATTTTTCGCTTCCTACATTCCCTGCTATATCTATAAGGGCGTGAATAATAGCTACAAGCCATATAGAATTGCTTTTATAGGCAAGTCCTGCAAAACCAATTCCAATAAAAGTGGCAAAGAATACAGTCGTGATTTTGTTAAGTATTAAGCTGGAGTTTGTAGGGTCTGAAATAATATTAACAAAATGTAGAAATCCAAAGCATAAAGAACTTGTTATAGCAGCTTTATACTTACTGCTATCGCCCCATTTATTTAAAAGGAGAGCCATGCAAATACCATGTGTCAATATTTCTTCGTAAATCCCAACGCCGCTCATCATTAATATTATGTCCTTATCAAGAAATGAAAAATTATAACCTCCTTGTAAAAGAGGCATAGTGAGTATATACAATACTGGAACGATATAGTATTTAAGTGAATTGGAATTGATTTTTGTAGTTAATCTCATCTTGTCTGGCATTCTGAAAGCGAACGCAATTACAATTGCAAAAAAGGCACCTATAATAAACTGATATCCATAACTCAATCCTGCTGCAAGTCTTACCTCCCCACATATAATGATTAAAATAAAAATGAGAAGGACCGTGAATAGAATCGGAATGTTTGATGGACGAATTTTATCAATGAGCTTTTTCATGAAAAGGTTTTATTTGTCGTTAGTATCGGTTGTAAGTTTTGATCAAATAATCCAAACAAACAGCTCTTTTTCAATCAATTCGATTAATATAATAAGAAAGCGAAATAGTGATTTTTTTTAAAAAGGTATAATGATAAGATGCTATTTTTAATAAGGAAGCAATAGCTTGATAAATATGGCTTACCAGAAGATGCTTATAGCTTTTGTTGCAATCTTTGTCTTAATAATGGATGCATAGTGTAGTAAAGCAACAGCGGCTCATACTTTTTTTCCTGCTTCACAAAAATTATTTCTCCATCGATTAATTTTCGAACAGCTTTTCCAGCTGCCTGGTAGCTTTTGTAATAAATATATTTTCGATAATCTTCAATATTTTTTAATTCATTACTATTGATCTCAATTTTCTCCTGGTACAAAATATCACCTTCGTCAATACCTCTTGAAATTTTATGTATTGTAACATAAATGTCTTTGTTCTCAAATAAGGCCCATTCCACATTATTCATTCCCCTGTACTCCGGTAATTTTGAAGCGTGAATGTTAAGAAAAGTAACGTTTGTGTTTTTTAAAACATATTCTCTTAAAATTCCACTGTTGCATAGAATGACAGAACTTCCGAGACTATTTATATTTTTTATGGTCGAAAGATCATTTATGCCTTTAACCTTAATAATGTTGGCTTTGGCTAAAAATATATTTACTTCTTTTTTTTCGGAATCGCTTAAATAAAATTTACTATTGCTGGTTTTGCCTTCGGACTTTACTCTTTTTAAAATCTGCTTGATGGATCCAAGCCTGTATTGTTTAAACGTCCTGACCGCATAATTAAAAAATCTTGAGAATGAATTTAATGTTCCGCCGTAATGCAGGATTATAAAATCTGGCACCACCTTATTTCTTAGTAGTGAGCTAAGCTGCTGCTGAAAATCAGGATGATGAAGAGAAAAAGTGGTGATGCCTATTTTCATTCTAATTTATCTCTTTTAAACATTCTTTTTCTAACAACAACGAATCAACAAAATATTTGGTTGCCCAATTGGGAAAACCAAATGGCTCGTACTTGCCGAAAACAGGAAACGAGCCGGGTAATGCTCCTATTGTATTGGCGTCTTCTTTTATTTTTCTGTCTTGTATAAAAATTAAAATATCATTCATCTTCATGGCTGCATTGAGGTACTGAATGTTTTTTGTTAGCTTATATAGTTTTGTCCATACAATAGCAATTTGCGCACAACCTGTTGGAATTATATATTCATGCCCGTCCCAATGCGAATCAAACCTGCCATTTAAGTATTTATTTTTATTGAAGATCTCAAAAAGTTTATCCGCGCTTTTCGTTGCGGCATCAATAATTTTTTTGTCATTAAGTAAAATGCCACATTCTAACAGTCCGTCAATAGTATATGAAATGGTATGCAGTATGGGCATGTGATTTTTTTTAATTGTATTGTCACAATCTTCAAACCAGCCATTGGGTAATTGTTTTTTTTCAATGATCCAGTAAAGATTTTTAATTGCTTTTTCTTTATAAATTTCTTTTCCAGTTAATTGGTACACCATCAGCAAAGGATGATCGACATAACTGTCATACACCCTTGGTACATTCATGAACGCATTTTTTTTCCAGAAACCTTCATCGTCCTGTATCGAACAAAGCCAGTCGCAGCCTTTGATAGCGGCATCCAAATACTTTTGATCATTTGTATTTTTATAAGCAGCGATTAATCCTCTCAACACCTGGCCGGTATTAAATACAACTTCCGGGCGATTATCAGCAATACATTCTCCCTGCCAGCCACCGCTGCTTTTTTGTACTCCTATTAACCAGTCTGCTGCAAGTATTGCTCTTTCAAGAATTGTTTTGTTGTTGAAACAAATTCCGTAATCAATTAATGAAGGAATAATATAACCTGTAGTTTCAACGTACGAGCTTGTCCATTTGTTTAGCAGGTTGTATGAACCAATACCATTATCATTCATGGAATTTTTTCCCTGACCTAACCATAGAGCAGCTTTTGTTAATGCGGCTTCTCTTTCTTCCTCGGAATATGTTTTATCGGACCAGGGATTAATGGTTTTATTATTGATCACTTTTTGTCCTAAAAAATATCTTGTAATATCATGCCGTACGATCCTTCTTGCTTCTGTGGAAAGAACGGAGTAGCCGAAAAATTTTGCATAACGTAATAGGCTGCGGATCATTATAACAGGCTAAGCGAGAGATTAAGATAAGAATATGAAATTACTAATAAATACGAAGTAATTCCTTTCAGGAAACTAAAAGCCATATACCGCCAATTCCAACTCCGATTATCAAAAGTATAAGAGCATATGGCCAGTGCATAATTTTAAAGACTATGCCCGCTATTGTAATTAAAGCAAAAAGTCCCCAAACAAAGCTAGAGATTACTTGTTTTTGATTTTTTTCAGTCCCACTAACGCT
>Ga0163151_10004531_pt1 | contig 18572 bp, 17 predicted proteins | sample OliLakLV19MP5IB2_FD_145596 | JGI IMG/M metagenome (GOLD analysis project Ga0163151, IMG submission 145596) | Freshwater microbial mat bacterial communities from Lake Vanda, McMurdo Dry Valleys, Antarctica - Oligotrophic Lake LV.19.MP5.IB-2 | ecosystem: Environmental > Aquatic > Freshwater >... | reverse complement strand
ACCGAGCGCGCCGCGCCCGCCGCGCCAGCCACCCGCGAACGCCCCTCCCTCGGCGCCGCCCTGTTCCTCTCCGAACTCTCCGTGCTCTTTCGCCGCACCCGCACCTGGGCGATGCTCGGAGCGCTCGCGCTCATCCCGATTCTGGTCGCGGTCGCTATTCGCGTGTCGACGGCGGACGGCACAACAGGTCGCGGGCCCGCGTTCCTTGACACGATCACGCAGAATGGGCTGTTCGTCGCGCTCACCGGGCTGACCCTCGCGATCCCGCTGTTCCTGCCGCTGACCGTCGGCGTCGTCGCCGGCGACACCATCGCGGGAGAAGCCAACCTCGGCACGCTCCGCTACCTGCTCATTTCTCCAGCCGGGCGGATGCGACTGCTCGCCGTCAAGTACGTCGGCGCGGCCGCGTTCTGCATCGTGGCTACGGCCGTCGTCGTGATCGCCGGCATCGCGATCGGTGCGGCGCTCTTCCCGATCGGGCCCGTGACGCTCCTGTCGGGCGACACCATCAGCATCGCCGAGTACCTGTGGCGGTGCGTGCTGCTCGCCGCGTATGTGACCGTGTCGATGCTCGGCCTCAGCGCCGTCGGCCTGTTCATCTCAACGCTGACGACCGTGCCGGTCGGGGCAATGGCCGCGACCGTGGTCGTCTCGACCGCAGCCCAAATCATGGGCACTCTGCCCCAGCTCGAGTGGTTGCATCCGTGGTTGCTGACGAACTACTGGCTCGGATTCTCGGAGCTCATCACCCAGCCGATCTCGTTGGCATCCTTCGGCGCGAACGCGCTATTGCAGCTCGGCTACATCGCCGTCTTCGGAGCCCTCGCCTACGGTCGCTTCGCGACCAAGGACATCCTGAGCTAGCAGGGCGCACGGCGAGCGGCCACGAGCGGCGTCTATTGGTAGACCTCGCGCCGATGACCGAGCGCAATCACGAGCACGAGGAGTCGCCCATCGTCGATGCGGTAGACGATGCGATAGTCGCCAGTGCGCACCCTCAGCTCGCCTTCACCGCCGATGAGCTTCTTCGCGGCCGGTGGGCGAGGGTCCCCGGCGAGGAGTCCGATCGCGGCAGCAACGCGCTTGCGGGCGACCGGGTCAAGTTTGCGCAGTTGTCGTGCTGCCGCATTCGTCAAATCGACGGTGTACGCGTTGCTCACTCGAGTCCGAGATCGGCCTTGACTTGTTCCCAAGGAACAGTGCCGCCCTCATCGAGCGCAGCATGCGCCGCCGCGAGATCCTCCGCGTCTTCGAGGGCCTCGAGCGCTCGGGCCGCGAGGTCCGCATCCATGAGAACAACGGCATCCCGCCCGTTTCGAGTAATTGAAACGGGTTGTTTCCTCGCGAAATCGATCGTCTCACTCCAATGCCGTCGCGCTTCGGCCGCGGTCACAGAATCGTCCATGCACAGATTGTACACTTTGTGCGTTCTGCCGTGCATCATCGCGCAACGAACCGGGAGGCTGGCACGCCATTCCACGCCACCACCGACGAAGCATCTCGGGGTTGCAAACGACGGCGCGGCCCGCCGGCCGCGCGGGGCGCGCGGCGAGTCGCGCGCGGAGCGAGCAGGTCGCGCTAGCGGGCCGCGCTGCCGTCCACGTAGTCAGCGTCCTGCTGCTTCCACGCGAACAGCGCGCGAAGCTTCTTGCCGGTGGCCTCGATCGGGTGGGCGGCACCCTTCTCGCGGAGCGCGAGAAACTCGGGCGCTCCGGCATCCTGATCGGCAATGAAGCGAGCAGCGAACGCACCCGACTGGATGTCAGCAAGCACCTCCTGCATGCGCACCTTGACCGAGGGATCGATAACGCGCGGGCCCGAGACGTAGTCGCCGTACTCGGCGGTGTCTGAGATGCTCCAGCGCTGCTTGGCGATGCCACCCTCCCACATGAGGTCGACGATGAGCTTGAGCTCGTGAAGCACCTCGAAGTAGGCAATCTCGGGCTGGTAGCCGGCCTCGATCAGGGTCTCGAAGCCGTACATCACCAGTTGCGAGGTTCCGCCGCAGAGCACGCTCTGCTCACCGAACAGGTCGGTCTCGGTCTCTTCGGTGAAGGTGGTCTTGATGCCGCCGGCGCGCAGGCCGCCGAGGCCCTTGGCGTAGCTCCAGGCGAGCGGCCACGCGGCGCCAGTGGCATCCTGCTCGACAGCGACGATCACGGGAACACCGCGACCGGCCTCGTACTCGCGGCGCACCGTGTGGCCGGGGCCCTTCGGGGCAACCATGATGACGTCGACGCCCTCTGGCGCCTCAATGTAGCCGAAGCGAATGTTGAAGCCGTGACCGAAAAGAATCGCGTTGCCTGGCTCGAGGTTGTCCTTGATGTCTGCGGCGTACAGGCCACGCTGGTGCTGGTCTGGTGCGAGAATCACGATCACGTCGGCCCACTTGGCAGCCTCAGCCGATGGCAGGACTTCAAAGCCAGCCTCGAGCGCCTTCTGCACGCTCTTGGAGTCGGGCTTCAGACCGATCTTGACCTCGACGCCTGAATCGCGAAGGTTGAGCGCGTGCGCGTGGCCCTGTGAGCCGTAGCCGATGACGGCGACTTTCTTGCCCTGGATGATCGCCAGATCGGCGTCCGCGTCGTGAAATACATCGGTCATGTCGTGATTCTCCTTGTGATCTTGATCGTGTTGAAGTCTAGGGCGAGCGAGAGTGAGACAGCGAGAGTGACGGCGAGCTACGTCTTGTACACGCGCTCGGTGATGGATTTCGGTCCACGCCCGATCGCCAGTAGCCCGCTCTGCGCGATCTCCTTGATGCCGTACGGCTCGAGCACCCGCAAAAACGCCTGAATCTTGGGGGTGTCGCCGGTCACCTCGATCACGAGGGCGTCGGTTGCGACATCCACCACTTTGGCCCTGAACAGGTTGACCGCCTCGAGAATCTGCGAGCGCGACATGTTGTCGACGCGCACCTTAATGAGCAGATGCTCGCGGGTGACGGCTTGGGCGGGATCCAGCTCGACGATCTTGATGACGTTGATGAGCTTGTTGAGCTGCTTGGTGACCTGCTCGAGCGGCAGCTCCTCGACATCGACGACGACGGTGATGCGCGAGAGACCCTCGATCTCACTCTTGCCGACCGCGAGCGATTCGATGTTGAACCCCCGACGAGCGAACAGGCCTGCGACCCGAGTGAGCAAACCGGGCTTGTCTTCGACGAGCAACGAAAGCACATGCGACACGGCCTACTCCTCTTCCCACTCGGGAGCGTGATCGCGCGCGTACTGCACGCTCGAGTTGCCGACGCCCTGCGGCACCATCGGCCAGACCATCGCGTCCCGACTCACAACGAAGTCGATAACAACCGGGCGATCGTTGGTGTCGAGAGCGAGCTGGATGGCGGCATCCACCTCTTCTTGCTTGGTAACCCGAATCGCGAGGCAGCCGTACGCCTCTGAGAGCTTGACGAAGTCCGGGATCATGACCGTATCGTGACCGGTGTTGAGGTCGGTGAACGAGTGCCGGCCGTTGTAGAACAGGGTCTGCCACTGCCGAACCATGCCGAGGGAGGAGTTGTTGATGATCGCGACCTTGATCGGGATGTTGTTGATCGTGCAGGTGGCGAGTTCCTGATTGGTCATCTGGAAGCAGCCATCACCGTCGATCGCCCACACGACGCGCTCGGGTTGGGCGACCTTCGCCCCCATGGCGGCCGGCACCGCGTAGCCCATCGTGCCCGCCCCGCCTGAGTTCAACCAGGCGTTGGGTCGCTCGTACTTGATGAACTGGGCGGCCCACATCTGGTGTTGACCGACGCCGGCCGCATAGACGGCTTCCGGCCCGGACATTTGCCCGATGCGCTCGATGACCTGCTGAGGTGACAGCAACCCGTCGTCTGGCAGGTCGTAGCCGAGCGGGTACTGCTCCTTGAGCGAGTTGAGTCGCTCCCACCACGTCGTGTAGTCGGGCTTCGTGGTTTTGGCCGCAGCGCGGAACGCGGCAGTCAGATCGACGATGACGTCCTTGGCATCGCCGACGATTGGCACATCGGCTACGCGGATCTTTCCAATCTCGGCCGGGTCGATGTCGACATGCACGACTTTGGCGTCAGGGGCGAACTCGCTGGCCTTGCCGGTGACCCGGTCGTCGAACCGTGCACCAAGCACGATGAGCAAGTCGGACTCCTGCAGAGCCAGCACGGCAGGCACGGTTCCGTGCATGCCAGGCATGCCGAGGTGTTGCGGGTTCGAGTCTGGGAACGCGCCGCGCGCCATCAGGGTCGTGACCACGGGGGCGCCGACGAGCGTTGCCAACGCGAGCAGTTCAGCGGATGCCGCGGCCCGAATCACCCCGCCGCCAACATAGAACACCGGCCGCTCGGCCTCGACGAGCAACTGGGCGGCGGCCTGAACCTGCTTGCCGTGCGCCTTCATCACGGGGCGGTAGCCGGGCAGGTCGACCTTCGGCGGCCAGATAAACGGCGCACTCTTCTGTTGCGCATCCTTCGTGACGTCAACGAGCACCGGGCCGGGTCGGCCGGTCGTGGCGATGTGGTACGCCGCCGCGATGGTTGCCGGCACGTCCTCGGGGCGGGTCACGAGGAAGGAGTGCTTGGTGATCGGCATCGTGACTCCGACGATGTCGACCTCTTGGAAGGCATCCGTGCCCATCGAGGTCGAGAAGACCTGGCCGGTGATCGCGAGCAGCGGCACCGAGTCCATGTGGGCATCCGCAATCGCCGTCACGAGGTTGGTCGCACCCGGACCCGAGGTTGCGATGGCAACGCCGAGTCGCCCGGACGATGCGGCATAGCCCTCTGCGGCGTGACCGCCGCCCTGCTCGTGACGAACGAGAATGTGGCGGATGGCCGTTGATGCCATGAGCTCGTCATAGAAGGGCATGATCGCCCCGCCCGGAATCCCGAAGACGTCGGTGACGCCGAGGTGTTCGAGCGAGCGCAGAATAGCGCCGGAACCGGTCAAGATCTCAGGCGCGGTGGTCTTCGGCCGTGGGGCCGTGTCCGTAGACATTATTGGATCCTTTGTGTCGCGAGTTGTGCAGGGTCGAGTGGGGTGATGAACGGCTGAACTACCCCGTCACCGCACCCTCCGATGCGGAGTGCACGAGACGAGAGTATTTCGCGAGAACACCGCGGGTGTAGCGCGGTGGGAGGGGGGCCCAGCCCTCGCGGCGGGCTGTCAGCTCAGCGTCGTCGACCAGTAGGTCGAGCGAGCGAGCTGCGATATCGACCCGTATGAGATCACCATCGCGCACGAATGCGATGGGTCCTGCATCCACCGCTTCGGGAGCTACGTGGCCGATACACAGTCCGGTTGTGCCGCCTGAGAACCTGCCGTCTGTTAAGAGTAATACATCTTTGCCGAGCCCAGCGCCCTTGATCCGAGCGGTGATCGAGAGCATCTCGCGCATGCCGGGGCCACCCTTTGGGCCCTCGTAGCGGATGACGACGACGTCACCCTTCGCAATGGTGCCGTCGGCAAGGGCATCCATCGCGGCGCGTTCGCGCTCGAATACCCGTGCCGGGCCCTCGAACACTTCGGAGTCGAACCCGGCGGTTTTGACGACTGCGCCATCCGGGGCGAGGGATCCGTGCAGAATCGTGATGCCGCCGGTGGCATGGAAGGGGTTATCGAGCGAGCGCAGAACCTTGCCGTCGAGCGGATCGGGGTTGAGGTCGGCTAGGTTCTCGGCCAGCGTCTTGCCGGTGACCGTCATGACGTCGCCGTGCAGCAGTCCGGCATCCAACAGCGCCCGCATGAGCACGGGGATGCCACCGTGACGGTCGACATCGTTCATCACGTAGCGGCCAAACGGCTTGATGTCTGCGATGTGCGGCACCTTATCGCCGATGCGGTTGAAGTCGGCCAGGGTGAGAGGCACCTCGGCCTCGTGCGCGATCGCCAACAGGTGCAGCACGATGTTGGTGGACCCGCCGAGCGCCATTCCGACCGCGATCGCGTTCTCGAACGCCTCCATCGTGAGGATGTCGCGGGCCGTGTGCCCTCGCCGCAGCATGCCGACGACCGCTTCGCCTGAGCGGTGCGCGTAGTAATCGCGACGGCGATCGGCCGATGGCGGGCTCGCGGAACCGGGAAGACTCATCCCGAGCGCTTCGGCAACGCTCGCCATCGTGTTTGCGGTGTACATGCCGCCGCATGCACCCTCCCCGGGCGCGAACGCGCACTCGATGCGCTTGGCATCTTCGACAGACATGGTGCCGGCCTGAACCGCGCCGACCGCTTCAAAGGAGTCGATGATCGTGACTTCCTTCTCCGTGCCATCGCTGAGCTTGACCCACCCGGGGGCGATCGATCCTGCATACAGAAACACGGATGCGAGGTCGAGTCGCGCCGCGGCCATGAGCATCCCGGGAATCGACTTATCGCAGCCGGCCAAAAGCACCGAGCCATCAAGGCGCTCGGCCTGCATGACGACCTCAACCGAGTCGGCGATCACCTCTCGCGAGACAAGCGAGAAATGCATTCCTTCGTGGCCCATCGAGATGCCGTCGGACATCGAGATCGTGCCGAACTGCAATGGATACCCGCCACCCGCGTGCACGCCCTCCTTCGCCGCTTGCGCCAGTCGATCGAGGCTCAGGTTGCACGGTGTGATCTCGTTCCACGAGCTCGCGATACCGATCTGCGGCTTGTCCCAGTCCTCGTCGCCCATGCCGACCGCGCGGAGCATCCCGCGACTGGTGGTGGCTTCGATTCCGTCGGTGACGGTGCGTGAGCGAGGCTTGATGTCGACGGGCTGGTCGGGCGTTTCTGGCATGTCAATCAGGATAGCCAACAATGCCTGAGCTACTGCTCGTGCACATCTCCCTCGCGGAAGTCAGCGAGGAGATGGAGAGCCTGAGCGACCTGAATCGGGCCGGGCACACGGAAGTTCGCCAGCGTCGCGCCAGCCCCGCTCTTGAGACCGAGGTCATCGGCATTGAGAGCCGCGAAGGCATCCTCGTCGGTCACGTCGTCGCCGGCAAAGAACACCGCGTCGGCGTTCGTGTACCGCCGCAGATGCTCGACCGCCTCACCCTTGGTCGTTGAACGCACCGAGAACTCGAGCACATTCTTGCCCTCGCGAATAGTCAAGTCATCGAGTTCTGCGGCCGTCTCGGTACGAGCAACCAAGCGTGCAATGCGCGAGTTCTCTTCCGTCGCCAGTCGCGTGTGCAGCGCAAATCCAGCCGGCTTCGGTTCGAGCCAGACCTCATCCATCGCGTCAGCCACTTCTGTGAGCACGTCGTTGAGGCGCTCGACCCGCTCGCGCTCACGAGCATCCAGAGCCAACTGGATGTCTGGACTGTCGAGTCGAAACTCAATGCCGTGCGAGCCAACCAACAGTGTGGTGTCCGGTAGGTCGGCGACGCGCTCAAGGCTACGAAGCGCGCGCCCAGAAACGAGAGCAACGCGCGTGTTCTTCACCGCGAGCAAGCGCAACACAGCCGCCTTGGCTTGCGGCAACGCTCGAGCCTTCTCTGGATCGTCGACCTCTGGAGCGAGGGTGCCGTCGAAGTCGAGCGCGACGAGCAATCGCTTCGTGCGGGCGAGCTCGCGAAGGGCACCGACGAGCGGCTCCGGCAGGCGCGAAAAACGCGGGGGTGTATCAACGTCGACCATGACGACTCAGCTCCGCTCGGCCCGGTCGATGGTCCACTCGAGATCTTCTGACATGGCGAGGGGCGAAACACGATCGTGCCTTGTGCCTCGTGCGAGCGCGAGGGCCGCGATGAAGTTGTGCGACCACGCGGCGACATCGTTCGCTTTGACACGTTTCCTGAGCGCTCGCATCCGCCTGGCGCGCTCGCTTTTCGGCATTGCGATCGCACGGAGGATCGTGTCCTTGAGTCCGTCGATGTCGTGCGGGTTGATGCGAAGTGCCCGCTTCAATTCGTCGGATGCCCCGGTGAACTCACTGAGCACGAGCACGCCGTCCTCATCGAAGCGGCACGCAACGTACTCCTTCGCAACCAGGTTCATGCCATCGCGAAGGGCGGTGACAAGCATGACGTCTGCCGCAAGATACAGCGCGACCATTTCATCTCGCGGGTACCCGTGGTGGTGATAGCTGATGGCGGTGTGACTCATGGTCGCGAAATCGCCGTTGATACGGCCGACCGTCAGTTCGATCTCATCCCGCAACTGCATGTAGGCATGAACTCGCTCGCGGCTTGGGCTCGCCACTTGCACGAGAGTGACATCCTCAACGAGCACTCTGCCCTCGGCGAGCAGCTCGCCGTATGCCTTCAGGCGGTGACCGATTCCCTTGGTGTAGTCCAGGCGATCGACGCCGAGCATGATGGTTTTCGGATTGCCGAGACCCTCGCGAATCTCTCGTGCGCGTTCCTGTATTCGCGGTTCTCGGGCAAGCGCCTCGAAACTGTTCGTGTCGATCGAGATGGGAAAGGGCTTGGCGACGACCATTCTGGTTTCGACGCCATTCGCCTCAACCTCGATCAGCGGATTGCGGGTGTTGTGGCTCGTCAGCCTGCGCACCGCCCGTGAGAAGTTCGAGGCATCCGCCACCCGCTGAAACCCGATGACATCCGCTCCGAGCAGACCCTCGATGATCTGAACCCGCCACGGCAACTGCGAGAAGAGGCCATATGGCGGAAACGGAATGTGGTTGAAGAACCCGATAGTCAGGTCGCGTCTCGCCGCGCGCAGCATCGCGGGAACAAGCTGGAGCTGATAGTCGTGCACCCAGACCGTGCCGCCCTGCGCCGTGACGGCAGCCGCGGCATCCGCGAATCGTTGGTTTACTTCGACGTAGCTCTCCCACCAGATGCGGTGGTAGCTCGGCGGCGAAATGACGTCGTGGTAGAGCGGCCAGATCGTGTCGTTGCTGAAGCCCTCGTAATAGTGCTCGACCTCTTCGGCGGTCAGAGCAACCGGCACAAGTTGGATGTCGTCGTTGACGAACGGCTCAAAATCCAAGTCCGGTTGCCCGACCCAGCCGACCCACGCGCCACCCGAGGCGCGCATGACCGGCTCGAGCGCTGCGACCAGGCCGCCAGGGGATGTCGACCAACTCGCTGTTCCGTCGGCGTCGATGACCCGATCCACCGGGAGTCGGTTCGAGACGACCACGAAGTCGAACTGCGCGGCGTCGGACTGCGCGTTGTCGATACGCGCGGCGTCGGACTGCACAGCCTGCGTCTCAGAAACCATCGTTCTCCCACGGTACCAGCGGTGCGTGCCGTCAGTTTCTGTACCCCGAGGCTTCATCGAGCGTTCACCGCGGGTCGGGTGTCATGCGAGTTGGGGTTCAACCATGGTGCGTACCGTGAACATCGATGATCACAATCGGCATGAGCACCTCGAGTGTTTACCCACTCTCGACGCAGACCGCGTTTCGCCTCGCGAAGGAGGCGGGCTTCGACGGCATGGAGATCATGATCACCGTCGATCCGGCGACGCGGGATGCCACGGCTCTTCGGGCCCTTTCAGCCCGCTACGACCTTCCGATCCTGTCGGTGCACGCTCCCGTTCTCGTCTTCAGTCAGTTGGTCTGGGGGGTGGATCCGCTGCGCAAGCTTACAAAGTCAGCGGAATTGGCCGTGGCTGTCGGGGCGAACACTGTCGTCGTGCATCCACCGTTTCGCTGGGAGCCGCGCTACGCCCGCGTGTTCGAATTGACCATTCGCGACCTTGCGGCGAAGCACGGGGTCGAGCTGGCTGTCGAGAATATGTTCCCGTTGCGATTCGGTGGCCTCACGGTTCGCGCACAGTCGCCGAGTTCCGACCCCGTCTTCATCGACTGCGACGCGATCACGCTTGACTTCTCACATGCAGCCCTCGCCGGCCGCGACTCGCTGGAATTCGCAATGGCGATGGGAGATCGACTGCGGCACGTGCACCTGACCGACGGCACGGTCACAATGGGAGAAGGCAGACTGCTCGACGACGAGCACCTTGTGCCTGGCCACGGAACGCAACCGGTCGCGGAGGTGCTGCAGTACCTAGCGACTCGTAAATGGAAGGGCTCACTCATCGCCGAGGTCAACACTCGGTCATGCAATTCTGAGAATGAACGTCTTGCGATGCTGCGCGAGACGCGGGACTTCGCCGTCACGCAACTCAAGGCGGGAAAGCGCGCCAAGAAGAACCGCACAGCCAAAGTCAGCTGATCAACTGGGCCGCGCCGAACGAGACGGAGAACGGCAGGCACCACAGCGCGACGCTCTTGTACAGGCTCAAGTCGACATCCGCTGGAATTTCGTAGAGCTGATTGCCAAGGTTGCCCTTGATCGGGCCGAGGTCGACGTACTCAGCACCGCCCGCGATGAACCAGCCGTCAACGCCCTCGACGACATCGGATGCGCTCAGCCAGACACGAACGTCTGGCCCGTTGGTCGTTGAGAGGTTCTCGATCGCCAGCACTCGAGTGCCGTCGGCTTGCAGCACCACCCGCACGGTTCCGGTGGTCTCGTGCTCGTGGCTGACGAAGGTTCCCGAAGCGAGGTCAACCGGCACAGCCGCAGGGCTCGCGCTCGGTGCCTCGGTGCCGTCTCCCGGCTCGGCGGACTCTTGAACGACCGGTGCTTGGCTTGGAAGGGTTTCGTCCACCCGCACGTCGATGAAGGCGAGCCATGGACGAGTGATGGCCAAGATGATCACGAGCCCAACGAGGCCCGAGACACCGATCGCAGCAATGACTCGACGCCGCAGTATCTTCTTCGCATTCTGCTCCATTCCCGCCTCCTATCGCGATAACCGGGCACCTACCCGTATCGGGCTTAGCCTAAGTAGGCAACCTCAGCTTTTCCAGCTGCATTCCCAGAAAGCGCTCATATGCCAATCGTTGACAACGCGATCTACCGCGAGGGCGTGCGATCGAGCGAGTCCGTGTCGCTCGAGCAGACCTTTGAGAAGCTTCGAGACGACGGTGGTTTTGCCTGGATCGGGCTCTACCGACCGACCGAAGCTGAGCTGCTTGCAGTCGCCGAAGAGTTCAGCTTGCATCACCTCGCGGTTGAGGACGCGCTCAAGGGTCACCAGCGACCGAAGCTTGAGCGATACGGGGACACCTTGTTTGTGGTGTTGCGTTCCGCGCGCTATCTAGACGCACCCGAGGAGGTCGAGTTTGGCGAAGTGCATCTTTTCGTCGGCACGAACTTTGCCATCACTGTGCGGCACGCAGAATCACCAGACCTCGGTCGGGTTCGCAAGCGTCTCGAGACACGGCCAGCCCTGCTCGCGCTCGGTCCGGAGGCTGTGCTGTGGGCCGTCTTCGATGAAGTTGTCGATGGTTTCGCTCCGGTCGTCGAAGGGCTCCAGAACGATATCGACGAAATCGAAGACCAGCTGTTCAACGGGGACCCCAAGGTGTCGCGCAGAATTTACGAACTGGCGAGTGAGGCCATCGCGTTCCAACGCGCAACGACCCCGTTGGTCGGCATCCTTCACTCAATCGAGGCTGGCTTCGACAAGTACAACGTGGATCTCGAATTGCGTCGGAACGTGCGTGACGTGCTCGACCACGCCGTGCGCGCGGTCGAGCGAGCGGATTCGTTCCGAGTGATTTTGCAGAACGCCTTGACGGTGCAATCGACGCTCATGGCCCAAGGGCAGAACGCCGAGATGCGCACTCTCGCCGAACAGAGTGTTCGCCAAGGCGACCAGGTGAAGAAGATCTCTGGCTGGGCGGCGATCCTGTTCGCGCCGACGCTGGTCGGCACGATCTACGGCATGAACTTTCGGTTCATGCCAGAGCTCCAGTGGACGTTCGGGTACCCCCTCGCGCTCGCGCTCATGCTCGCGTGCGGATTGGGTCTCTACATTGTCTTCAAGCGCAAGCATTGGCTCTGATCACCCGCACGCTACGACCGCGCTCACGCACTGATCGGAACGAGTCCGAGCGCACCGGCCTTCCGTCGCTGTCGAAGCGCCAGTGAAGCGATGATCATGCTGATCGAACCAAAGACCACGAGCGCAACTCCTGCACTCAGCGCAGTGCCGGGTGCCCCACCGGCGATGATCGCCTGCATGCCGTCGACCGCGTAGGTGAGCGGCAGGAACGGACTGATCGCTTGGAACGGCGCCGAAAGGAGCTGGATCGGGTAGACCCCGCCTGTCGAGGTGAGTTGAATGGCCAGCAGCAGCAGCGACACGACCATGCCGGCTCGACCCAGCGCGACCGTCAGGGCGTAGTGCACTGCGGTGAACGCCAGTGCCATCACGAGCGAGAACAGGACGGTCGCCGGCAGCATCGAGATACTGACTCCAATAGCGGTATGGAGCACCGCAACGAGCAGCATCGCGCTGGCACTCGTGACGAGCGCGGCACGACCGAAGGTCGCAGCCGTGAGTCGCGCACTGCTCGCCGTCGATGCCATCGCTCGGCGAGAGAGGCGTGGCAGCACGAGGAAGGCCGCGAATGCCCCGACCCAAAGCCCGAGTGGCACCACGAACGTTGCGACGACCTGACCGACCTCGGTCACGGCGTTGTCAGTCGTCACCGACACTCCGACTGGATCAGCGACCACGTTCAGGGTCTGGTCGATCGTGCCAGCGTCTGAAGTCGGCAGCTGGGAGGCACCGTCACGAAGGCCACTCGCAAGCTCCCCTGCGCCGGCGGCAAGAGCATCCGCACCAGAGACGAGTGCGGGCGAACCGTCGGCGAGTTGGTACGCGCCGCCGACCGACTGCGAGACGCCGGACTGGAACTCCGCGATGCCGGAGGATGTCTGGGACGAGAGTGTTTGCCCGCCTGCAGCAGCTGCCGCGAGCCCGTCGACGATCTGCTGAAGACCGGCCTTCGTGGCTGCGTCGACCCCCGGATTCAACTGGACCCCTGGATTCACGGCGCTCAACCCGGCCGACAATCCTGAGATGCCGCTGGTGTATTGGGAAACGCCAGCGCTCAGACCGCCGAGCTCGGCCGCGCCATCCTCGAGTTGAGACAAACCGAAGGCGAGCGAGTCGACTCCTCCGGTGTAGTCGCGCAGACCACCGGCAAGCGCTCCCGCGCCGGTCGATAGCGCGTCAGCACCATCGGCCGCCAGCGTGAAGGCAGAGCCGAGTTCGCCAAAGCTTGCGTAGATGCCGCCGAGGTACTGCGCGGTGATCTCTGTCCCAAAGGTGTCTGCCATGGTCTGGCCGACGACCTGCGCGACCGAGCCGGTGAGGTAGCCGTGCGCGTCATCCGTGCGGATCGCGATGTTCGCTTGCTCAGGCGACTGGCCTGACAATGAAAGGATCGAGCGCGAGAAGTTGCTCGGGATGGTGAGGATCGCATAGACCTCGCCACGTGCGAGGGCAGCGTCGGCATCCTTCTGGTTCGTGATGGTCCAGTCGAATCCGTCCGCGCCGGTGAGCTCGGTGACGAGCAGTCGGCCGACGAACACGGGTTGTTCTGTGCCATCGGCTGCGGTCGACATGATGAGGCGATCCTCGTTCACAATCGCCGCCGGTATGCGGTCGATTGCTGAGTCGGTCTGCCCAACAGCACCGACGAAGAGTGCGACGATTGCAAGCGGCACGAGCGCCAGCGCAGCCAAGCGCGCCACGACGGCCCAGCGGTTGCGCCACCGCGGTTGTTCGCTGGAATTCATCGGAGGGTTCCTTCTGTCGAGAGTGAGTAGAGATTGACCGTGACGACCTCGCGGGCACCGGTGTCGCCGGTCGAGAGGGCGCGAGCCGGCACCGGAGTTCCGACGACGACGGTGGTGGTCGGAGCGGCAAGTCGAGCAACTGCGGTGAAAAATGCGGACTCGTCACCGGCGTCAGCGAACGCATCCAGTTGGTCGAGCATGATCACCGGAGTGTTCTCGGCGATGGCGACAGCCGACAGTGCGACGGCACGCTCGAGCTGCGGTAGCGACGTCAGTCTCGAGCCAACCTGAATGGGCTGCGCGCGACCGTCGGTGACTTCGCCGAGCACGGTGTTTATTCGGTCCACCCACCCGGCAGCACGACGGCGCGTTGCAAACGCCTGGAACCACGGCGCGGTGAGTTCGATTCGCTCGGCCAGCAGCTCACCGACCGTCGCGGTCGTATCCGATCGCTCTGTTCCACCGATATCGGCAAGCGCGACCCGCTTGCGCACGCTGTCGATCTCTGACGGCAGCGGATGGCCCATTACCTGGGCACGTCCGGCACGAAGGGCCAGTCGCCCACCAAGGGTCGCCGCGAGCAGTCGGCGATCAACAGCGTCGCCGCTCGCGACCACCAGAGCGCCGTGTGGCACCGTCAGCGAGACCGGGCCGATCGAGTGTTCGGCGCTTCCGCTGACGAGATAGTCGGCGCTGATGGCACTGTCGCGTTCGCCAGCGGCCCATTCGACCGCCTGGCGGTGGTCGCGCAAGTGCTCGCCCTCGATGTCGACGTTCGGCAGGAGTCGACCGAGCCAACGTGGCATCCACCATGCAGCGCGGCCGAACAGTGTCATGAGTGCCGGCACGAGCGTCATGCGCACGAGGAAGGCGTCGAAGGCGATTCCGGCGGCAAGGCCGAGTGCGATGGGCTTGATCTCGCCACTGCCTTCCGGCACAAAGGCGAAGAACACGAAGAACATGATGAGCGCGGCTGCCGTGACAACCCGAGCAGACCCGGCGAATCCACGCTCGATGGCGAATCTCGCATCCCCGGTCTTGACAAATTCCTCGCGCATTCCTGAAACCAAGAACACCTGGTAGTCCATCGCGAGACCGAACAGTACTGCCATGAGCAGCACCGGGAGGAAGCTCAGAATCGGCCCGGGGTTCTCGACGTCGAGCAACTCGGAGAACCAACCCCACTGGAAGATCGCGACGACAACACCGAAGGAAGCGAACACCGACAAGAGGAAGCCAAGTGCCGCCTTGATTGGCACGAGCACCGAGCGAAAGACCATCATGAGCAACAGAATCGACAGGCCGACAACGACGATGCCGAATGGCAGAAGCGCGTTCGTGAGCCTCGTCGAGATGTCGATCCCGATCGCAGTCGCACCGGTCACCGCAATTGGAGTGTCGAGCTGTCGTTCAATCTCCGGAGCGAGGTCGCGGATCTCCTGCACGACGGTCTTGGTCGCCGCGTCATTCGGGGCTGTTTCAGGAATGACCTGGATGATCGCCGTGTCGAGCCCCGCGTCTGGGAAGCCCGGGGATACCGACGCGACACCGTCGAGGGTTGCGAGCCGATCGCCGATCGTCTGAAGGTCTTCGAGAATGTTGACGGTCTGGGTGATGTCGACGGCCACGAGAAGTGGTCCGTTGAACCCCGGCCCGAACCCGTCGGTGATCAAGTCGTACGCTTCACGCTGAGTCGACCCGGACGGCTGGGACCCGCCGCTCGGCACGTTGAGGTCCAAGCTCAGCGCTGGCACCGCGATTGTGCCGAGAATGGCGACAACGCCGATGCTCGCGAGTATCGGTCGCTTCATCACGCCGCGCACCCATCGAAGCCCCATGCTCGGCTTGCTCGCGAGGGCACCGAGCTCGTCGACTTCGACGGTCGCTCCGTGGCTCGCGATAGCACGAGCGGATGCCCGGGAGCCGGCCTTCGGAACCAGCCGCGATCCAGCCAACCCCAACACCGCCGGAAGCAGCGTGATTGCGACCGCAATGGCAATGAACACCGCGAACGCTGCACCGACCCCCATGACGCTCAGGAACGGGATGCCGACCACGAGCAGGCCGAGGAGCGCAATAATCACCGTGACTCCGGCGAACACGACCGCTGTGCCCGCTGTGCCGACTGATATGGCCGCCGATTCTTGGGGGTCCTCACCGAGCGCGAGTTGGGTTCGATGGCGCGACAGGATGAACAGCGAGTAGTCAATACCGACCGCCAGGCCGATCATGACGGCGAGCAGCGGCGCAGTACTTGAGACCGTCACGAATGCGGTGTAGATCGCGATGCCGCCGTACGCGATCGCGACACCGATCAGGGCGGTGAGGAGCGGCATCCCGGCAGCAAGCAACGACCCGAAGGTAATGAACAGCACAAGTCCAGCGAAGACGACGCCGATCACCTCGGAGACCGTCAGCCCGAAGCTCGTGTCCTGAAAGACCTGACCGCCATACTCGACGCGCAGATTGCTCGCCTCACCGATCGACGCGGTTGCCGTCAATTCGGCAAGGGTCTCGTCGGTGACTTGGGCCGCTGGCCCGTCGAACTGCACTCGGATAATTGCCATCGATTCGTCGGCCGTGACGGCCTCGCCCGCGAACTCGCTGAACGGCGAAACGGCCGAGTTGACACCGTTGATGTCTCCAATGGCAGCAACGAGTTCATCGATTGCTTTGACAGCGCTGTCGTCGAACACCGTGTCGCCGTTCTGCGCGACAAGCACCACTTGCGAGCTTGCGCCGGCTACCGACGGGAATACCGCTTCGAGCCGGTCGAGCGCCGCCTGCGATTCGGTCCCTGGGATGTCGAACGAGTCTTGGGTCTGGCCACCGAGCGCGATACCGCTGCCGAGAATGCCGACGAGCAGCATCAACCACACCAAGATGACGCGCCACGGTCGGCGATACGAGAAGCGACCAAGTCGATACAGAAGCGTTGCCATCGGATACTCCAGGGCTGTGAGGCGGTTAGGACGTGCGGCGGTTAGCGGGTGCGGACGGAGGCGAGCAGTTCGCCCATGATTGACAGGAGAGCAGCCCTGATCTCCTCTTGCGGTTCGACCGGGAGGTCGAGGGTGTGCACGGTGCACAGCATGTACGCCGCACCTCCGAGCGCGACACCAAAGCGCATTTTGTCTTCGAGGCTCGATGAGTTGGCGGAAAAGAACTCGGCGAGACGCAGCACCAAGGCGTTGGCGCGATCGATGACGGGAACATCAACGAGCGACGGGCCTTGATTGATGAACATGTGCACTTCGAGGCGGTACTGCAACAAAAGGTCAACGAAGGCTTCGAGAAACTCGGTTCGTTCCTCGTCACTGAAGTCAGCCCCCTCGAACGGACCAACGATCTCGATCATTCGATCGATCGCGGGACCAATCGCCGCTTCCAGGAGCGCTTCCTTCGATGCGTAGTGATACAGAACGCTCGATTTCGATAGGCCAGCCAGTTCAGCAATGCGTTGCAGGGAAGTCGCGGTGTACCCGGCGGTCGCAAATTCGGCGAGCGCGATGATACGGAGATCTTCGTGGCTGGACACCGCTTGACTGTAGCTGACCGAACGGTCAGCAGCCTGTCCGAACGGTCAGTTTTGGGTGAATTCTCAGCGATGCGACATCAGCCAGTAACGTGGTCGATGTACCTACAAGGAGGCACCGTGCGCAGGCTCATCTTCAACACCACACTTCTCAGCGCAATCTTTGGTGGCTGGGGTACCGTGCAAGCGACCAGAAAGGGGCCCCGCGACTGGCGGCTTGCCCTGATGTGGATTAGCTGGGGCTTGACCGTGGCCATCGCTGTCGGAACAGTAGTGAAGGACTCGAACGGGTCCGCCAAGTTGGAGGACTGAATGATGGATCTCGACGGACCTGATCGCTTCGGCGGAGGATTGTTCGGCGTTGCCAGATGGCTGATCGAAGGCCTCTTGTCAGTATTCGTGCTTCTGGTCGTCCTCGCCCTGTTGTTCATCCTTGTGCGCTATCTCCTGATCGCTACGACAGCAGCCCAGATCTACGTCGCCAAGCACCGCCCGCCCAAGGCCCCCGTGGTGAACGCCCAACCCGGGCCAGTGGCAGCAGCAAGCCCCGTGGCGCCCGCGGGTCCGGCGGCTCCGGCGGCACCGGCTGCACCGGCCGCAACCAAGCCGCAGCGCACGACAACGCCGCCCGTCGCGCCGCCAGCTCCTTAGACGAGAAAGCCGCGCAAGAGTTCTCCACAATTCCGTCGCCATAGCGGGGTTTCGCTTCGGTCGCGAATAACGTGGCGTCATCGACGACAATAGGAGAGTGATCGAACTGACCGAACCGCAGATCTGGGTGCTGATCGGGGTCTTTGGCGCCGCAATCTTCTCGATCATTGGCGTGCAGACCGCGAGCTTCAACCGCACCATCAATTCGGCGATTCAGGGGTTGCGCGAGGGCATCGAGGGGAAGTTCGACGGCATCGAGGGGAAGTTCGACCGCATCGAGGGGAAGTTCGACGGCAAGTTCGACGCGATGGACGCCAAGCTCGACGGCATTCGCTCCGAGGTGAGCGGCTTCAAGGGCGAAGTGAAGGCGCGATTCGACTCGACCAACGCGAAAATCGACGCGCTCGACCGTGATGTGCAGGCGCTATCGCGGCGCGTGTTCGGCGCTGACCAGCCCTAGCTGAGAAAGCCGCGCAGGAGCGCTGCGGATCCTTGAAGGTGCTCGCGCATCGCGGTGGCCGCGCGGTCAACGTTTCCCGTCAGAATTGCCACGACGATGTCTTCGTGTTGCTGGTTCGAGTGCTCAATATTGCGCGACAGCAGCGGGATACCGTCAAGCAGCGCGTTCACCCGCGAGCGGTTGTCGGCCAAGAGCGAGACCAGCGACGGAACGCCGACCACTTCTCCGATCGTGAGATGCAATCGAGAATCGAACCGGCGGTAGTCCTCGACAGGGGCCGCGGTCGTCTCGCGAAGGCGGGTCCAAAGAAGTTCGCGCTCGGCAGCACTCAGTTCGCGGCCAGCGGCACTGCGCGCCGCTCCGACCTCGAGGATCTCGCGCAGCCCGAGCACATCGTCGAT
>Ga0163151_10004528_pt1 | contig 18585 bp, 9 predicted proteins | sample OliLakLV19MP5IB2_FD_145596 | JGI IMG/M metagenome (GOLD analysis project Ga0163151, IMG submission 145596) | Freshwater microbial mat bacterial communities from Lake Vanda, McMurdo Dry Valleys, Antarctica - Oligotrophic Lake LV.19.MP5.IB-2 | ecosystem: Environmental > Aquatic > Freshwater > Lake... | reverse complement strand
TATTAATATCCTGTAAATAAGCTATTTATGGAATATTTTTATGTTTACCTTCCTTATTATAAATCAATATCAATTTGAGTTAAAGTACTCGCCTTAGTACTTTGTTTTTAGCAAACTCAACCCATGATTCTACAAATGCGTAAACAGGAAATTTTTCAAAACAGAAAACTGCCGGGGAAGTTTTTTTTCTGCTTGACATTTATAATTGTTACCACAAACCTTTTTTCTCAAAACGAGAATCCGGTTTTTGAATACAATTCTTTTGTTGAAAACAAAGGCCAGGTAATTGACATAGATGGAAACCTTCGTCCCGAAATATTATTTACGGGTGATGCAGGCAATACGAAAATTTATGTGAAACGCGGCTCGGTGAGTTATGTATTATCTAGCATAGAAGGCCTAGCAGAAATTCCCCATGATGCAATTGATGTAGAAGCGGCCCGCATCGAAGCGCAAAAAAATGCGGTGTTGAAATTACACCGTGTTGATATGGAATTTATTGGCAGCGATCCTAATTCTAAAGTTGTAGCCACAAATAAAACAGAAGACTATTCCAATTATTACCTGGCTCATTGTCCGGAAGGAATTACAGATGTGAAAGCTTATAACAAAATTCTCGTTGAAAATATTTATTCCAACATTGATGTGATTTATTACGGAACAGAAGACAAAGGATTTAAATATGATCTTGTTATTAAGCCGGGTGGTGAGCCGAATAATATTATTGTAAAATACAACGGAGCGGAAAGTATGAATATTAATGCTGAGGGAAGATTAGAAATTGTAACAAACCTCGGTAACCTTTCTGAGTGGATGCCAAGAGTTTATCAAAACATTAATGGAAAAATAATTGACGTAAGCGCGAAATATATTTTAAATGAAACAACAGTGAAATTTAAGCTTGGAAATTACAACTCCAGTTTTCCATTGGTAATAGATCCATGGATCACTTATTATGGCGGAAGCGGGGATGAAACCTCCGGGTCAATTACAACTGATAATTCAGGCAATGTTATTTTTTCAGGAAAAACTACCTCTGCAAATTTTCCAATCAGTGTTGGCGCATTCCAAACCAGTTTATCCTCCGGCAGCGATGCCGTTGTTGTGAAATTGACAAGCGCTGGTACAAGAGTGTTTGCCACCTATTATGGCGGATCGGGTTTTGATGTTGCCGCCGGTGTTGATGCCGATGGAGCAAATAATATAGTTGTTACCGGGCAGACATATTCTACAAATCTTCCAACAGTTTCTCCTATTGGTTCATACTCACAAGCATCAGGTGGTGTTACTTACATATTCGTTGCTAAATTAGATCCGACGGGAAAATTTATTTGGGCAACATACTATGGTGGAACCGGAAGCGATTATGGATACGATGTTGTAACGGATGGTGGCAATAATATTATCGTAACGGGTAGTGTGGGCTCAGCAAATTTCCCATTATTACTTCCCTACCAGGCAACTCATGCCGGAGCATCTGCAGATGCTTTTATTGTTAAGTTCAATTCTTCCGGGACTCGCACCTGGTCCACTTTTTATGGAGGAGCTGCTTTTGACCTGGCCTATGGAATAGCGGTTGATAATTCCAATAATATTTTTATTTGCGGAACAACATCATCTGCGAATTTCCCGATTGTTTCTGCTCATCAGGTATCAATGGGCGGCGGCATAGGTGATGCATTTGTTTCAAAGATCAATCCTGCAAACGGTTCGCCAATTTGGTCAACGTATTATGGAGGCAATGGCAATAATGATTATGCGATTGCAATAGCAGTTGACGGAAATGGAGATGTCGTGATGACAGGACAAACTAATTCAACAAACAACATTGCATCACCAGGGGCTTTTCAAACAAGTTTTGCTGGAGGTTTTACTGATGTGATGGTCATAAAATTTAGCAACAGTGGTAAACGAATTTGGGGAACTTATCTTGGAGGTAATACAGCCGGATCATCAGCAAATCTGGAATATTCTACTGGTGTTGCCATTGGACCAAACAATATGGTAGTAGTAGCCGGAGATGTTTACGCAATTGATTTTCCGGTAACAACTTGTGCTTACCAAACTCAATTCAAAGGAACAGAGGATCAATTCATTTCCACTTTTTATCCAAATGGAGATCTCATTTGCTCCGGCTATTTAGGGATCGGTAATTCGAAATCACCTAATAACGAAACATCAAACTGGGGAGGAGGTTGTGTCGCTGTGAATGGCGGGATGGCATACCTGGTGGCTTTTACCGCGTGCAATTACCCGGTTACTAAAAATGCGTACCAGAAAAAGTGCGGTGGGGGAAATGATATGGGTGTGGCACAGTTATGTATTACCACTTGCGGCGCTTCTACACTTGCAATTAATTTTAATGCCGGTAACGTAACCCCGTGTGTAGGCTCACCGGTGAGTTACTATGTTTCCAATACATCCTGCGATACCACAACAATAAGCAATCAATATTTATGGACATTCACAGGAGCAGTAACTCTAACTTCAACACAAAAGAATCCAACGAATATTATTTATAATAAACCCGGAAAGTATAATGTAAAATTAGTGGTGACTACCCCTTGTGGGAAAGATTCATTGACAAAAAAGGCATACATAACTGTAAGTACCGGACCAACTGTTTCAATTTCTAAAATAGATGCCGGCTGTGGATTATCGAATGGAAGTGCGAATGCGGTCATAGGAGGAACCGGTTCATATACATATCAATGGATGCCAAGCGGAAGTACAACAAATATGGCGAGTAATCTTTCTGCCGGAACTTATTCATTAGTGGTTTCTACTGCAACCGGTTGTTCTGTTACTTCGATTGCAACTATTAAAAATATTGGTGCAGCAAAAATTTCTGCTTCATCTTCAAATGCTATTTGTAATGGAGGTTATGGTTCAGCCGCGATTACTCCTATTGGTGGCAAAACACCTTATACTTATAATTGGTCGGCCGGAAATACATCGTCTTCTGCAAGTAATTTACTCGCAGGTACATATACTGTTTCTGTTTCCGATGCTTCAGGATGTAAAGCAGATACAACGATCACTATTACAGAACCAACTGCTGTCGCAATAAATATTCTTTCCACTGATCTTCCGTGCGGAGGAGGAAGTACAATAACAACTACAGTTTCCGGAGGAGCGGGTTCTTATTCTTATAAATGGTCAAATGGAACAAGTGCATCATCATTATATAGCGCGTCATCGGCAACTTATAGTCTTGTTGTTACAGATGGTGCCGGATGTACTTCTGTTTCCGGTATAACAACAATGAACAAGGGACCGGGCTTAAGTATTTCGCTGAACACAACAAACGCAATTTGTAATGGCGATGCAAATGGTTCGGCAAATATTTTTGTGTCGTCAGGCTCTGCTCCATATGCTTATGTTTGGTCATCAGGAGGATATACGGCAAATAATATTACTCAACTTTCTGCGGGATCATATACTGTAACTATTAACGATGCAGCAGGATGTAAAAAAGACATTTCGTTTATTATTACTGAGCCATCGCCAATTGTAGTTTCTAATACATCTCCGTCTGCTGTATGTTCCGGACAAAGTGTAACACTAAACGCTTCTGCGAATGGTGGAAATGGAGGCTATACATTTTTGTGGATGCCAAATAATATTTCCGGCAACGCAATTATTGTTTCTCCATCTTCATCCATTTCTTATTCTGTTATAGCTACTGATGTAAACGGATGTACCGGTACTCAAACATCATTGGTAACTATCAATCAATTACCGCTTGTTTTATTCAGCGCACAAGATACAACAGGATGTGCGCCGCTTTGCGTGGAATTCATTAACAACACAAGTGATTCTTTAGTAAATGCACAATGGGAATTTGGTGATGGTGATAATTCTATTTCAATAGATAGCGCTTCGCATTGTTATACAAGTGCCGGTTCATACAGCGTAAAACTTACTGTTACAGATGTGAATGGTTGTTCAGGTAGTTTGATAAAAAATAATCTGGTAAATGTTTTTCCTGTTCCTGTTGCAGCTTTTGATATGAACCCGCAAACAGTTAGTATCGCAAACCCAACGGTAAATTTTATTGACAAGTCATCAGGCGCCTCACAATGGGCATGGACTTTTGGAGATGTAAACAGTTCTGGTTCTCTTAAACAAAATCCTTCTTATACTTATTCGGATAGCGGATACTATAATGTGAGATTAATTGTAAATAATGAATTTGGTTGTGTTGATACAGTATACAAAACATTGCATGTAGAAAGTGAATTTGTTATTTACGCTCCAAATACTTTTACGCCAAATGGTGATGGATCAAATGATGTATTTATTCCGATAAGCTCCGGATTGGATGCCGCAACTTATGAACTATTTATTTATGATCGCTGGGGCGATCAAATTTTCCACACATCGAATATTAATGAGGGCTGGGATGGTAAAGCGAATAATGGAAAAAATGTTGCGCAGGAAGATGTGTATATCTGGAAAATAAATGCTTTTGATCTGCAACGCATTAAACACAATTATGTTGGGCACGTTAGTATTGTAAAATAAAATGATGTTAAATAATTTATAAACCAAAATCAAAGCCAAAATTTTGCAGCGTATCATTACGTTTATCAATCTTTTAAATCGCATCTTTCTGTTTTCTCAAAATTCTTTTGCACAACTTATTGTGACAATTTCCAACGGAGGGAGAAATATTAAATGTGGATCAACTTATACTATATGGTGGTGGAACACCTGCTTACATATCTCCAATTGACCGTTTTTTAGCTGTTTTGCCACTTGAATATTTGCTTTTTTCTTGGTAATTTTCAATTACATTTGAGTTGGTGAGTTCAACTTGGTGTTACCAATGAAAATAAAATTTCTTTTTGCCTTTATCATTTTTTATTTATGCGCAAATATTGCATCTTCTGCAACTTTTACTGCAGAGGGCATGGCTGCAGGATCCTTTGATTGGAATAGTGGAGCAACATGGGGAAACGGAGGTAATGTAGTTGGTGTCGATTTTCCGGGACCTGGAGACGCAGTGAATATTCCTGGTGGAGAAATTGTTGAAATACCAGCTGGATTTGCTGCGCAGTGTTCAAAAATGAATCTGAATAATGATGAGGAAGATCTGTCCACGCAGCTTACGTTAATGTCTTCAACAAGTTCATTAACACTTACCGGTAGTCTTCAAATGCTTCCCTGGAATGGAATGGCAGGCGCTATCTCGGGACATCTAGCAGGGAATATTACAATGAATGGTGGGACAATTACTATTGGAGGTGATTTTACGGCTACTTGTTATGACGATGGGGATTTTTTTTATCATCAAAATATTACAACAGACGGGGGGATATTAACAATCAATGGAGACATTTCATTTACCAATAATGGAGTGGCGCTTGCAACTATTAATATGAACACAGTGAATAGTGTACTTAATGTTGGAGCCGGTTTTACGTTGGGAACACTGAATAATGGGGTGGGTGCTAATGGCACAATAAATTATAAGGGCGCAGCCGGGCAAACAATTTTAAGTGAAGTAACATATTATAATCTTACAATTAGTGGTGGCGGATTAAAAACAGCGGATGGAAATATTGAAGTGAAGAATATAGTAAATATGACCAGTGGTAATGTTAATCTTTCGGGTAATACGTTGACGTTGGGAAATAATTTTTTGAACATTGGCACATTGAGTTATACCGCAGGATGGATGTATGGCGGTAGTTTTAAGCGTTGGTTTGATAATACTAGTACAGCAATAGGAGATGCACGCGGACATTTTCCGATTGGCAGTAGTACACATTACCGTCCATTCTGGGTTGCGGAAGGGGTTACTTTTGGAATACAAGCCGAAGGGACTATTATGTTAACACATACAGCTGATTATACTTGGCCGGCACATGTTACAGCTACACATAATGATGTTTCCTGGGGTAATACTTTGCAAGGTGTCTCGAAATCTACATGGGCTGTGGCCACTGGTGATGGATACACTCTGGATAATATTGATGTGCGTTTTGGCGGACAAGGTTTTGGGACGAATGTCACTACAGACCTTGATGCCTCGCTTCTTGCAAGTGTGGTGGGAACCCATGCTGCAACAACCGGAACAGGTACTGAACCTTATGTTAACAGGACAGGGCTTACATCAGTAGGCATAAACAATACATTCAGAATAGGTTCAAGAAATATTATACAATCACCATTACCAATTGACCTTATTCTTTTCGATGCGATCGAAAATGGGAGCGAAGTAAAAGTGGAATGGACAACAGCTTCAGAAATAAACAACGATTATTTTACCATACAGCGATCAAAAGATGCGCTTAACTGGGAAAGCATAAAACAGGTTGATGGTGCCGGCAACAGTTCTTCAATTATAAATTATATTGATAAAGACCCTGTTCCTTATTCGGGCACATCTTTTTACCGCCTCCGCCAAACCGATTTTAATGGAAGTGTTTCTTATTCTCAAATAGAGTCGGTAAATTTTCAGGGTATAGAAATTGTTCGTATATATCCTGTGCCTGCAAATCAAAACATGAATCTTTCCATTAATACATCCTTTGATACAGAAGTTGCCATTGAATTGTTTAATTCAATAGGACAAAATATGTTTAAAGAAATTGTTTATTGTACAAAAGGGTTGAATGATGTTAGCGTTGACATTACGAAACTTCCTGCCGGAAGTTATTTGATCCGTCTCCAATCTGAACAGCTTTCTCTTTCAGATAAAATGCTATTTAATATTAGCAAATAACTCTCTTCGTAAATTTCTGTCGTAAAAACGGAAGTAAATAGTAACTTCACTTTGCAAATATATTATTCATGGAACTTTCTTTTATTTTAAATCATCTGGGTGAGGATCGCGAAACATATTTAAACGCAGTCGCCCCTCCTGTTTTTCAAACGTCTAATTTTTGTTTTAAAACGGTTGACGCAATGCGTCAAACGCTAACGAAAGAATTTGAAGAACCGTTCTATACAAGAGGGTATAATCCAACTGTCGCAACACTTAGAAAAAAAATAGCGGCATTGGAAGGCTCAGAGGATGCGTTGGTCTTCGCTAGCGGAAGCGCCGCTGTTGCTGCTGCAGTGATGTCGGTTGTAAAGGCGGGGGATCATGCGATCTGCGTAAAAAAACCGTATAGCTGGACAAATATTTTGTTGAATCAATACCTCGAGAAATACGGAGTAAAAACAACAACGGTTGATGGTAGCGATCCGAAAAATTTTGAAGATGCGATATTGCCAACCACTAAACTTATTTTTCTCGAGAGTCCTAACTCTATGACTTTTGAATTGCAAGACATTGAAGCCGTTGCAAAAATCGCCCAAAAAAATAATATTGCAACTATAATTGATAACAGTTATTCAACACCATTAAATCAAAGTCCGATTAAATTGGGCGTTGACATTGTTGTTCATTCTGCAAGCAAATATCTTGGAGGGCACAGTGATATTGTTGCCGGAGTTCTGGCAACATCCAAAAGTAGAATTCAAAAAATGTTCTCCGAAGAATTTATGACCCTGGGTGGAATTATTTCTCCGCATGATGCATGGCTTATGTTAAGGGGCTTGAGAACATTAGAGCTGCGAGTTGATCGTTCATCACAGAGCGCTGCAAAAGTTGTTGCATTTCTTGAAAAACATCCAAAGGTGGAAAGGGTTTTGTATCCATTTTCTGATTCTAACCCACAATTAGCGATTGCAAAAAAACAGATGAGACAGGGTGGGGGTTTGTTATCAATAATTATAAATGCCAAAGAGGTCAGCGAGGTTGAAAGATTTTGCGATAACCTTAAGTTGTTTTTACTTGCCTGTTCATGGGGCGGGTATGAATCATTGTTATTCCCAATGTGCGCGCTGCACAATTCTAAAAGTTATGATAATCCACTGCCCTGGAATTTAGTAAGAATCTATATTGGGTTAGAAGATCCCGAAGTACTAATTGAGGATTTAAAACAGGCGCTGGATAAAGTGTAGCTACTTCTTAATAAATTTAAACTCAATTCGCCGATTTAATTTGTGCTCTTCTTCGGAGCAGTTAATTCCGTTTGCACAACGGTTGAGCAGGTGCGTTTCTCCAAATCCTTTTCCACTTACTCGCTTTGCATCTATTCCTTTTGAGATGAGGTATTGAACAGCAAGATTAACGCGGGTTTCGGAGAGTTTTAAATTAGAGGCATCATCTCCTTTTGAATCGGTATGTGCTGAAAGCTCTATGCGCATTGAAGAATTTTCTTTGAGTATGCCTGAAACTTTATCCAGTTTTATTTTTGCTTCCGGTAATAATTCAGAAGAGCCTGCCTCAAAATAAACATTGTCGGCGATCACCAAATCTTTTCCGGTAGATTTTGTAAAATCCTTCATCACAATAAAGGGATCATCTTCTACTTCTACAGTTGACAATTTTTTAAATTCTGCAGGCAGCATTTTGTATACAAAAGCCCCGTTAGCATCCTTTTTCATTTCAGTTAGAACCGTGCCATTAGGTTTTGCAAGGAACACTTTTTCATCTTTAGGTAGGTTTGGATTGCTTTCAAGAGAAAATTCAGTTGCTATTTTTGGATTTACTTTGTTGAAGGTAAAATCACCGAACTCGTTAGTAGTTGCGGAATTTAAAACTTTTCCTGTTTCGTCTTTTAGTTCTACTTTTTGATTTACAATTGGTTTTTTTATTTTTTCACCATATAAAAGTTTAGCCCGGAAATCCATGAAGACTTTAAGGTCTTCAACAACTTTTTTGGGATGATCTTTAAGATAGTCTTTATTAAAATCGTCATAACCTTGTAATGGTATTTTGACGCCGCTTTTTCTGAAGTCAAGATCTACGGAGCCTGCGCCGGTACAGGTAAAAGCTAACATAGTATCGCCTGCAGCCATATTATCTTTTTGAAAAACCTTCCATTCTCCCGACAGGTCTTTTACGGCGACAACAAGATCAATCGGGAAGAAATTTGTGTTTTTGTAAATAATGTAAAAATTATCAGGGGAGTTTGGGCAGCGGTCAAATTTTTCTCCAAACTTTTTTTCTTTAACTACAGGAGCGTTTAGGGTTTGAGCAAAAGCAACCCCAAGTCCTAAATTGATCAGACACAAAAAACATACAAAAAAAACTTTGGCGATTTTTTGGGCGTTGCTCATTATTTATAAATATAATAAACAGTTTAGAATAAGCATAATTATCATAATATGCCATGATAGGTTATATAGGCTAACTTAATTGAGAGTATTCTATAAAAAGTCGTTAGCCAGATTCGCAAGTTCAGAGCGTTCACCCTTTTCGAGTGTAATATGCGCATAAATATTTTGACCTTTTATGTGATCAATCAAATAAGACAATCCATTACTCTGTGTATCAAGATATGGTGTGTCAATTTGGAATATATCACCCGTGAAAATAATTTTTGTGTTTTCTCCCGCACGAGTAATAATAGTTTTTACTTCATGTGGTGTGAGGTTCTGTGCTTCATCAACAATAAAAAATACATTTGATAAACTACGGCCTCTTATGTATGCCAGCGGACAAACAACCAATTTCTCATTTTCAACCATTTCGGTGATTTGTTTAAACTCTTTATCTTTTTCGCTGAACTGGTTCTTGATGTATTTTAAGTTATCCCATAACGGTTCCATGTAAGGATTAACTTTCGATTTTATATCGCCTGGTAAATAGCCAATATCTTTATTGCTAAGAGGTACGATAGGCCGTGCAAGGTATATCTGGTGATAATTTCTCCTTTGTTCCAATGCACCCGCCAATGATAATAATGTTTTACCTGTTCCCGCAACGCCTTGTATTGTTACCAGCGAAATATTCGGATTCATTATGGCTTCCAGTGCAAAGGCTTGTTCGCTGTTGCGGGGATTAATACCAAAAGCAGTATATTTTTTTACCCTTTCCAATTTATTATCAATTGGATTGTAAGATGCAAGTACAGATTTTTCTGTACTCTTAAGGACATAAAAATGATTGGCAGAAGGCTTTTCTTTTTTTAGAATTGCTGTTGTGCTGCAAGAACCTTTTTCGTAGAGTTCGTTTATTGCAGCAACGGAAACATTTTCAACAACAGAACGGCCTGTGTAAAGCTCACTGAGATCTTTTACTTTACCTGTTTCATAATCCTCAGCAAGTAAATTAAGCGACTTCGCTTTTAACCGGAGGTTGATATCTTTTGTAACCAATACAACTACTCTGTCTGGGTACGTCTCCGATAAATATAAAGCGGAGTTAAGTATACGGTGATCGGCCTTGCGTTCTCCAAAAACACGTTCAGCATCAATACTTGCTTTTTGATGCATCTCAATTTTAAATAATCCGTGACCTTTGCCACTAATATTTATCCAATCTTGTAAAGTACCGCTGCCAGATATTTTATCAATATACCGGATAAACTCTCGAGCAGAAAAGTTTTTGGTATCATTACCCTTTTTGAAGTTGTCGAGTTCTTCTAATACAGCGATAGGAATAACTACATCGTTATATTTAAAGCTCTTTATTGCGTGGTGATCATATATGATTACGGAAGTGTCGAGTACAAAAATTTTCTTTTCTTTTTCTTTGGCCATAAAGAACGTTTTAAAAATTAACTATTAAAATCAAAAAAATCAATTTACTTCAGTATAAAACTAAACGAATAGGGGTGCTTTTTTAGCTGTTATGCTCTAAATTAATTAACATCAGGTTGTTGGTATCGTTTAAGTGAATAAAAGCCTTAATTGAATTCAAAAAAATTACTTTTGGGTATAAAATTGTTGAAATGTTATTGCCTGCCGAAATAAAATCTGAAGCCGAATCGATACTTTCTTCCAGATATGAGAATAGTATTAAAATAACCCGTTTTGAGACGGTAAGCGGAGGTAGTATTAACCATGCCTTGAAAATTTTCACCAATGAAAAAGCCTATTTTCTGAAGTGGAATTATGTAAAAAAGTACCCGTTAATGTTTGAGACCGAAGCAAAAGGTCTTGAACTGCTTCGCAAACCCAAGAGCATTGCCATTCCGGAAGTTATCGGTACTAAGGAAATTGACTTGTATTCGTTTTTAATTCTTGAATTTGTAGAGAGCGCAGGCAGGGCAACTGACTTTTTTGAACGTTTGGGAAAACAACTGGCCGTACTTCATAAAAATACGTCTCAGCATTTTGGACTCGATCATGATAATTATATAGGGTCATTGCCTCAATCCAATAAACAAAGCAGTAACTGGACGGAATTTTATATTCTGCAGCGCCTGGAACCGCAATTAGAAATGGCAAGAAATAAAAACTTGATGGATAAGCAGGCGAATAAACAGTTCAACAAAATGTTTAATGTGCTTCATGAGATTTTTCCCTCTGAGAAACCAGCGTTATTGCATGGTGATCTTTGGAGCGGGAATTATCTTGCTGGAAATGAAGGTGAGCCTTTATTTATTGATCCTGCTGTTTATTACGGCCATCGTGAAATGGATATTGCTATGAGTAGATTATTTGGTGGTTTTGGTGAGGAATTTTATTCGACCTATAATAACGAATGGCCAATGGAAAAAGGATGGGAAAAAAGAATGGATATTTGTAACTTGTATCCTTTATTAGTACATGTTAATTTATTTAGCACAGGATATGTTCGGCAGGTATTACAAATAATAAAACAGTTTTAAGTCTTTCATAAACTTAGAACTTTCAACTATAAACTTAGAACTTTTAAAAATGGCAAGCGATAAAATAGATTCTTCTAAAGCCCCTGAACCTGTAGGTTTATATCCTCATGCGAGAAGAGTGGGTAATTTGTTGTTTCTTTCAGGCGTTGGTCCAAGGGAGCGGGGTGCAAAAAAAATTCCGGGTGTTGAATTAAATGAAAAAGGAGAAATAACTTCTTACGATATTGAAGCGCAATGCCACAGCGTTTTTAAAAATGTACGTTATATTTTGGAAGATGCAGGTAGTAACTGGGGTAATATTGTTGATGTAACTGTTTATCTTACAAATATGAAGGATGACTTTCCTAAATACAATAAGTTATGGGCTGAATATTTTAAAGATAATTTGCCTTGCCGCACTACACTCGAAATAAATTGTTTGCCCACACCGATTGCAATTGAGCTAAAAGTGATAGCGACAGTAGATTAAGTTAAATAGTTCAGTGGCATAAAGATAAATGGGGAAAGTTATAGATAAAATTCGGCCAAGTAATATTTCAATACTGTTTACTATAATATTGCTTTTTACAATTGGAATAATTAGTGAGTTGATAAGGAGAATTATATCCATTTGGACTTTATGGGTTATGGCTTCTGAGAGGAACAAGGACAACAACCTAAAATGGAATTTATAATAATAGCGTTAACCGCATTACTTGGATCGGCGCTAACTTTTTTTTCAGGATTTGGATTAGGCACTCTCCTTTTGCCCGTATTTGCTGTCTTTTTTCCGCTCGATATTTCCATTGCTTTAACGGCTGTCGTCCACTTACTGAATAATATTTTCAAAATGTTTTTAGTGGGAAAACACATTAATAAAAGTGTTGTATTGTTATTTGGTCTCTCGTCTTTGCTTGCTGCCATTGCCGGAGCTTACGTATTAACCTCGCTTTCACATTTTGATGCTGTATATAGTTATCAGCTCTTTGAAAGAACAATTCAGATTACTGTGATAAAAATTATCATCGCCCTGCTTATGATCGTTTTCGCGATCATGGAATTAAAGCCAACAATTTTCAAGATAAATAGCGGGAAAAGAGGATTGGTAGCAGGAGGTTTGTTGAGTGGTTTTTTTGGCGGCCTTTCCGGCCATCAAGGGGCATTGCGAAGTGCTTTTTTATTACCCCTTGGATTATCCAAGGAATCTTTCATTGCTACAGGTACGGCCATCGCTGTAATTGTTGATATTGGAAGACTGAGTGTTTACTCAATTTCATTTTTAGTTTTTTCTATGCAGTCGAATGTTTATCTCATAGCAATTGCTGTAGTGTTTGCTTTCATTGGTGCTTTTGCAGGAAGTAAACTATTAAGCAAGGTCACGATCAAATTTATTCAAGGTGTTGTCGCCGCAATGCTTATTGTATTTGCACTTCTTATTGGTTTGGGAATAATTTAACGGTAGTACTAATAGGGTTGGTCAATTGCATAATTTGCATTAAATTTGACAATATTATTGCGTAGAATGATACTGCGTTGAACATTAAAAATAAATCAATTGACATTTAACGATTTTAATTTTGAGCCGGAGTTACAAGAAGGACTTTCTTCAATGGGGTTTAATACTCCAACTCCCATCCAACAGCAGGCTATACCTATAATACAAAGCGGGAAGGATATTATTGCCTGCGCACAAACCGGAACTGGTAAAACAGCGGCTTTCCTGTTGCCCGTGATTAATAAAATAATCAAATCAAAAGACAAGACAATAAATACCCTCATCGTTGTCCCAACGCGCGAATTAGCTATACAAATAGATGAGGCCTTGCAGGGCTTTGCCTATTTTACACCTATTAGTGCTATGGCAATTTTTGGTGGCACAAGCGGTATCTCATTTGAGCAGGAGCGAAAGGCACTTAGTGAAGGAGCAAATATTATTATCGCAACACCGGGCAGGTTGATTTCGCATCTCAATATGGGATATGTTAAAATATCGAACTTAAAACATTTGATACTTGATGAAGCCGATAGGATGTTGGATATGGGATTTAACGAAGACCTCGGTAAGATCATTACCTATCTTCCTAAGGAGAGGCAAACCCTGATGTTTTCTGCTACCATGCCTCCAAAGATCAGGGACCTGGCAAAGAAAACGTTGAATAATCCGGAACAGATCAACATTGCTGTTTCAAAACCGGCAGAAGGAGTATTGCAGGGAGCATACCTTGTATATAACCCGCAAAAAATAGAATTGTTAAAAGAAGTAGTAAAGGACAAGGATATAAAAAGTATAATTATATTTTCTTCTACAAAGGATAAAGTAAAAGAACTAGGCAAAGAACTTTCTCGATTAAAATTAAATGCAGCCGCTATACATTCTGATCTTGACCAGGATGAAAGAAATGACGTGATGAGAAAGTTCAAGAGTAAGGCCACACAAATATTAGTTGCTACGGATATTTTATCAAGAGGTATCGATATTGATTCAATAGGTTTGGTAATAAACTATGATGTGCCGGGTGATGCAGAAGATTATATCCACAGAGTAGGGAGAACAGCGCGAGCGGAATCTACAGGTATTGCTTTAACTTTTATAAACGAAGAAGATCAGGGCAAGTTCAAAAAAATTGAAGACCTTATCGGTAGTGAAGTAAAAAAATTGCCACTTCCTGCAGCTCTTGGTGAAGGACCTGTATACGATCCTTCAAAATTCAGAAAGAAAACTTTTTCCAGCCCGAAACGTTTCAAAAAAAGATAAAATTATTTTATCAGGCTGATATGTCCTTCATAGCGATGTAATCCGCCTAGCACATCTCTTGTAATCACTTTCCAAACATATACATCCATTTGCGCAACATTTTTTCCGTCATTGGCTTTCCCGTCCCAGCCAACGTTCGGTTGTGTTGATTTAAATATTTGCGATCCCCATCGATCGTAAATGTAGAGCACGTATTCATCAACATCAACTCCAATTCCTATCGGTGTAAAAAGGTCATTGATGTCATCTCCGTTTGGTGTAAAACTGTTCGGTACGTATAAAATAAAATCCGGATTGATCCGTACTGTCTTTTCTGCAATGTCTCTGCATCCGAATTCATTCACAACAACAAGTCTTACAGTGTAATTCCCTGTATCGCTATAGGTGTAATTTGTGTTTTGATCTGTTGAAGAACTGTTAAGCGCATCTCCAAAACTCCAATACCATCCGCTAACTCCCACATCATTGCTTCTGAAAAATACAGTTGGATTCAGGATAGTTGCTGGCTGCGGAGTAGCTGTGAAAGAAGCAACAGGATCGGGATGAACAGTGATGTAGTTATTTTGAGTAAGTGAATTTGAACAACCATTATTATCGGTAATAATTAGTGTTACGGAATAACTTCCCGTTTGGTTGTAGCAGTATAATGGATTTGTTTGTGCCGAATTTCCTCCATCACCAAAATTCCATACCTGGCTATGACTCATAGGACTTGTATTTGTAAAGTTTACGCATAAAGGTTTACAACCTGCTGTTACATCACTCGAAAAATTAACAATCGGCAAAGCGTTTACTGTCACTTGCGTAACAGCATTTGCTGTACAACCATTGTTGTCGGTTACCAAAAGCGAGAAGGATGTGTTCGAAGCAAGAGTAGGAGTAGTTATCCCGGAAGTAATTTGGCCGGTATTCCACAGGTAGGTGTATCCAGGTGTTCCTCCTCCAACATTGCTATTAAGTATAGTTTGTTGTCCGTCACAAATTGGAGCAGAAGGAGCAATTGTTACAATAAGTTGAGGCGAATCGTTTACCTGAACTGTTGGAGCAATTGTACATCCATTGTTATCTGTAATGGTAACTGAATATATGCCTGACAAAAAACCTGTAGCGGTTTGCGAAGCTTGTCCGCCTTGCCAGTTATAAATATAGCCAGGGGTTCCTCCAGAAACATTTACCGTTGCTGTTCCGGTATTGTCTCCGAAACAAAGTGTGGAAGTGCTGGTTAATGTTGCTGTGAGTGGAGATGGTTCGGCAATAAATATACTTATGTTGTCTTTACATCCGCTTGCATCGGAAACAGTTAATACATAACTGCCTGTGCAAAGCCCCGTTGCTGTGATCGAATTTTGTGCAGGCACCGTGTTCCAGGTATAATTGTATGGCCCGTTTGCAGATCCGCTGACCTGAAGCGTTGCAACTCCGTCACAACTTCCATTGCATGATGCGTTTGTAATGCTTGGATTTAAAAGAGTATCAACTGCAATAGGAGTTACCACCATAGGAGCGGAGATGGAACATCCATTATTATCTGTAAGCGTTGCGGTATACGTGCCGGCACTCAATCCGGTTATGGTGCTTGTTGTTTGTAAAGAAGAACTCCACGAATAAGTATAGTTTAATGTTCCTCCGCCGGGATTAATACTTGCTGTCCCATCGCCAGATAAACAATGATCGGGTGTACTTGTAGGCGACATAGTGAGCAATGTTGGTTCGGTTATATTAATTGATGATTGTGCTGTACATCCATTAATATCATTTATGCTAACAGAGTATAGTCCCGCGGTTAAACCGGTTACAATTGAGTTAGTATAGTTTCCCGGACTCCATAAATAATTAAATGGTGCTGTTCCGTTACTCAATGCAATTGAAATGCTTCCCGTGGCATCACCGTTGCACAGCGGACTGCTGAGTACTGTAATTGTTGTTGTAATGGCAGGCGCTTCCGTAAGAGTTATTGATCGTTGTGCTGTGCAATTATTGTCGTCTGTAATTATAACACTATAAACTCCGGCCGTCAGGTTGCTTGCTGTTGAAGTTGTTTGTGAAGGTACCGATGACCAGGAATAAGAATACGGTACTGTTCCGCCTATAGCACCTGCTAATGCCCAGCCAGTTGTTCCACCGTTGCATATAATATCATTTGAAGCGGGAATGAATGGTTGTAATAATGGAGGCTCAGTAATTGTTGCTGTAATGGTTGTAGAACATCCGTTACCATCAGTAACTGTTGAAGTATAGGTCATAGCTGAAAGTCCGACAGCCAAAGCGGAGGCTTGCCCACTTGGGTTCCATGAATAAGTATAAGGAGCGAGGCCGCTAATTACATTCACAGTTGCTGATCCGGTTGAACCTCCGAAACATAAAACATTATTTTGAGATAAAATTCCTAAAACGGGAACAGGGTTTACCGTTACGGTTGTTGCCGCACTGTTTGTGCAGCCGGTAATATCGGTGTAAACAATACTGTAAGTCGTGTTACTAACCGGTGATACAGATATTGATGAAGTTGTTTGTCCGCCAGACCAAGAATACGATCCTCCAGTCGGATTTACTGTAGGTGATATGGATATACTGCTGCCATTACATACGTAATAATTAGCGGTAAAGCTTACATCTGGCGGCAATGGAACATTAATTGTTTTGATCATGGTGTCGTATTTGCATTCGTACTGAACGCATTGCATCACCACATAATTTCCTGGAGCAGTAAAATTGTGAACAGGATTTTTTAAGGTTGAGGTATTTAAAGCGCCGCTTGCTGCGTCTCCAAAGTGCCATGAATAAGTTGGCAATGGCCTTAGATTGGTGAATGTTGATTGGTCAGTAAATTGTGTGGGTGTTCCAAAGCACACTACATCTGATCTATAATTTGCGGTGAGTTCAAACGTGAATTTCAAAAGCCAACTGTCAAAACTTCCTTTGTGGGGTGCAGTTTTATCGCCACCGGCCGGATTTTGTGATGATGTTAAAACAAAATAATCTCCACCTATAGAATCTGTCAGTACATAATAATCCTTTGTCATTCCATAAGATAAGCCGTGGTGAGGTCCGTCAAAGCCGGGCCCTGCGGAGGCATAAACATAATCCCATTCAATTATTCCGGCATTGTTAAGTTTTACCATCCATGGAGCCCTGTTGTTATTAGGGTTAGCTCTTGTTTTATCTCCATTTACAGGGACGACATCTGAGTGTCCCGACAAAATAATTCCTCCATCACACGCTATATAGGCGGATTGTATCTCATCCCATCCGGTTGTGCCAATACTGTTCCTCCAAAGTATATTTCCGCTTGAATTAATTTTTACTGCAAAAAAATCGGCGGCTCCCCCGTGGTGGCCCGCTCCGTCCACGTCAAGTGCGGTGGCCTCATCTCCATTTGTGCTACCGCCCCGTCCCACAAGTACAAAATTACCATCGGTGGTTGCAATAATCCCAGGAGAAGCATAAAGACAATCTGTACCGCTGCCACCAATTGCATTGTCCCATACCTGGTTTCCGTTGAGGTCAAGTTTTATTACCCAATAGTCATAGCTTCCATGTGCGGGAGTCCCATCAACATCAGGTAAAGCAAGGTCTCCGTTTGATGATGAGCTTGTTCCGCTAATGAGATAACCGTTTGCAACCTGTATGCACGATCCGCCGTAATCAAAAGTGCTGCCGCCTAACATATTACTCCATTGTATCGTTCCGTTCGGTCTTAATTTAATTGCCCAAATATCAGGATTTGGCAATGCGCCATGGCGGCCAGACCCATCAACATCATTTGCCGCGGCCGCATCCAGATCTGTCGAATAAGAATCACCAATAACGAGATAACCGCCATCCGAAGTTTGTATTATATCGTTTGCGTAATCAGAGCCGGAACCACCAACAATATTATGCCACTGCATGATACCTGCAGAATTTAATTTTACAATCCACATATCGGCCGTGCCGCCTCTTGTTCCACTGGCATCCGCATCTGGTATAGCCAGATCACCGGTTGCGGAAATTGTTCCAAATACCCCACCAATAAATCCTGCTAAAATGTATCCTCCGTCACTAGTCGGTGTAACACAGGTCGCTTCTTCAGCTCCATCACCACCCAATGAATTTTGCCAGATGATCTGGCCATTGTCATTGAGTTTTTGTATCCAGAAATCCTGGGTAGCAATTGCTCCCATAGAGTGATTGCCCGACCCATCGGGATCAGTCGCTGCCGAAACATTAAAGTTATTCGAAGTGCATTTACTT
>Ga0163151_10004527_pt1 | contig 18585 bp, 24 predicted proteins | sample OliLakLV19MP5IB2_FD_145596 | JGI IMG/M metagenome (GOLD analysis project Ga0163151, IMG submission 145596) | Freshwater microbial mat bacterial communities from Lake Vanda, McMurdo Dry Valleys, Antarctica - Oligotrophic Lake LV.19.MP5.IB-2 | ecosystem: Environmental > Aquatic > Freshwater >... | reverse complement strand
AAAGCATACTACAAAACAGCACAGGTGAAGCAATGCAAATTACTTTCACATTTTGTAGCAGGTAGATGCTTTTTATAGATGTTAAAACCATACAGGTGCTGGTAGACAGTGAAACCATTGTACTACATATAGGAGTGTGAGCTTAATGATTTAAATAATTTATTGAAATATGCAAAACCCCAACGCTTCAAGCCTGGCCGGTTTTACACATTTCAACAAATATTACGACGACGATGAGATAATTTTAAATTAAAATATTACTTTTGGGCGGTAGTTTACTGCTTTACATAGGAGGTGCTGTTAGCGGTAGTTTTTATTTCGTGATGCCCAATTGCTCCATTAATGCTTTAGGTCCGTGTCCGTTTGGGATTTCTCCGTAAGTGTCCACAATTTTGTTGTTTTCAACGCTATAAATAAAATATTCCGAAGGTAAGTTTATTATTTTACCTGTTGCGGCAGTTTTGGGTATACCTACATTTTTCGGATAATCCAACAGTCCAGTATGTGTGCCAGACAAATAGATTGCAACTTTAACTTGGTTGCTGGTAGCACTTTCTATTTTTTCATTAAATTTAAAATCAGGGAAAGCTGTTTTTCTTGCCTTGTGCATTCCAAAGGCATCTTTTTTCTTGATGCTTACAAAGAATGGCATACCCTTCATTTTCATTTTGTAATTTTCCGCAAGATAACTATTTGCCTTGTCCCAATCTCCATTTTCAATGGCACGCAAGTGTGCTGTTACAATTTCAGTTGGTGTTTGGGTGTTATTTGCTTTCTCGTTGGAAAGAGGTTTATAAGCACTACAACCCGAAAATAAAAATTGTGCTATTGTCATCAATAAAATAATTTTTGATTTCATTGTTAAATTACATTGTTTTTAAATGCTTGCAAAATAAAGTTTGTTTTGGAACAATTGGCCTTTCTACGTCTAAATATTCTATGACTTTCAAGAACTTGACATTTTTTGTACATTGGTTTCTTGTTATATGTTGTGAAGTAGGCGTAGTATAATCATTAGAAAATAATATTTGCATGCTATTTGGTTTTGGCAAGTCGGCTTCTTCTATCCAATAACCGCCAAATTGTGTAACACTTATTCCGCCGCCACTTCCCGAACCTGCAACACCAGTCGGAAAATTATCAAAATATGTCTTGCTTTCCCAAATATTTCGTGAAATAAATGTCAGGTTTTCATCGTCTTGTACTTGATACAAGTCTATTGATTTTATACCTGCACTTTTAAAGTTTGAAGCGAAAGGTGTCCAACGCTTTACAAAATCAGTTTCACTTAATTTGGTTTTAAAACCAACATATTGAACGATAAAATTATTGTTTTCTACTATCATTTTTTGTTTTGCAGACGTTTTATAATAAAAATAGTTCAACTGTTTCTGTAGTCCAAAAAACAGTCCGATAAATATAATTATTATGATGCCTATTTTCATTTTGTGAGCTATTTTGGTAAAATTACTGCCAACGTCAGACTCGATATCCATAGGGTCTCACATTACACCTCACTCAAAATTACCAAATAAACTCAAAAAGTTGTACTACCTTTCGAAAAATTAAAGAAATGAATTTTATCAATCTTTAAATCATTTAAGAGATTACTTTTTGTAGCTTACAAGTCGAAATTAGACTTTCGAATATTTGTCGCAGACGCTGATTTGAGGTGGAATTACACGTCGAAGCCAACACATTTTTTAGTATGATATAATTAGGGAACCCTAGTTACATTTGCACAGTCGCAGGCTGCAAACCCTGCGACAGCGGAATTAAAATACCGTCAGGCAACGTTACCCAGTTTGTTGTTGCATTTAGCGTCACAAAAAGCATTTATCAACTGGTATAATGTCCCCAACAAATGCAGGCACATAGGCGTGTGAGCTTAATTATTTTACCCAACTTTATTAACAGGCACTAGCAACTGAACCAAACTATTGATTTAGTTGGGTTTAGCCCGAATAGCAAACAATTTTAAAAGTGCCTGTTATTGGAAGGAAACAGCTGATTTTATTACAAAACGTAAGGTGTTATCACTTCCATTGCTTATTCTGGGTTTAAAAGAGCATGTAATTGGCTTGAAAGATTTTATTTTATTAAAAAAAATAAGAGAGTAGTATTTCCATTGTTTAATCCGGGTTTAAATTGAAATATTACTTGTGGGCGGTAGTTTACTGCTTTACATAGGAGGTGGTGTTAGCTGCTGGTGTTCTTTTCCACCGAGCTTGTAAACCATTGTCGTTATTGAGTTGTCGTGTCATTGAGTGGTGGTTGTAAGTTGCGTATTTCTTATTTTTTTAAAGTGTTGGTTTTTTTTAATTCAATTTTTAGATTGGGTCGGCTTTGCAATCTCTTTTAAAAGGTTTTGTTTAGCGTTGGCTCGTGCGGCTTTTAAATATGCTTGCAAAATGCGTCAAGGGTTTATTAATGGTTGTTTTCATAGTTGAGTCCATAATGCATTAAATATAAACTTCTTGCAACCACTTTGAAAATAATGGTCTGTCGAGAATTATTTGAATATCTCTGTCAGCGTAAACAAACACTGTCCAGTTTATGACACCAAAATGCTTGTTGATTTTGTTTTCATAGTAAATTTCATTTGTCAAAAGGCTTGCTTAATCAAAATACCGGTTCAATAATTATCTCGGTCAAAACCGAGTTTGCAATAAAACATTCAGTGTGTGCACGGCGGTGCATTTCTTCTATTGTAGTTTTATCAGGAATGTTATCTCCCATAAAGGTTATTTTTGGCCTCAGAAAAAGTTTTGTTACAGCCATTCTTGATTTTTCATTTTTTTCTACTATCGCTATTGCAGTATCTTCATAAATTTTTATAGTGTATTTTTTCATTGACGCAATTGCAAGAAAGGTGAGCATATGGCAACTTGCCAAAGAAGCGGCAAAAGCTTCTTCGGGATTTACAAATTCTTTTTTGCCAAGATATTCGGGAGCCGCAGATGCTTTAACAACACTACCGCCTTCGAATTTCCAGCTATGCGTACGGTCATAATTTTTATACGAGAAATCTTCTGACTCATTTTTCCAATTTAAATCAACTTTATGTTCTGACATGTTTATTTTTTTTAATGTAATAGATTTATTATAGCGGTTTGTGTTTCTTATTTTTATGACTGTTTTTTTTAAGCTTACTACCTTTAGTATCAAAACGTGTTATGCTATTACCAACAACGTTTGCATAAGCCAATATCCTGGCAACTATAGATTTATTATTTTCTTCCGCTTTATCCTTCATATCATCCGATTTAATGCTGCCTGCCTGTCCGGTAGGAAAGTCTTTATTCTCCGTCTCGTCGTTGATGTAGCATTCAAATTTATTGCCTTGGCGCCAGGAAATATTTTGATTGCGGGTCGCAAAAGGGGAATCAGTTTTAAAATTGGTAGACCAGGTATTGCAGCACAAATAGCTTCCGCAGGGACCAATACCACCTATGCGACAGGCTTCCTCACGTATTCCAATTTGACGCATCTCAACACGTATATGAAAGGCTTTGGACAGGTGTTTAATTAACTCCCGGTAATCCACACGTCCTTCGGCTGTGTAATAAAATGTGGCTTTAGATTTATCGCCTTGGTAATCTACATCAGTTAATTTCATAGATAAGCCAAGCTCTTTAGCCAAAACCCGTGATTTATACAAAGTATCTAATTCCATGTCTTTTGCCAGTTTCCAATTAGTTACATCATTAGGCGTTGCGCTGCGATAAAATTTTTTAACTACATCCTCCGTACGCACATTCTTTTTCTTGAGCTGCATACGTACCAGTTCACCGGTTAAGGAAACATGACCAACATCATGACCACCCATATTACCTTCCACAACAACTAATTCTCCACTTTTGAGATATGTGTTTTGAAGATTAAGATAGAATTCCTTACGGGATCCTTTAAATATTATCTCTATAATATTGCAAACTTTATAATCAGGTGGCATAACAATATCCGACATCCAGTCATATACGTCTGATTGACTGCGACCATACTTAAGGCAAGGGCCATTGCTTTTGAAAGGCTCGAGAAAAGAAGAACCTCCTGTTAAATAATTATCATAATCCATATTAATCTATATTTTAATTCCCTTTCGGAAGTGTATTAAAGTTTAAAATCTCTGTTTAATAAAAAAACAGGAGACAATCAAATTCCATCTTCATCAATTCCTATCAGTATATTATAGGCTTCTTGTAATTCTAAAAACGTTTTTGCATCCTCATTTTTTTTCGCAATCTCAATTCCATTTTTATAAATTCTCATTGCTTTCACTACTTCATTCATCGACTCATATAATTTCCCCAATTGATAGTAGCTCGCTAAATAATTTTCATCCTCCTTTATCAATTTCAAAAAAGCAATCACTCGCAGTATCAATTTCTTTAAGCCTAACATATTCTAATGCCAATGCGTATTTCAGAAAAGAGTCGTTGATGTCCTCCTTTAAAAATTCTTGTAATTGTTCAATCCTACTTTTCATTATCATTTTTTACGTAATCGTTTTCTACAACCTGCGTGCCTTTGGCATACATACGTTCTCAGGTCAACAAATTCTTGCACCAACTTTTTTCCAGGGGCACTTCCCAATTTTGCTCCAACTCTTCTTTGGTATTTACGAGATTATTGAATACTGTTATCCCTTTTTGTCTTTCAGGAAATGCCATCAAATTTTTAAGTTCAGAAATACTAGAGACCTGTATTTCTTCACTTTTTTTTCTGTAGGCAACGTTCATTCTGTACAGGAGAGAAACATTAAAATATTTTTCCAATTGCTGAATAAATTTTACCGACTTGTCAATTCCACATCCACTGGCGGAAGCCGTTGTTTCATCTACACATATTATAATAAAACGATTGTGAAAGATTTCAATGCAAGCGCTCATCGTTTTTCCATGCGAAGTCCACTCAGAAATAAAACTTTGTGCTTTAGTATTAAGTTGAGTAATTTCATTTTCAGAAAACTCACGGATAGATTGGTATATCCATATCCGTGAGTGCAAAGGCATATCTTTAAAATTTATCATTTTTATAGCTTGCTTTACTGATTAACAATATTCTTCAAAAGCGGCCTTTAGGTTATCGGCAATTAGATCTTTGGATCTTCCTTCAATATGGTGTCGTTCTACAAAATGAACCAATTTTCCATCTTTAAATAAGCCTATACAAGGCGATGACGGAGGATATGGCAGAAAATGTTTGCGTGCCTGTTCAGTGGCTTCGGTGTCAAAACCTGCAAACACAGTTGTAATACGGTCAGGGCGCTTAGTTGCTTGCAATGAAAGTTTTACTCCCGGGCGTGCGGCACCGGCAGCACATCCACAAACTGAATTAACAACTACTAACACGGTGCCTTTTGAGTTAACAGCTGCATCTACTTCTGCAGCGTTTCGGAGGTCTTCAAAACCAACAGCGGTGAGTTCTTCCTTCATTGGCATTACTAAATTTTCTGGATACATAATGTAATATTTAATGGTTTAAAAAATAAAGGGTTTTAAAGAGACCCCTACTAAACTCTATAACGTTTTTAATTTGTAATTGTAATTACAAATCATTTGCTGAGAAATTAATTGTTACAATTGGTTAAAAATATGTTTTTCTGCATGATACGATGAACGGATCATTATGCCGCTTTCGCAGATGGCATGCAATTTATGTGTGGATACGATTTCTCGAACCTTTTTATATTCTTCTCCCATTGGCAATTTTATGCTCAACCAATCTGATTTAGGTTTAAACCTTAGCTCTTCTGTTATTTCGATGTTGTTATTTGACATATTTTTGAAAATACTTTTATACAGTTTCCGTAATTACTTTTTCTACTTCAGGAAGCATTCTTCGCAGCAAATTTTCAACCCCTTGTTTCAAAGTAGTATTGGTAGAGGGGCAGCCGTGGCACGACCCTTTGAGCATAACAGTTACAGTTCCGTTTGCAAAAGATTTGAAATGAATGGCACCACCATCACCTTCAACGGCAGGGCGAATATATTGATCAAGAAGTGCGATGATTTTTTGTTCGATATCCCCCGAAATGTTTACCGGCACTTCTGCTTCTTCTGCAATTAATTCTCCGGTGAGAAGTGGTTCGCCTGTAGCGAGCTGGGTTTTAATCAGCTCCTTAATTTCGGGAATAACTTCGTACCATTCGCAACTTTCATCCTTCGTAACAGTTATAAAATTGGAAGTAATAAAAACTCCGTTGACGAAAGGAAATTCAAATATCTTTTTTGCAAGAGGCGAAACCGCTGCCTTTTCTTTTGTGCGAAATTCAATGTTTTTGCCTGCCTCATCAATTAATAAAAAGTTAATTACAAATTTCATTGTAACGGGATTAGGCGTCATTTCGGAATAAACTGCGATTGGTGTAGCCATTTTCATATTTTTTGAATTTTTATTTAAGCATTTATCGAAAACTAGTTGGGCATAATTATTTCTATCCTAAAGCTTTCGTCTTGATAGATATCGGGATTACCATTTAACATCCGCCACTTTAGCTATCGGTACTTTTGCATTTTGTATGGATACCTGTTGCGCCACCTTACTTGCCATTTCCATATAGGCAATAGCTTGCGGTGTATTGTCTTGCATTACAGCCGGGCGACCTGCATCACCGGCTTCACAAATACTTTGCACCAATGGAATTTCGCCTAATAAAGGAACTCCTAATTCTTCTGCAAGTTTTTTTGCTCCGTCTTTACGAAAGATATAATATCTTTTATCCGGTTGGTCTGGCGGACTGAAATAAGACATGTTTTCTACAATGCCTAAAACAGGAACATTTATTGATGGTAACTGAAACATTCCAACACCTTTTTTTGCATCAGCCAACGCCACAAGTTGAGGAGTACTTACAATCACAACCCCAGTTAAAGGAACAGCACCAACCAATGTTAAATGAATGTCACCGGTTCCGGGAGGTAAATCAATAATCAGATAATCAAGCACACCCCATTCTGCATCCTGAAACAATTGGACAGCCGCTTTTGATGCCATTGGTCCACGCCATACAAGTGCTTGAGAGGTATCTACAAAAAAACCAATGGATAATAATTTTACTCCATAACTTTCCACAGGAATAATTTTGATTTTGCCATCAATCTCTTTCGTCATTGGCTTTTCATTTATTACATCAAACATAATTGTTTGTGAGGGGCCATAAATATCTGCATCAACCAAACCAACCGATGCGCCTAACTTCACCAAAGCCAAAGCTAAGTTGGAAGCCACTGTTGATTTTCCGACACCACCTTTACCTGATGCTATTCCAATAATATTTTTTACGTTTGGCAACATAGGCCCACTGCCTTTCCGCGATGATACATCGGATGTCATTATCACATTTACATTCACCCCTTCACCTATATATTGCAAAATTGCATTTACACAATTTTTTTTAATCAGCTCTTTCATTGGGCAAGCAGGCGTTGTAAGTACTACTGTAAAACTTACGCTTTTACCGTCTACTTCTAAATCTTTTATCATACCAAGCGTTACCAAATCCTTTTTTAAATCAGGATCTTCGACATTTTTTAACGCTTCTAAAACTTGTTCTTTTGTAATATTCATTTTTGTGCTCCTTTTTTTTGCTTTTAAAAACTATTCACTTTCCTTACCATTACCAATCTATCATCACCCACAGAAACCAAATAATTATTATAATTACTCCAAAGTAATTTGTTTATAGCGTGTGTATGCGCATCGAAATTTTCTTTAGTGATGCGTTTTAATAACTGATATGTTTTTGCATCCCAAATTTTTATGGTTTTATCACGGCTGGCGGTGGCAAATAATGTAGCGTCAGCATTAAATACTATATCGTAAATAGCCCAATTATGCGCAGGAATTGCCGTTACTAATTCATAATTTTCTACTTGCCAAATATTCAAATGTGCATCTCTGCCGCCAGTTAAAAGGAATTTACCATCGGGGGTGTATCGCACAACATTTGCTGCAAGTTGATGTGCAATAAAATCTTTTTTATGATCCAATGTGTGCAGGTCAAATACAAGAATATTGCAATCACCTAAGGCAACAGCTATTTCGGACGTAGCGTAATTAAAATCAATGCTGCGTACTTTCTGGTTTGATAATTTTTTTATTTTAATCAATGATAAGGTATCAAGGGAACAAACTGCAAAATTACCATCGCCACCGGCTGTATAAAAGCAATTAGTTTTTAATGAATATTTTATGTCAAAAATTGGTGCCGTATGATGTTGCAGGATTTTTATTTCTTCTTTTTTCTCTAAATCAATTATGTGAATACTTCCTGTTGTTGTGCCCGCAAGCAATAATTTTTTTTCAGGAATATGACAAATTGCATAAACAGGTGCAGGTAAAGATGCCGCAAATTTTTCAGCTTGCAGGGTTTCCAAATTCCATAGTGCAATAAACATATCACTGCCTCCTGTAAAAATAGTATGTTCAGATACGCCTTTATCCATTGCATATAAACAGCCACTGTGCCCGGTAAGTGTTGCGATGTGCTTTACATCAATGCTTATTTTATTTATTGTCTCCATTTCATTTTCAAAAATTATGCCCATACTTTTGTTCCTTCGGTGCAGTTTTTACAAATATCAATTTCGGAACGTGAACGAAGCACAGCTGCTCTGAAGTTATTGTATTTAGTACCCTGCCATATTTGCCGGAATGAAGTCTCTTTCGAATCACCCAGTGGATGTTTGGCATCTTTATCAAAACAACAAGGCACCACTAATCCATCCCAAGTAATAACACTTGAGTGCCAAAGTTTCCAGCAATGGTTAAGCATTTTGTTTTTTATTTCATACGTTCCATTATTTTGTATTTTGTATCTGGAATATTTTTCGATTGTTGGAATAAGTTTATTCCCATTTGCATAATTATAAATTTGAGCTGTTTTAAAACGTACCTCATCTACACCTATTTCTTTCCCCAATACTTTTATATCGTTTATTTGATGCTCATTTGCCTTCACCACTAAAAACTGAAAAATAATATGTGGCGTTTTTGATTTCAATTCTTTTTTCCATCTAATAATATTTTTTGTGCCTTCAATTACCTTTTTTAAACTTCCTCCAATACGATATTGCTCGTAGGTTTCCTGTGTTGTACCATCAATGGAAATAATCAATCTATCCAATCCGCTTTCAATTGTTTTTCGAGCATTTTCATCATTCAAATAATGTGCATTGGTTGATGTTGCGGTATAAATATTTTTTGATGATGCGTAATTTACCATCTCCAAAAATTTAGGATTCAAAAATGGCTCGCCTTGAAAATAAAATATTAGGTAAGCAATATCTTTATATAAGTCATCAACGGTATCTTTAAAAAAATCATTTTCCAACATTCCTGTCGGCCTTGAAAACTCACGCTTTCCGCTTGGACATTCGGGGCAGCGTAAATTACATGATGTAGTAGGCTCGATGGTTATGCTGATTGGGAAACCCCACTGTACAGGAGTTTTACTACACTTAGACCAATAATAACTGGATACTACTTTTGCAGCATTCCACATTCTTCTTGATGTAAATTTGGAAATAAAATTAAATCCATCAACAACTTTTGCATTCATCGAAATGTAATTTATAAAAAACAATCATTTTTAATTTCATTAATCCTGCCAATTATTGGTTTTGTGTGAGCCATCGCAATACGGCTTATTCTGCGAATATCCACACCGGCATAAGAAAGCTTTTTGTTCTTTTGTTTCTAAACTGCCATCTTTTTTTACTACCGTGATGTTACCTTCCACCATTAGTGGGCCCTTTGCCAGCACAGTTACTTTAACGTTTGAATTTTCCATTTTATCGTTTTTTTAATTTGTTTAATGAATTTATTTGGGCTGTTTGTATAAAGGAACCATAGAACAAGCTTCGCCATACATGATGCTTTTTGCAACGTGGCGTAAAAGTCTGGTTATTTCAACATAAGCAGCTTGAGGTACAGGCAGATGTCCACAGCCTTTTATAACAACACGGGCATCTTTATACTCATTGATATTTAGTTTATTAAGTATGTCATTATACAAAATTGTTTCAAGTGTTTCCAAATCGCCGAATACAATCTTTTTTGTGTATGGCTCTAATTGTATTGCCAACAGCATATATGCCCATGTTGGCACAACGGCATCAGCTGAACAAATAAGTGCAACGTATTTATCTCTGTATTTACTCCAGTCTTCGTTTTTAACAAACGCTCTAAAGTCTTTTTCTTTTAATATTAAACCTTGAAATAATTGCTCTTTAATATCGAACAATACACGTTCGCCATGAGGGTAAAAATCTTCAAGGTTGATGGTGATGATGCCACTTAAGGCTACTTTATTAATTATTTCGTTTTCCATGTTACATAAATCCTAATTCGAGTTGCGCCACTTCGCTCATCATTTCTTTTTCCCAGGGTGGTTCAAAAGTCATTGTTATTTTTGCTGATTTAACTCCTTCTATTTCACGCAATTTTTGTTCTGTTTCAGGTGGCAATGTTTCAGCTACTGGACAGGAGGGTGATGTTAAAGTCATTAGTATTGTAAGGTTGTTCTCTTTATCAATAGTGAGTTCGTAAATTAAACCTAACTCCCAAATATCAACAGGTATTTCGGGGTCGTAACAAGTTTTAAGCATTTCGATAGCCTTTTGTGTAAGTTCTGCATTTTGTGTAATTACTATAGCTGCCATTTTTTTTATTTTAAACTTTTTTACTGTTTGTATGCAAGTGCATCCAATTTCATTTGTTTTATCATACTTACTAAACCATTGCTACGAGTAGGCGACAGGTGTTCCATCAATCCTATTTTATTAATAAATTCCAATTGTGCATTTATAATTTCATCTGCTGTATGGCCTGATATAACTCTTATCATTAATGCTACAATCCCTTTCGTAATAATTGCATCGCTGTCGGCTGAAAAAAATATTTTTTCATCTTTCAATATAGAGCGCAACCACACTTTGCTCTGACAGCCCTTTATCAATCTTTCATCGGTTTTGTATTGCTTCTCAATCAATGGCAAATGTTTCCCCAAATCAATCAGATGCTCGTACTTGCCTTCCCAATCGTCACCGAATAGTTCAAACTCTTCTACTATTTCATTTTCTATTTCAGCTATGCTCATTTCAACATTTTAATTGCTTTCTTTATTCCATTCACCAGAATATCAATTTCTTCTTTCGTATTGTAAAAGACCAATGATGCTCGTATGGTGCCTGGTATGCCAAAATGTTGCATCAATGGTTGTGTGCAATGGTGTCCGGTGCGTACAGCAATACCCTGCTTGTCTAATATAGTTCCAATATCTAACGGATGAACTTCTTCAATAACAAAAGAAATAACACTGGCTTTTTCTTTTGCAGTGCCTATAATTCTCAATCCTTCAATACCCGAAAGTTTTGCGGTGGCGTATTCCAGCAGTTCGCATTCATAAGCGCCAATGTTTTCTAAGCCAATTTCATTTACATAATCAATTGCTGCTGCTAATCCAATGCCACCTTCAATATTCGGAGTTCCTGCTTCAAATTTTAAAGGCAGATCAGCATATGTTGTTTTTTCAAACGTAACCGTTTTTATGGTACCGCCTCCCACTTTATAGGGAGGCATTTCGTTCAACCATTTTTCTTTACCATAGAGTATTCCAACACCAGATGGCCCAAATATTTTATGACCGCCAAAGCAATAAAAATCTGCCCCTAAGTCTTGTAAATCTACTTTTATATGTGGTAAAGCCTGAGCACCATCAATTAATACTGGAATGTTTTTTTCGTGTGCAAGCGCAATAATTTTTTTTAACGGATTAATGGTTCCAAGTGTATTAGAAATATGTGTAACAGCTACTATTTTTGTTTTGTCGCACAGTAGTTTTTTGTATTCGTCAATAAGTAATTCTCCTTTTTCATTTATCGGAATTACTTTTAATACAGCGCCTTTTTCCTCGCAGAGTATCTGCCAAGGAAGTATATTGCTGTGATGCTCCATCTCACTAATAATTATTTCATCGCCTGATTTTATATATTTCTTTCCAAACGAGTTTGCTACAAGGTTGATACTTTCGGTAGTGCCGCTGGTAAAAATAATTTCTTGAGATAATGCAGCATTCAAATGTTTTTGAACAGTAGTGCGGGCATTCTCATAAGCAATCGTTACATCTATGCTTAATTGATGTACCCCACGGTGTATATTGGCATTTTGCGTTTGATAATAATTGTTAATGGCATCAATTACCTGTTTAGGCTTTTGTGTTGTTGCCCCGTTATCGAAATACACCAAAGGTTTGCCATTTACCTTTTTGGAAAGTATTGGAAAATCCTGACGGAGTTTTTGAATATTGAGTGTGCTTTTTTTTGTGATTGTTTCTATTGTCATTATTCAAATTTTTTAAAAATCTTCCCTTCAATGTATTCATGCAAAGGCTCAATTTTTATGGTGTTTACAACTTCCGAAGCAAATGCATGCATCAATAATTTTTTAGCACTTTCCAAGCTTAATCCACGGGCACGGAGATAAAATATTTTGTCTTCATCCAACTTACCTGTTGATGTCCCGTGCGAACATTTTACATCATCGGCATAAATTTCTAATTGCGGTTTTGTATTGATTGTTCCGGCTTCACTCAGTAAAATATTTTTGTTTGATTGAAAGGCATTTGTTTTTTGCGCATCTTTTCTTACAAAGATTTTTCCATTAAAAGTAGCTGTTGATTTTCCATCAATAATGCCTTTGTAAAGCTCATTACTATTGCAATTTGGTTTGCGATGATCTACCACCGTGTGGTTGTCTACAACTTGATTTCCGGCAGTTAAATACAATCCGTTCAAATGCGATTCTATATGTTCCCCGTCCAGCACTAAAGTCAAATTATTTCGAACTAACGAGCCACTCAAAGTAAATGTATGGGTAGTAAATACGCTTTGTTTCTTTTGAATTACCTGTGTAGTATTCACTAAATAACCCAACTCCTGCCTGTCCGGCAGGCCGGCATTTTCATCCTGAATTTTATAGTGATCAACAACAGCATATTCATCTATTACGATTTCTGTTAATGCGTTGCTGAATATTTTCGCAGTAGAATCAAGTATTTCAAACGATTCAACAATTTTTGCTTGTGCATTTTCATCAACAACGATTAAATTGCGTGGATGAATTATTGTATTTTGGATGGCGGTTGCAACATGAATAATATGTATAGGTTTTTCAATTATTGTATTTTTTGCAACATGAATAAATACGCCGTCTTTAGTCATTGCAGTATTTAATGCAATAAATGGGTCAGCATTTACATCAGCATATTTTGCATAATGTTTTTCAAAAACAGGTGAATTACTTTTTTCTGCGTCCACTAAACTACATATTATTAATCCTTTGGGGAGGTTCTGTAAATTTGATAATCCTTTAACAAAAACACCGTTCTCAATAATTACAACAAACGCATCTTTTAAAAATTTCAGGTGTCCAATTTGTTCATCGTTACAGTTTTTATCAGGTGAGAAATAGAATTCCTCTTTCAGCATCACATCTATACGGGTATATTTATATTCTTCGTGCTTTCGATTGGGAATGCCTATTTTATAAAAGCTTTCCATAGCTTTTTCGCGCAGTTTTGTGTTGCCAAATAAAAATAATTTTGATGTATCAAATTCAAAAATTAATTTATCTTTTACCGTACTTGTTTTAATAGCTGTTTCCATTTTATAATTAATTAAGCCTCTATTTCTTCTTTAATAAAATCATATCCTTTTTCTTCCAACTCTAAAGCCAATTCTTTTGACCCTGACTTTACAATTTTTCCGTTGTATATTACGTGAACAAAATCAGGTATAATATAATCCAACAAGCGTTGATAGTGTGTTATAATGATGGTTGCGTTATCTTTCGATTTTAATTTATTTACTCCGTTGGCGACAATACGCAATGCATCAATATCTAGCCCACTATCGGTTTCATCGAGGATGGCAAGTTTCGGATTAAGCATTGCCATCTGAAATATTTCATTTCGTTTTTTTTCACCACCGCTAAAACCTACATTCACAGAGCGATTGGCAAGTTTACCATCCAACTCAACTAACTTTTGCTTTTCTTTCAGCATTGCTAAAAAATCTTTTGCTGCCATTGGTTCCAAACCTTTGAAAGCACGAATTTCGCCAATAGCTGTTTTCAAAAAATTAACATTACTTACTCCTGGAATTTCAATCGGATACTGAAATGCAAGAAACACCCCTTCTCTGGCTCTATCTTCAGGGGATAGTTCCAACAAATTTATTCCATTATAGGTTACTTCACCTTCAGTAACTTCATATTCCGAACGCCCTGCAAGCACTGCAGACAAGGTGCTTTTGCCTGAACCGTTAGGTCCCATAATAGCGTGTACTTCTCCCGCTTTTATTTCTAAATTAATTCCTTTCAGAATTTCTTTCCCGTCAATTGACGCATGTAAATTTTTAATTGATATCATTGTTGAATCTTATGAATTATGATTATTTATTTTTATCCTACTGAACCCTCCAACGAAACCGCCAACAACTTTTGCGCTTCAACAGCAAACTCCATTGGTAATTGACTTAATACATCTTTGCAATAGCCATTTACAATTAAACCAATTGCTTTTTCAGTATCAATACCACGTTGTTTACAATAAAACAATTGGTCTTCACCAATTTTTGAAGTTGTTGCTTCGTGCTCTACGATGGCAGTGTTGTCTTTTATTTCAATGTATGGAAATGTATGTGCTCCACATGTATCACTCATCAATAAACTATCGCATTGCGAAAAATTACGTGCGTTGGTTGCCCCTTTTGCAATACGGACCAAACCTCTGTAACTATTGTTGCTAAAGCCTGCCGAAATACCTTTTGATATAATAGTGCTTTTAGTATTTTTTCCGAGGTGGATCATTTTCGTTCCTGTATCGGCTTGCTGATAGTTATTTGTAAGCGCGACCGAATAAAATTCGCCAACCGAATTATCGCCTTTTAAAATTACTGATGGATATTTCCAGGTAATTGCAGAACCTGTTTCTACCTGTGTCCAAGAGATTTTAGCATTGTCTTCTAAACAAATACCTCGTTTGGTAACAAAATTGAAAATGCCGCCTTTACCATTTGCATCGCCAGGATACCAGTTTTGTACGGTGCTGTATTTTATTTGCGCATCTTTATGTGCTACAAGTTCTACAACAGCTGCGTGTAATTGATTTTCATCACGCATTGGCGCAGTGCAACCTTCGAGGTAACTCACATACGAACCTTCATCGGCAATAATTAAGGTGCGTTCAAACTGACCTGTTCCTGCTGAATTTATTCTGAAATAAGTTGAAAGTTCCATCGGACAGCGAACGCCTTTTGGTATATAACAAAACGAGCCATCAGTGAAAACAGCGGAGTTCAGTGCCGCATAAAAATTATCGGTATATGGCACAACAGTGCTCATGTATTTTTTCACTAATTCAGGATGTTCTTGAATTGCTTCACCAAACGAACAAAAAATAATTCCTTTTTCAGCCAATGTTGCTTTAAATGTTGTTTTCACCGAAACGCTGTCCACAATAATATCCAACGCTACTCTGGTTTCCACGCCTGTAAGCCGTTCTTGCTCTAAGATAGAAAGACCAAGTTTTTGAAATGTTTTTAATAATTCAGGGTCCACTTCATCTAAACTATTCAATGCTACTTTTGGCTTTGGGGCAGAGTAATAAATGATATCCTGAAAGTTTGGTTTTTGGTAAGAAACGTGCGCCCAGTTCGGTTCTTCCATTGTCAACCAATAACGCAGCGCTTTTAATCGATAGGCTAACATCCATTCGGGTTCGTTTTTCTTTGCAGAAATAAAACGAATGATATCTTCATTTAAACCTTTCGGTGCGTTGTCGGCTTCAATTTCGGTTACAAAACCATATTTGTATTCCGTGCTAATTTTTTCTTCTAAAATCCCGTTCATAATGTTTAAGGGGTTAAATATTATTAAAATGTATATTGATAATCCAGATAGCTATCGGGACTAAATTATTAAATGCAATGTGTCTTTTTTTGTCATTAATTCTTCTTTACTTTCGCTCCAGTTTTCATCATCCACACAACAGTCAACAGGGCAAACAGCAGCACATTGTGGCTCATCATGAAAACCAACACACTCTGTACATTTATCTGATACTATATAATAGATATCATTTGATACAGGTGTTTGCGGTGCACTAACATCGGCAGTCAATCCGCTTTTTGAGACAAACATTCCTTTTATAGTTGTTCCATCAGAAAAACGCCATTCAACCCCTCCTTCGTAGATGGCATTATTAGGACATTCCGGTTCGCAAGCGCCACAATTAATGCAATCCTCTGTAATTTTGATAGCCATTTTTTTACTATTTTTATATTGTTGGAAAGTTCAAAGTTTAAAGCTTTGTAAAAAACAAGTGAACGCTATTTACCTTCAAACTTTAAACTATTTCACACGCCAAATGATTCTCCACAACCACAAGTTCTGCTTGCGTTCGGATTGACGAATACAAAGCCTTTTCCATTTATACCTCCAGAATAATCCAGCTCTGTACCTATTAAATACAAAAAGCTTTTTTTGTCAACGGCAATCCTTATTCCTTTGTCTTCAAAAACCTGATCGTTTTCTGTAATTACACTATCTAACGCAAGTTTGTAGGTAAGGCCAGAACAACCACCGCCATCAACACCTACACGAATAAATGTCCCTTCTGGGCTATTTTCGAGTATCATTAAACTTAACGCATGTTGTTTTGCATTTTCTGAAACTGTTATCATTTTGTTTAGTATTTAATTATAATAATTAGTTTTTATTAGATTTGTTAATTGGTATTTTCTTTAAATAAACTTTGGAAAGTACATAAAGCTTCCTTTTCACTATTCGATAAATCTGCCAGCGTTATCTTATCCAGAATCTTGTCAATAGAAGATTGCACCATTAACCAAAGTGAACGAATAGAACAATCAACAGAATTAGTGCACAGTTTTAGCACTCCCACATGTTTGGCACAAAATTCTTCATCAAACAAACGTCCACCTAAAGCTTTCAAAACATCGTTCACCGTAATATCGGCAGCAGGCCTGGCAAGTAAATATCCTCCAACATGTCCTTTGGTGCTGTTAATCAAGCCCTCCATGCGCAGCATTCGGGTTAATTTGGAAACATTGGGTTGTGATAGCCCTTCCGCTTCACTAAGCTGAGGGATACTTAAGCCTGCATTATCCTTACACTTTGCAATTCGTACTAATATTCTTAAACCATACTCGTCCTGTGCTGTTATTTTCATGATTCTTGATTTTAAAGTTTATTAATACATTTTATGTTGATTAAAATAAAGCTACGTTACAAATATACACATTATTTTTCAATCTATACTAAAAAGTATATATTAATTTATACACAAAAGTATAAATACCTTGTTAAAGCTAACAATGCTGTTTCCGCCCTTTGAAATTTGCGACTGGTTGCACAACACATCGGAGGTGCTGTTAGCAGACGCCCTTCTGTATGTCCGAAGTGGCTAAGTGTCAATTTTATTGAGGTTTCCAAAAGAATTGTTTTTAAAAGTCGTCATTGTCAAGTTTGCAGGGGGCTAAGACAATGGAGCAGGATAATGTGGTTCGGGTAATTGAGGCCTTTGTGGAACATATTGATTTAACCTAGATTAGGCAATAGTGCACAACATCAATTCCGATAGCTATTTGAACGCGTAACGCCTAGTTGTCGCGCTTTACTTAGAAGTTATATCATCGAAAGCGCTTGGGTTGCCTTGCGGTTGGATCCGGTTATGCAAAATTATTATTGCAAGCAGGCAGGGCGGAAGTTTACTGCTTTACATAGGAGCACCCATGTAAAAGCAGTAAATTGAGTTCCATTTTTTCATTCATATGTGGTACGGCAATTAAAGTTGTCGTCCACCCAAAAAAAACATTAGATATGGTAACACAACTTACTGCTACGCCAATGCTATACATTGGTATGGACATTCACAAAAAAAGTTGGAGCATTCACATGCGCACCGACATCGGCGACCACAAATCATTTACTATGCCACCTGATTGTGAAGCCCTTTATAACTATGTGGAATCTAATTTCCCGGGATACTAGGTTGCATTAACTTATGAAGCCGGCTGCTGTGGTTTTAGCGCTGCGCGGTATTTTTTAAACTTAGGTTGGGAAGTTTTGGTGGTAAATCCTTCTGACATACCACGTATGGACAAACAACAATATCAAAAAACAGATACAATAGATTGTCGCAATTTATCCAAACAATTAAAAGCGGACCAACTAAAGGGCATTTATGTGCCCGGTGAAGACCAAGATCAATTAAAAAGTTTATTGCGCCAGCGGGCCGAAATAACGAAACAACTACGAAGTGTGAAAGCACAAATAAAAAGTTTGTTACTCTACCATGGTCACCAAATTCCCGATCAGTTTGATAATCCGAATTGGAGTAAAGATTTTATTCATTGGTTAAGTTCCATTAAATGGACTTATGAACCTGGAAAGATTTGCATGGAAAGTAAATTGCGCATTTATGAAGTAATACATAAAGAACATTTGCAACTGGCAAATTTACTAAGATCATATTGTCGCACACATTACAAGAAGGAT
>Ga0163151_10004525_pt1 | contig 18589 bp, 13 predicted proteins | sample OliLakLV19MP5IB2_FD_145596 | JGI IMG/M metagenome (GOLD analysis project Ga0163151, IMG submission 145596) | Freshwater microbial mat bacterial communities from Lake Vanda, McMurdo Dry Valleys, Antarctica - Oligotrophic Lake LV.19.MP5.IB-2 | ecosystem: Environmental > Aquatic > Freshwater >... | reverse complement strand
GCGACATTCGAAAGTCACCCTCACCTCCTTTCCTTCGTAAGCGGAGAGATCGGCCGCGCCGTCGAGCCAGCCGAATACTTCGACGGGCGCATAGGTCTTCTCATAAACCACCCGGCTCCGCCATCCCGACTTGACGAGGACGCGAACCGTGAGAGGTTCGAGCGCCGGGCCCGGGGTGCCGAAGAGGAAGCGAAGAGACTCGCCCTTCTCGACCTTGCGGGAAAGCGGGCTGGACGCGTCGAAGGGAAGCGCGCGCTGCACGCTCCCACCGGGGATCCGGATTACTTTTTTTACTCCCGCGAGAGTAGGTGCCGCCGCGAGGCAGCAGGCCATCGCGGCGGTCCAGAAAAGACGCGAGTTCTTCATGCGATTCAAATATAAACGGGAAGGAGGGCTCATGCCACGGTTGAGCCGGGGAAAGTGCGGTCTTCCAGGTCCTTGCCCGCCCTCATCCGGGCGAGGTCCTTGATCGACAGAAGGTAAAGCAGCAAGCAGCCCGCGTAGGTGCCAAGGCTGTGCGTCCGCTTCGGGGTCAGGCCGTAGCGCAGTAGGAAGGGGTTGGCCACCAGCGCCAGCGCGAGAACGATGATCACCCGGCGCACCCAGGGGCCGCGCGCGGAGCCGCTGGTCATGGGGTCTTGCGTCGTTGGAAGAAGCATCACGAAAAGCGGTGCGAGCAGAACGAAGTAATGCCCGTGAACAAGCGCGGCAGACAGGAGGTAGCCGCAGATGCCCATGCCCAGCGCGAGCGCCTCTTCCCTTCTGTCGCGAAGGTCCTTCTCGGGCCAACGCAGGCGCGGCGAGAGCACCACGGCCATCGGGATGGCCAGGCTGATCAGCGTCAAGACGCGGGAGGCCGTCCACTTATCGGAAGGAAACAGGAAGGCCGGAAAGCTCGTGTTGAGGTAATAAGGGCGGCTCGCGATCTGGCGGAAACCGTCCACCCAGTTCGGCCAGGTGCAGGCCCCGCCAAACATGATACGCGGCAGGAGATAAGCGAGGGCCAGCGCCAAGGCCACCCCGAGCGCCTGGAACGCCCACGACCGCGCATTCCCGTGAAAGAGCCAATAGAAGCCGAGGGCCGCGGCAGCGAGATAGAGGTTCGGTTTGAAGAGGACGAGCACGGCGAGAGCGAAGACGCTCACGGTCTCGCGAAGATCGGACACAGGCCGCTTCCGAAGGAACAGGACGAGCGCCAGCGCCCCCACCTGGAGCTGATTGGTATTCGCGCTGCGGACCTCGATCCGGTAGGGAAGCGACAGGAACGTGAGGACGATCAGCAGCGCGGCCGTTTCCACCACCGTGATCCCGCGGAGCCGGCAAAGAAAAAGCAGCCCGGCCAGGAAGAACGCCGACGAGAGAAAACGGAAAATCCGGTAATCAGCGTCGTAACGGCCCGTGGAAAAGAGCTTCACCGTGGCGTAAAGAAAGGGCGTTCCCGCGGGCCGCAGGTTCCGTCGCACCTTGATGCTGCGCAGCTCGTGTGCCGAATCGCCTTCCCTGGCGCGCCGGTAAAATTCCGAGCGGATGTCCGAACGTTCGCTGCCGTTGTAAACATTGGTGACGTTCATGGACCCAATCGCCTGGCCGATGACCCAGAACTGGTAGAAGTCGTCGGCCACGCGCGTGGGTGGCGCCAGGAAAAGGTGGTAACCCGCGATCAGCGCGATCAGCGTTCCTGCGAAAACGGTACGCTTCATCCCAGGCTCCGGAATACGCGATTCACGTATTTCTTCATCCAGATGTTGACGGCGCGCACGTAGGCGTCGCGGTTGTAGTGCCGCGTGCCCTTCTTGTGGTCCCACTTTTTTACGCCAGGACGGCGCTGACCCTTCACGCTCAGGTGCTTCTGAAGCTCGTTGGGATCCTCATTGAAAATCTTCGAGATCGGCCGGTTGAAGATGTAATGGTCCGAGAGCGGCGTCCCGAAATGCAGGGCGAACGCGCGGCTCGGAAAGAAATGCCACACGGCGACGGGGACGCGGTCCCAGCCGTCGTCCCACGACCACGGTGGTTTCGGGCGCACCCAGCTCGACTTCTTGTAGTCGATGCCGGCGATCACGCGCCCCACCACAAGCTTGTTTCCCGCCTTGCCGCGCCCGATGGTGATTTCGCCTTCGAAAACGCCCTTGTCCTCGGGGCGGAGCGGGCCTTTGGCGAAGCGGTACCAGAAATCGAAGGGCTGCAGGTCGTAGTTCACCGACGTCTCGACGCGACGGTCGAGTCCCGGGTTCACTGGCGTTCCTCCGGCGCGGTAGCGCATCACCTTGGTGCTCGATTCGAGCGCTGCGAGGTCGGGTGGCTGGGCGAAGCGGACGCCGTGGCCGAAGTGCTGAACATAAACCACGGGATGCGTCTGGTCCTCGAGGAAAATCTTGCCCTGCACCGGTTCGTTGCCCTTCGACGCCTCTCCCTGCGTGGCGAGGAAGAAGCGGTTGTGGAACCAGCCCTCGCCCTGCACCACCTTCATGGTCTTGCGGTCAAGACGGATCATGAACCCTTCGTTGTCGCTGTCGTGGTAGGACCAGCTCGTGAGCTGCTGACGAACGGGATGATCGTAATCGCGGATGTGGTAGATGCTGTAAAGCAGATAGTAGGAATCGTCGGTCACTGCGGTGACTTCGCCGTACACCACCGGTCGAAGCGCGCGGAGCTTCGCGGCGTGAACGCGGTTGTTGCGGGGGTCGTTGTCGCCGTCGAAATCGATGTTGATCGGGATGTCCCACTCGGGGCGGTAGCCGATCTTATGAATGAGCACCGGCGCGTGGAGCTCCACCAGGTAGCGGTGGTATTTCTCAATGTCGTCGGACGGGGAGACGAGCGGAATGGCGGGCGTGCGCGGGCCGGGAACGGGGAGCGTAGCCCCGGTGATCCACCATTGCTTGCCGTTGTTCTGGATGGGCGAGCCCTCGATCTCTCCCACGAGCCACTCGTTGGCGTGGATGAGGATTTCTCCGGTGATCAGGATGGAGGCCGGCACTCCGAGCACGATGAAGAGGAGCACGTGAACGACAAAGGCGGCCACCCGCGCTCTGGGGCCAAAAAAATCGAGCTTGAAGCGCAACCATTGAAGTCCCGTGCCGAGTCCTTTCCAGAAAATCCACGGGTAGCAGAGATAGCGAAGCGGCCGGAGGGCCGTCAGAAGACGACGAAGCCCCCCTGGGGAACTACTCGCCACGGAGGAGGTTGCACCTGCAAGAAGGGCCGGATCGCTGGGTTCCACGGCGCGCTACCCGAGGCTTCGGAAAAGATGGTTGATGTAGCGCTTGTACCAGAGGCTCGCCGCGCGCCGGTAATGCGACCGGCCGTACTTGGGCTCGGCGACTTTCAGAGAGCCGCCCCATTTGGGGCCGCCGCGGCGGCTGTTCTTCACCATGAGGTGCGTTTGTAGCGCGTTTGGGTCGACGCCGAAAATCTGCGACACCGGGTTGTCGAACAGGTAATGGTCCGACAGCGGCGTGCCGAAATGCGATTCGAAGGCGCGCGCCGGAAAGAAGTGCCATACGCCGATCGGTATGCGGTCCCATCCGTCGTCCCACGACCACGGTGGTTTCGGGCGGGACCACCCCATTTTGGCGTAGTCGATTCCCGCGATGAAGCGGCCGACGGTGAGCTTGTTGCCCATCTCATCCTTGCCGATCGTTATGGAATCCTCGAACATGCCCGTGCCCTTTCCTTTGGTCCCCAGGGGCCCCTTGGCGAAACGGTACCAGAGGTCGAAAGGCACGATCTTGTAAGTCGCGTCTGCCTGCACCGTGCGGTCGATGGTCGAGGTGACCATGGGCCGCTCGCCCTGAAAGCGGAGGAATTTCGTATTGATGTCGATCTCGTCCAGGTCGAACGGTTGAGCGAAGCGTACGCCGTGTCCCATTGATTGGGCGTAGATGATCGGATGCGTGTCATCCTCGACGTAAAGTTTTCCCTGGACCGGCTCGCTGCCGCGCGTCTCTTCGCCGCGGTTGGCGAGGAAGAACCGGTTGTGGAACCATCCGTCTCCCTGAACGACCTTCATCGTCTTTTTGTCGACGCGGATCATAAAGCCTTCGTTGTCGCTGTCATGGTAGGACCAGTTGGTGAGCGTTTCGCGAACCGGGTGATCATAGTCGCGCAGGTGATAGAGGCAGTAAAGAAGGTAGAACGAGTCGGCGGTTTCCGCGGTCACTTCGCCATAAATCGTCGCCTCGAGAGGCCGGATCTTCTTGCCGCTCGCTTTGTTGTCGCGTGGGTTGTCGTTGCCGTCAAAGTCGATGCGCACGGGAATGTCCCACTCCGGCTTGTAGCCGATCTTGTGAATGATGACCGGCGAATAAAGTTCGACCAGGTAGCGGCGGTAGGCGTCGGTCGGAGCGGGGGCGACGGCGGCGGGCGCCGGCACGTGCGGACCGGGAAGGCGGAGGTCGTCGCCGGAATGCCACCAGACCTTGCCGTTGTCCTTCACCCGCGCGCTGCCGACTTCGCCGACAAGGACCTCGTTGGCCTGGATGAGGAGTTCGCCGGTGATCAGAACGAAGACCGGCCCGCCGACCACGAGGAAGACGAGGACGTTGATTATCCGGAACGCCACGCGCGCTTTCGGTCCGAAAAAGCTGAACTTGACGCGGACCCAGTCCACCACGCAGCTCACGATGAACCACAGGAACCAAGGATAAAGAATGACCCGAAGAACGGGCTTTACGAACCGCCAACGTGAGGAAAAAGGGGGTCTGCTGAGTATAATCGGCTCGGAAGGCTCCACGGCGGAAGGGTAACTACTAAACCCATCTTGGTCAAGGCGGAGAAACCCAATTCATATGGATATCACGGCTGATTTTTTGTCCGGGTTAAGCGTCGTCCTGGTCACGCTGGCGTCGCTCGCGGCGTACCTGCTCCAGCGCGCCCGGTCCGGCGTCGTTTCCTACGAACGCGTCGAGCGCCAGGGCGGGGGAACGTTCATCGGTCTCGGCTTGCTCACCTTCGGTTTCTGGGTCCTCCAGGGGGTCGGGCGGCGTCTGGCGAAGGCGAGCATCCCCGCTGATTCCATTTCCTGGCTCGGCCTCGTTCTCGCCGTCTTTTCGGGTTGGGCGGTCGGGACGGAGAACTTCGGCGTGGCGGCCCTGGCCGCGTTCCTCTCCGGTTCCTGCGACGCGCTCGATGGCATGGTGGCGGGGCTCTCCGGCACGAAGTCGCCCGGCGGCGTGGTACTCGATTCGACCCTCGACCGCTACGGGGACTTTGCCTTGCTCTGCGGCGCGGCGGTGCTTTACCGGCACCACGTCTCCATGATGGTGATGTCGCTGCTCGCCATCCACGGTTCCTACATGGTGAGTTATTCGACGGCGAAGGCCGAAGCCATGGGAAAAAAAGCGCCGGGAGGAAGCATGAAGCGGCCGGAGCGATGGGCGCTTCTCTTGGGGGGAATGCTGCTGGCGGGCGTGACGGGACCGTTTCTCTCGCCGGCGGACGCCGCGTTCGGCTGGCCGTTCGCCGCCGCGGTGGCGCTGGTGGCGGTGTTAGCGAACGTCGCCGCGGCCCGGCGGCTTTACTTCGTGTGGTCTACGGCCGGCGACCGGCCGTAAGCCGCGAGCTCATTTCCTTAATCGCCGTCTCGAGCGAGACGGCCTGGACCGCCAGGTCCTGATCGATCGGTCCCGATCGCGGCACCGGCGATTTAAAGTAGAAGGCCAGCCAGTCCTGAATTCCCGAACGGCCCGCGCGCTTCGCCGCGTCGAGAAGCAACGCGAGATCGAGGACGATCGGCGCGGCCAGCACTGAGTCCCGGCAGAGGAAGTTGATCTTGATCTGCATCGGGTAACCCATCCAGCCGAAAATGTCGATGTTGTCCCAGGCTTCCTTGTTGTCGCCGCGCGGCGGGTAGTACTTGATGTCGACGATGTGGTGGAAATCGCCGTAGAGCTCCGGGTGCTTGGCTCCATCGAAAATCGATTTAAGCAGGTTGCTCTTGGAAATTTCCTTCGCGCGAAAGGAGCCGGGATCGCTCAACACCTTTCCGTCCCGGTTGCCCAGGATGTTCATGCTCACCCACCCGCTCACGCCGAGCATGCGGCGCTTGAGGCCGGGCGCCAGAATGGATTTAAGAAGCGTCTGACCCGTCTTGAAATCACATCCGGCCAGCGGCGTCTGCGTCTCCGCGGCCAGTTCGGCCAGGAACGGAAGATGGGCCCACTGTCCGGGCGTTCCGTTCGCCACCGGCACGCCCTCGCGGAGCGCGGCGTAGGTATAAATCATGGAAGGGGAGATCGCGGGATTATTGGCCTTGAGGCCCGCCTCGAACGACTTCAGCGTTCGGTGAACGGCAGACGCGGGCAGATGCGCCTCGGTCGACGCGCAGTTCACCATCACGGCGCGCGCGCAGCGATTCGTCTTGAGGAAATTCTGGATGTCGCGCCGCACGGCGTCGGCCAGCGCCATTTTCGTGCGGCCCTTCTTGATGTTGGGGCCGGAGATGAGGCGCACGAAACGCGGATCGAAGACGGCGCTCATCGGGCGAATGGCGGAAAGCGGACGGCGAAGCTCCCTGAGAAGGTCGCGATCAAGGACGTTTGCTTCTTCGGCGGCTTCGTAGGCGGAGTCGTTGAAAATATCCCAGCCGCCGAACGTGATGTCCTTCAAGGCGGGAAGACGGAGCATCGACGCGATGGATGTGGACGCGCCGGAACGATTGGGGATGGATCCGAGCTGGGTGAGCGAGCCGATGGGCCGCGCGCGACCTTTCTTGATGGCCTCCACGCCCGCGAAAAGTGTGGTTGATACGGCGCCGATTCCCGGGGTCAGGATGGCGAGACGGCCATTTTCTGTTTTCATGAAGGATAGTCGATACAAAAAAACCGAGGAATATGCGACACTCCGGGTCGTCCACGCATCCGCCGTAGCAGACGATTTCGACGAACAAGGAGAGAGAGACGAATGGCCAGCCGCGCAGATGTTCTGAGCAGACTTCGTTTCCTTGAAGGTGAGTTCGCCCGCCTCGTCCGCTGCATCGACCAGGCCGACGCGGTGGCCGCCGGCAAACAGGCGCGCACCATCATCGACGGCATCCGTTCCGTCCTGGATTCCATTCAGGCCGGTCTCGCGGGTGATTTCATTCAGAACCGCCTTCCCCATTTTGAATCCGACCGTAACACGGTCCTTGGTTTCGACCACAAACCACCCACGCGTGAGAACCTCGACCAGCTCAACAGCATCGCCGTCCACATCTCCAAGGAACTTCGTTCCCTCGAGCGCCTCACCTGCGCAGTCTATCCTCGCGCTCCTTTTCCGTGGCGCGATCAGCTCCGCATTCATTGGAAGAAGCTGGCGGCCGCCGGCGTCGGCGTCGCCGTCCTGCTCATCGCCGCGGCGAGTTACAAGAGCATGGTCACCGCCCGCCAGGGCCTGATGGGCGAGTACTTCAACGACATGGAGCTCAAGGGCCGCGCGCGGCAGCACCGCGAACCGAACCTGAATTTCACCTGGGGAGACGGCGGCCCGCTCAACAACTGGCGCCGCTCCGAGTTCTCCGCCCGCTGGACGGGCTATGTCCGCATTCCTTCCGACGATAAATGGGAGTTCTTCACCCATTCCGACGACGGGGTTCGCTTTTTTCTGGGCGACGCGCTGCTGATCGACGACTGGAACCGCCACGGCACGAAGATCAGCCGTGCCGAAGTGAAACTGCGCGCCGGCATCTACCCGATCAAGATGGAATACTTCGAGCATCGCAAGCGCGCGATGATGAAGCTCTACTGGAAGGCCGCGTCGGACAAGAAGCCGACAATCATCCCGACCGCCGCCCTCATTCCCTCGAGCCGGTATCTGCCGCAGGACGCCACGGTATTCGATGTCCTCGATTCCTCTTCCGTGCTCCACGCCACCGTGATCGTGTCGACTCCCGCGGTGAAAGCGCCGGCCAAGCCGGGCGCCGCCAAGCCGGCGAAAAAAACTCCCCCAACGAAATAGCTTCCATGAGCATCATGCAGCTCTGGAACGACGTTCTGGATCATGAGAAGCATTTCAACGAATACCTTCATTTTTTAGGCGCCGGGGACGGCGCTCGCGCCGCCGAGGCCGCCCAGGCTCTCCTGAAGGGCATTACCGCCACTCTGGACAATATCCGGGACGAGTATCCGACGCTGTTCATTGAAGCCCACCTGTCGGACTATTGGGAAACCCGCAAAAAATTCGAAGGGCCCACGCCCAGCGACCGGGAGCTCGCGGCTCTCGCCTCGAAGCTCGAGAACTACGTATCGGTCATGGAAGGGGAAGTTCAGCGCCTTCGCCGCAAGGAACCGCCGAAGTGGGCGGTTTTTCTATTCCACTACCGCAAAAGAATCGCCGTGGCGCTCGGCGTGGTCGTGGGCTCCATCCTCCTCTCGTGGACGACGGTCCGGTTCCTCCACCGCGGCCAGGGCCTCACGGCGGAGTACTACAACGACATGGAGCTCGGCGTTTTCTACAAGAGCCGCATTGACCGGACGATCGACTTCTCCTGGGGCCGAGGTTCGCCGTTTCCGGGCTGGCGCAAGGACCACTTCTCGGTCCGATGGTCGGGTTTCCTCCGGTTGCCGGAGGCGGGCCACTACGAAATTTACGTTCACGTCGACGACGGGGCCCGGCTCACGCTCGACGACAAGCTGCTGATCGACGACTGGTCGGTGCACAAGCTCCACGTGATCCCCACCGTGGGCGAGTTCGAGGCGGGTTACCATCCCATCCGTCTCGACTACTTCGAGCGCTCCAAACTGTCCACGATCCGCCTGTACTGGAAGACCGCCACCTCGCCGCGGCCCGTGCCGATCCCCGGCCGCTTCCTCGTGCCGTCGGACATATTCATCGAGGAGGGCGCGAAGGTGTTCGGTAAAGCCGGCGAGCCGGAGGTGGAAGTCGAAGAGGCTGACGAGCCCGAAGAGCCGTCGGCTAAAAGTTGATCCGCTCCACCAATTACCGTTCTCTTCTGGCCCCCGTCCTTGTCTTCTGGTTTTTTTCGACCATCCCCCGCCTCTGGTTCCACCTCCTCGAAGGATCGCTGATCCACGAATCCGCCACCGCGCTGGCCACGGTGATGGCGGGTTTCTTTACCGACGGCGCGTTCGCGGCGGTCCTCTTCATTCCACTTCAGATTTTCGACACGCCGCTTCGCCGGCTCTCGGGCGCGGCGGTCCTGCGCATTCAGAAAGTCCTGGTTATCCTCTTCACCATCGCCATCGCCGTGGCCATGGTCAACGTGGAGTACATCCGCTACTTCGGGTCAAACGCGAACGTCACCCATTTCTCCTTCGTCTCTGACTCCGAGGCGCTCCTTCCGTCGCTGGCGGAGATCTTTCCCTTCTGGAAGATATTCATCGATCTCGTGGCGGTGCCGGTGCTGTTCGTGGTGTCGTGCCGGTACTTCCCGTGGTGGCGCTTCGACCTGAACGTGAAAGGGTGGCGCGGCACCTCCGGCGCCACGGTGATCCTGCTCATGGGGCTCGCGGTACCGCGCGTCTGGCCGGTAACTGAGCCGGTGTGGAAGAGCCTCTCGGACAATTACCTCTTTGCGTTCACCCGCTACTTTGTTTTCGGCGACGAAATGCGCGCGAACCGGGACGTCGCGATCGCCGACATCCTCGACACGCTGCCCCTGCGCGATCCGCGGGAAGGCCCGCAGCCGTGGATGTACATAGACCACAAGAACTTCCCGCTGGCCAAGGCCGACGCGTATCACATGTGCCAACTCGGACTCTGGAGCGGCGCGCGTTGCGCCGTGGACACCGACAACGACGGCTATCCGCTCAAGAACGACTGCAACGACTGGGACCCGCGCATTCACCCGGCCGTGCTTGATACCCCGGGCGACGGCATCGACCAGGATTGCTCGGGCATCGACGCGGATCCGCCGAATGTCATTTTCATCCACTGGGAAGGCGTTCGCGCCGTCGATGTCGGTTCGATCGGATATCACCAGGCGGCCACGCCGCACTTCGACAGGTGGGCGCAGCGCGGCCTGCTCTTCCGGAACGCCTACGCCAACGGCACCCAGACGCGGTGGTCTCTCACTTCGATCTACAATTCCATTCTGCCGCGGCTTTCCACCAAATGGATCTTCGCCCACAATCCGGAGCTCAACATCCAGGCGTGGCCGCAGATCCTCCGGAACTTCGGCTATCAGACGTTGTACATCCACAATGCGGAGATCGGCTTCGGCGGCTTCAAATCGCGATTCTGGGAATGGTTCGAGGTCATGCTCGACCGGACCAATTCACCGGAACTCGCGGCCATCCGGAAGGTCGGCTGGGGCGCGCCGGACAAGGACCTCTTCAAGTTCGTCCTGTCGTACCTCACCAACCGGACCGACAAGCGCCCGTTCTTCCTGACGATCGCGACGGTGTCGGTGCATCATCCCTTCCGCATGCCGGAAAAGAAGTACGCCCTGGAGGATCACTCGAAGCTTCAGAATCAGGTGCCGAACGTTATCCGCTATTCGGACGCGGCCCTTGGTGAATTCCTCGAAGCCTTCATGAAGGACACGCGCTTTCAGAACACGGTGATCGTGATCTCCGCCGACCACGGCCTCAACTGGTTCTCGCCGCACACCACGCACACGCACTCGACGCTGTGGGAAGACCTGGTGTGGGTGCCGTTGTTGCTCGTGGGTAACTGGGGTCAGTCGCCGGCGGTGGTGGAAGAGGTCCGCGAGCTGGCCGACATCGGCCCCACGGTGCTCGACCGGTTGGGCATCGACATTCCCAACCACTTCATCGGCCAGTCCCTGCTTCGGCGGTTTCCCTTGGACCGGGACGCCAAGGCGTTCTTCGGCAACGCGGACTCAGGTTCAGCCACCGGTGTGCGCATCGGAAAAGACAAGTTTTTCTACAACTACCAGTCCGATCTGGCGCGGTTCTTCGACATGGAGAACGACCGTGAGGAACGCGTCAACCTCGCCGGCTCGCCCGCGGTGAAAGACCGGCAGGAGCGTTATCAGAAGATGCTGCTCGACGTCTATTCGGAGAACGCCCGGCTCATCAGGGAAAACCGGTTCTGGAACTGGGAGTGGAGCCTGGATGCGCGGCGCGCGGGCAAGCGCTAGGGGCGGGAAGAAGTCCGACGAAGGCGAAGGACCATGCGGACGAAGTCGCTCATCACGCCGGCCGAAAGCTTGCTATAGCCCTGGCGGCGGTCGCGGAAGATGAAGGGCACTTCGACGACCCGGGCCGGCTGGCCCTTGCAGTAGATTTCGAGAAGAATTTTGTAGCCCGTCGGCTCGAGGCGCGGCTTCGAACGCTCAAAGAGCCCGCGCGTCACCACGAAGAACCCGCTCATCGGGTCCGAAATGTCGAGCCTGAGAAGCGCCTTCGCCATCATGGTGGCGCCCCAGCTCGTGAAGCGGCGATACCACGGCCACCGCGTCGCGCCGCCGCCCGGAATGCGCCGAGAACCCACCGCCAGCTCCGCCCCGCCTGCCACCGCCGCGATCAGCTTCGGAAGAATGTTCTCGTCATGAGACAGATCGGCGTCCATCACACCGAGAATGGGGGCCGTCGCCGCCTCAAACCCCTCCAGGACCGCCGAGCTTAAACCCCGGCGACCGATTCGCCGCACCACGCGCAGCCAGGGAGACGTTCGCGCAAGCTCCTCAACCACCTGCCACGTTCCGTCGGGAGAATCGTCGTCGACGATGATCACCTCATGCGGAATGTCGTTCAGCGCGCGATGAACCGCCCGTGTGAATTCGGGCATGTTCTCGCGCTCGTTGTAGGTGGGAACGATGAGGGAAAACCGCGGCGCGCTCAGGACACCACCTCGGCCAGCACCGCGCGGCGGTTTTCGCGAATGGCCCGGACGCCCCGGCGCAGCGTGTCGGCGGTCCAGAGAATCAGCAGCAGGTTCCTCGCGATGAGAATCGGCGAAAAGTACGGATCGAAACGGATGATCTTGAAAAAGCCCACGTCAAAGACGAGATAGGTCATGCCGAAGATGGCCGCCGATCCCAGCAGGACGGCGCGCTTGTCGACGGCGACCGCGAACTGAATGGCGGCGAACGGCCACATCCAGATGAAGTACTGCGGCGAAAGCACCCGTTGCGTGCACATGAGGATCAGGATCATGCCGTAAAACAGCATCGTCACCGTGTACGGGCGCAGGCGCTCAGTCTGCACGAAATTTCGGCGGAACATCCTCAGAAGGGCAATGAAGTAGACCGCCAGAAGGCCGAATCCCAGGTTCTTCGAGAGCCAGAGATAGGGCTTCGGGACGGCGGGAGCGAGGATGTGAAACGCGCCGTAGCTGTAATCCACATCCGTTGGGGAGCCGTTGAAGATCTTGTCGATGATCAGGGGAATGGCCCAGTTGGACTCGATCTGGATGCCGCGCACGCCGTGCTGCGACAGATGGGAAAGGAGCTCGTCGCAGATGAAAACGTTGTAGCCGAGCAGGATGGCGGCGAAGGGGATGGCGACCCGCAGGACCGGGATCCAGGCGCGACCGGCGTTCGGCCACGCCTCCTCATCGGCGCGGTGCCACTCGAGAATGGCGAAGAGAGGAAGGAAGAAAAGCGGGAGAAGCTTGACCATGGCGCCGGCGAGCAGGAACGCGTAACAAAGCCAGCGCGTCCAGTTTTTCGCCGTGAAGAAATAGACCGCGCCGAGAAAGAGCATCGACATCACGATGTCGATCCGCTCGAAGACCAGGTGCGGCGCGCTCAGGCCGAAGAGGCTGTAAAGGCTGAGCGCCATTGCGCAGTTCCAGCGTGAGGCGTTCAGGCGGTCTTTGAGGAAACGGAACAGGAGGAAAAAGGTGATCACGTCGAACGCGAGCATTTCCAGTCGGAAGGCGAGCCGGTAGCCATCATAGGATTGCGCGAACAACGCGGGAACGTAGATCAGCGGAAGGGAAAGAGGCGGATAAGGAAACCAGAAGTCGCAGTAGGCCGAGAAGCCGTCGCGAAGGCCCATCATGGCGGCGCCGTGAAAGATCGGGACGTCGGTGACGAACTGCCCGAATCCAAAAAAAACGTAGGCGCGGGTCGCGGCGAAGGTTGCCACCGCGAGAAAAACGGGGAGGGCGAGCCCGAAGCCCTTAAATCTTTGGAATCTCAGGATAGAGGTGCCGAGCCGGGATGACCTTTTTCTGACGATCCGCCGGACGCTTCCAGTGCAGCTTGATCACCATATCACCGTTACCCTGGTAATACTCGAGGCGGATCTTGTGGTAGCCGGGCGTCAGGCGGATCTCGCCCTTGTCGAGGGAGCCGCTGTGGATTTGCCAGTCGTCGATGAGCTGCTGGTCATTTACCCAGAGTCGAACACCGTCGTCGGAGATCGTATAGAACTCGTAAAGGTCGGCCTCGTCGACCTTTACATAGCCGGTCCATCGCACGGAGAACTGCTCGGCGCGGAAACCCGGCATCGGCGGGCGGCGCAGCCAGCGGAAGTTGACGGTGTGGTCGAGGCGCTTGGTGAAGAGCGTTTTGAGTTCCGTGTCGAGATAGTACTCGCCGGTCAGGCCGTAACCGCCGAGAAAGATGCGTTCGTAGGCGCGGTTGGCAGTGAAGAGGAGAAGGATCAGCGCGAGCGCGAAAACGACCTTGCCGCGATGGGCAGCGAGGCGGCGGAAGGTGTCTTTCGGGTTCGCGATGGCGCCCCAGAGGCGGCGAATAATGATCTCCACCCACTGCTCGAGCCGTCCGGGGCCTTCGTCGTCGCCCAGGTAACCGCGTTGGGCAACGGGAGGCGCGGCAGCAAGGGGCGATGGAGCGGAGGCATTCTCGGATGGGGCGGGGCGAGCGGAAAGAACGCGGCCGAGCGTGAGCTCAAGCTCGGCGATGATCTCGTCCAGATCGGCGTTGAGCTTGTGGGCCACGACGAGCGCCATCTCGTAGTCGCCGTCCTCCACCAGAAGGCGGAGAACGTCGAACGAGCGCTTTCGTTGCGCGAGGCCATCAATGATGTCGACTAGTTGCTTCTTGCCCATTCTTCGCGCCGGAGTGTACAAATTCTCCATAACAGCCTTCCGGCGTCCACGCCCACCGACGCCAGGAGAACGGCGATTGGAGGCCCGAACACGAAAGGCTGGAAGTACGACACCATGAAATTGTGGGCCTCGGGCGTGGACGCGTAACTCCACCCCTCGAGTAGATAGATGATGAACACCGTCATCGAGGCCAGAACGGACGCGAAGCCGAGGCTCCGCGACCCGGAGAGAGGGGCGAGCGCCAGCGGCACGGTCAAGTACCACGGCATGAACCACGTGGCGCCGATCGTCGTCCAGAAGAAGGCGAAGAACGCCATCCCGGTGACCGCGCGTGAGAGCGAGCGGGCATGCGCCGCGCAGAAAACGCAGACCACGAAAGTCGCTTCCAGCGCCAGGCGCTGCATGTCGGCCTGGCTTCCTCCGAACAGACGGCCGATGATGGGGATGTGCTCGAGCTTGAAAATCGATTTGTACATGAAGTATTCGGCCAGGGACTTGGTCATCGACTGCGCTGCCACCCCGTAGAACGGGGCGAGGATCGTGGTCGGGCTGAGGCCGAAGGGCAGGTAGAGGATGAACGACACGGCCACGAACACCGCGACCGCCGAGAACGCGGCGCGCCACGAGGCGCGGAGTTCAGGCTCGCGCCACCAGAGGTAGCAGACGTAAAGGCAGAACATGGGGAGAACGTAAAACTTCGTCTGAACGGCCATCGTGAAGGCGACGGAGGCGCCCACCCAGCGGTTTCGCTGGGCGAAAAAGATTCCCAGGATCAGCATGGTGATCATGAAGGCCTCGTTGTGCCCGTTGCCGGCGAACTCAATGAGGGTGAGGGGGTTGAAAAGGTAAACGGCCGTGCCGAAAGCATGGGTCTTCACGTCGGCGCGCTTGAGGATGTGCCAAATAAGCGCGCCGCTGGCGAGATGGGAGACGAGCGCGGCGAGCTTGAAAAAGAAAACGTAGAACGCGGGGCCCGCGCCGACGAGCTCGCAGAAGGTGACGAAGATGATGGACAGGAGGCTCCAGGCGGGACCGTAAACCGACACCGAGGCCTTCCAGCACGTCATGTTGAAAAACGGATCGGAGGGATACTCGCCAATGGCGGTGATGTAGGGATTCGCGTGATACACGATCGGCAACCGGCCATAGACGATGTAGTCGAAAACGTCACTCGACCAGATGTTGGGCATGATGAGAAGCGGAACCGCCACGATGGCGCCGATGATGATCATCGTTCGCAGGCGGACCTTTTCGCCGATATTGCCGTAACACAGCAGGAACAGGGCCAGCAGGTAAGAGCCGCAGAAAGCCAGGATCGAAGGTTTGAGGAAATTGGAGGCCGACCAGAGATCTTCAGGCGGATAAGACTCGCCGGTCCGGCCCACGAGATGAGCGAGCCATTCCCAGGTGTTGCGAAGGAGAAACATGTTCTCGCCCGACGGGCCGAAGAGGTTCCGGTGCATCGCGATGAACACGCCGACGGCGGAAATCGCCATGACAGGCCAGGTAAGATGGAACAGAATGGAGGAGAGTTTTCTGATCTTGTTTTCTTTCATCAACATCGGATCGGCCGATGATCAATTATGACAGCAACCGCCCCCGTTCACAACGGCCCCGATTCGCAAATTCCCCTCGATAAGTCGGGCGATTTTAAGCATATTTAGCCCAGACCTCGTGGCCACCACCGCTCCCAAATCCGACTACCGGCATCGATCCCTTCTTTGCTGGGCCGTTCTTTTCTGGGCCGCCATGACGCTTCCCCGGATGTGGTACCTCGCCCGCTCGGGCGTCCTGTTTGCCGAGCCGAAGATCGCCATGCAGCTCGTGTGGATCGGGTTTCTCCGCGATGGCGCCCTCTCCGCCTGCACCCTTCTGATCTTAAGCCTGTTCCGCCGTCCCCTCGCCCGGCTGGCGCCGGGCCCTTTTCGCGTGATCTTCACCGCCGTCCTGTTCGTTCTGGCCTTCGGTTTCGGGTTGATGATGGTCAACGCCGAAGTCCTCTTTCAGGCGGGCACGCCGCTCGAGATCGAATACTTCGCGCTCATGACGGACTCGAGCGAAGGGCCGCTCCTGTTCGTTCACGATCCCGCCGCGGTCGGAATCCTTCTCCTTCACTTGCTGATTCTGCCCGCGGTCTTCGTGTGGATCGGCACGCGCTTCCGGTTCATCAAACTCAACTTTCTTCTCGCCTCGAAGACGGCCTTCGTTTTGATGCTCGCCGTGCTCCTGGCCAGCGCGACGGCCTGGCATGAACGGCTGCCCGATGAAACGCGCTCGGCCGTGGCGGACAACTACCTCGTCCACCTCGCCAGTACGTTGGCCAAGACGCGCGACATCAAGCAGTCGGGGAAAAGCCGGATCCGGGAAATCCTCGACACCCGCCCGCTCCCCAAGGTCGGCGTGAAGCAGCCGGAGTGGTTCTACCCCGATCCCAACTATCCTCTGGTGAAGGCGACGTCATACCAGCTCTGCCGCGCGGGCGTGTGGAAGGGCGCCGTGTGCGAAGAAGACCTCGACCAGGACGGCTACAAGGCCATCGCCGACTGCAACGACGCCGATGCGCGCGTCCACCCCGGCGCGACCGACACGCCCGACAACAGCATCGACGAGGACTGCTCGGGCATGGACGCCAATCCGCCGAACATCATTTTCATCCACTGGGAAAGCGCCCGGGCCGCGAACGTGGGTTCAGTGGGCGGCTTCAAGAAGCACAGCACCCCGCGCTTCGACAAGCTGGCCAAGGACGGCCTCCTGTTCACCAACGCTTACGCCAACGGCTGTCAGACGCGCTTCTCCATCGTGCCCATGTACTGTTCGACGCTCGACCGCCTGTCGCCCAAATGGATCTGCCGCCACAACCCGAAGACCGAGCTTCTATCGGTTCCCGGCATCCTGCGCGCCCGCGGTTACCACACGATCTACGTGCATGGCGGCGACAATAACTTCTCCAGCCACTCGGCCCGGCTCTGGCAGTGGTTCGAGGACGCCTACGACAAGGCGTCCCCGCAGTTTCGCAACGTCAAGCGCCTCCACTGGGGCCTGAAAGACAAAGACCTGTTCCGGCTGACGTACGACATCCTTAAGGACCGCAAGGACAAGCGGCCTTTTTACCTCTCCGTCGCAACGCTCTCGCTCCATTTCCCGATGGGACTTCCCGACCCGGCCTATGAGTTCGTTCCGAACAAGGGGTACGACAACAAGGTCTCGAACATCATGCGCTACGCCGACGACGCGCTGGGCGACTTCATCGAGAGAATCCTGAAGGACCCGCAGTTCGAGAACACGATCATCATGGTGGCCGCCGACCACGGCATCAACGGCAACGTGCCGACGGTGCTCGACGAGGAAGTGGTGTGGGTTCCGCTCGCCCTTATCGGCAAGAAATGGAACATGAAGCCCGCCAAGATCGATGAGGTCCGCCAGCTCGCGGACATCGGCCCGACGCTCCTCGACCGTCTTGGCATCGAAGTGCCCAACCCTTTCATCGGACAGTCGCTCCTTCGCCGCTTCGGCGACCGGACGCCGAAAGCCTTCTTCAGCACCGCGAACAACGGCGCCGCGGCGGGCCTGCGCCAGGACAACATGAAGTACTGGGTGCGGTTCAAGCCTCATCGGGAATATTTGTACGATCTCGACCGCGACCGGGAGGCAGACCGGGACCTCGGCGGCGAACCCGAGCAGGCCGCTCTCATGAACAAGTATTTCTCCATGTGCAAAGCGCTCTTCGGGGAAAACAACCGCCTCATCGAGGAAAACCGGATCTGGAACTGGAAATACTGGCCGAAAGATTGAGCCGCTCATGAAGCGGTTTCTTAACCGCCAGAACGCGCCGGCGATCCTCTTCCTGTCGTTCTGGGCTCTCTACTTCACGTCCTTCTGGTGGCGCGCGCTCGCGCTCAACGACGCCGGCGGTCTCAACGCCGGGCACGTAAACCTCTGGGGCGACTGGGCCATCCACTTCACCATGGGCTCATCGATGGCCTTTCGCGAGCTCTTCCTCGAGCAGAACCCGCTGCTCATCAACAGCACATTCAAGTATCCGTTCTTCGTCAACCTCGTTTCCGCGCTCCTCATCCGCGCCGGCGTTCCCTTTTTCACCGCGTTCTCATTCCCGAGCTTCGTCTTCTCGCTGTTCACCGTCGCGGCCCTTTACGCCTTCTATCGCGTCACGCTCGGGTCGCAGAAGCTGGCGGTGGGCGCCGCGACGATCTACCTCGCCAACGGCGGCACGGGTTACATGGATTTCATCAGGGACGTCGCGGCGTCGGCGACGCCGCTTGTTACCCTTTTTCAGCCGCCCCACGTGTACACGCGCTTCGACGACATTTGGTGGATCAACGTCATCGAATCGATGATCATCCCGCAGCGGTCGTTTCAGCTCGGTTTCCCGATGGCGCTGACGGCGCTGGCGGCGTTGTTCCGGTGGTGGGGGCCGCGCCTGCTGGAGGAAGCCTCGCCGCCGCGCGCCCTTCCGCGGACTCCGGCCCTCCCGGTGGCGCTGGGCATGTTTTTCGGATTTCTGCCGATCGTCCACGCGCACGCGTTCGCGGCATGCGGCATCGTGGTCGGCTTCTGGGTCCTTAACGAGATTCTTTCGCGCGCGCGCCCGTGGGCGGAACTCCTCCGGTGGTGGTCGCTTTTCGCCGTGTCGGCCACGCTCGTCGCC
>Ga0163151_10004522_pt1 | contig 18597 bp, 17 predicted proteins | sample OliLakLV19MP5IB2_FD_145596 | JGI IMG/M metagenome (GOLD analysis project Ga0163151, IMG submission 145596) | Freshwater microbial mat bacterial communities from Lake Vanda, McMurdo Dry Valleys, Antarctica - Oligotrophic Lake LV.19.MP5.IB-2 | ecosystem: Environmental > Aquatic > Freshwater >... | reverse complement strand
GTTGTATTTCCGGATTAAGAATTCTTTGATGGATCTTTGCGGCTTCCGGGAGATTGAGTTTGAGAAAAAAAAGATGAAGTATGAGGTTTCTATAAGTAAGGTAAAAAGTCATCCGGCGAGTGTTTTGGTGATTGCGGTTTATCAGTCCGAAGGGTGGAGAGTTTAACTGCCTTTCTGACTAAATCTTCTTAGGATTCTAAATAATTATTTGAGATGCAATTCTACTCAGCCTCAGTTTCTTTATTTATCCCGTCAGAAAAGCTGACAAAGTTGTCATGGCCTAAATTACTACTGAAATGAGATAGATCTCCTTATCTTATGTTCCAAAAGAACTTCTTTAAATACTTAGGGTCGCTGACACTATTACTTATATTAGTAGTTTTGTTGGCGGTTACTCCTGAAAACGTGAAGGCGGCATCTTTGTTCGAGAGTTTTCTAGATGAAATGAATAAAACTTTACAAGGAGGTGTGGATGGAGTTAGGAATTTAATAACCCCCGAAGGTAATAAAAGCGTGAACAAAGTTTTAAGCCTTGAGTCAAATATTGGCCTTGCAAAAGGAGGCGACGTTAGTGGTAATGGACAGATAGATGCTGGAGACACAATTACATTTACATATATCATCCAGAACAATACGGATAAAAAGTATGCGTACGCCACTCTAAAAACTAATATTCAAAGAGATTCACTTAATTTTATTCGCAATGCGACCGGAGTTACAGGCATTAAGGATGACGGGAAAACAATTGAACTGCCAAATCTTAGAGTTGAACCAGGTTTTGCTAAGCAGATAACTTTTGATGCAACAGTAAATTATTTCACAGAGCAAGATACGATAATTTCTACTGAACCAGAGTTGATAACAGAAGATAAAAAGTCACTATTAAAATCAGAGAGAAAACAAATACAGAGTAAGAGAATTAAAAAAGAAGATATTCCTGAAAAGATACAAATGTTTAAACAGGATAAATAATATGATGCTTCTTAAAAGATTGATTGCATTACTAATAGTGCTAATAATGCAGTTTACTTCTGTCTTACCATTTCTTAACAGAGTTGAACCTATATTTGCTGCTGAGAGTTGTAGTGGGGCGACGGGTTCGCCAGATAATGGGTTAAAAACCAGAGTTGGTGGTGTTGCACTCGACCAGGCAGCAAAATTCTTAGCGAATATGACTGACATAACTGGTGCCTATTATGATTCAGGAAAGGACAGAATTGTATTTGTAGGTAAGACAAATACACTGGCTCCTCAGTTTGATAAAGATGATTTAGCAGTGGCAATAAAAGTTATTGTTTTTGAGAGCAGCTTACCGTGGTTTAGCTTAGATCAAAATCCCACTAACCCAAATTTAATAGATGCTGTTTATTCTTCAAAAAGTTTAGTTGACACAAAGTTTGGGAAGGTTTTATTTGATTCAGATTATCAACTCAAGAAATATAACATAGGGAAAGATGCTAACGGAAATAATGTTACGTCATCTGTGCCTGGTTTTAAGTCATTTGCCCAAATGTTTATTGATAGCAGGCCCACTGAGGGTGGGAGCAGTAGCTCCAGATGGTGGATTACGCCGGAATACATCTCACTCAAAAAAGATGATGCGGCAAGTGCGTTTGTTTTTGACACTGTTAAGATGCAGGTGCGGACGGAACCTACAAGCCCTAATAATAATGCAAAATGGAATGCAGCGGCTAATGCGTTTGCTAAGCATCAAACAGATAATTTTGATTTGTTTGCTCAAGAAAGTCCTTCATATGCAGCAGTAAAACAGTTGGGTAAGATAGCTGCGGTTGTAAAATGGATAAAGGATTCCGATATAGCAACTGATTTTTATTGGGCTAGGGACTACGCACCAAAAATAGTATCTACTCCAAGAAATATACCTAAGTTCCCCCCTATAAATTATTCATTTCAAGAGGGTGCAACTATCTACTCTGGGTCAATAACAGGTGGAGTGGATTTAACAATTAGTAATAATTATATAAATGATTCAGTGGGCACCTCTGCGGCAGTAAAAACATCAGCTCAATCCGTGACAACTACAAAAGAAGATATTCATTGGACTTTTAACAAGGATGGGCAGGCCTATGAGGCAGTGGCTGTAGCGGCTGACGCTTTTAGATCTGTCGGATCTTATGACATGGCATCTGAGGATTTGTCATATCCTACTGCTGGAGATTTGAATCTTAGTTTCTCAAGAGCCTACTCTTCATACAGCGGAGGACAACAGGGGGTGGGTAGAGGATGGAGTATTTTTCCTGCAAGATTAATGGAGACACATATTGGTTGGATTGTAAACTGCAGCGGTGTTGCTCACCCACATACTTTAGGGTTCAATTCGCAAGCTGGAGGGTGGGAGTCCTTTGTGTACAATTGTGCGACAGGGGGATACGTACCCGAAGATCCTGCATATCATAGTAAAGTGTTTCATAATAGTGACGGTACCTTTACAGTCAGACTCAAAGATCAATCGGAGATTCACTTTGATAGCCAGTTCAAGCTAAAGAATCTTAAAGATAAAAATGGGAATCTTGTTAATTACAATTATGACTCTGCCAATAAATTAACCAGCATAGCGGATACAAAAAGTCATGTAATATCTCTAACTTATAACGCACAGAATTGGATATCTGAAGCAAGAGACTGGACAAACAGAACTGTTAAATACTCTTATGATGATCAGGGAAATTTGCTGACTGTAACTGATCCAAATAACAGTGTCGCAACTTATACGTATGATGCTAATTTTAAGTTGAAATCGGTTAAGAATCGCAATAATCAAGTGGTTGTTGAAAATACTTACACTGATGAAGCAAAAGTGACTACCTCCAAGGATGCAATTAATAATTTAAAAACTTATTCTTATGACAAAGTTAATAGAGTTGTGACGACTGCAGACAACCAAACTCCAGTAAGGAGTCAAGTTACAAAATATGATTCTAAAGCAAGAGTTCTAGAGCAAACTGATCCATTACTTTATAAACTTATCTACACATACGGTACGGAATTTGCACCTCTTACTGTCAAAGATAAGAATGGAAACTTAACAACTCATACTTATGATGCTAATGGGAATTTGACTACTGTTACTTTTCCAGATGCTAAAAAAATCACCTATCAATACGACTTAGGGAATAGGGTAATAAAGGCAGTTGATGAGAGATATGGAATTCCTGCAAGGGAAACCATATATACGTACGACCCTAAAGGGAATCTGAAAGAACTAAATGAGGCAGGTAGAAAGACTACTTATGCATACGATACTACTGGCGAAGTATTAACTCTGGTGGATCCACTTATACATACGACAACCTGGACAAGAGATAGTTTTGGAAATAAATTAACTGAGAAAGATTCTACAAATAATATAGCAACATTTGAGTACGACGGTATTGGTCGATTGAAGAAAAGAATAGACTCGGATAGTAGGGCGGTTATCTATACTTACGACAACAATGCAAACGTATTAACTCTACATGATGGTGTTGGTATCACAACAAATATTTATGATAAAGAGGATCGGCTCGTAAAAGTAACGCTGCCAGATAATACGGTCAGTGAATTTGGCTACAATCCATTGGGGTCTTTGGTAACCACTAAAGATCAGGCGCTGAATGTCACATCATATGGATTTGATATTTATCAGAACCTGACTACTCAAACAGATCCACAAGCAAAAGTCACCGCTAACATTTACGATGGCCTTAATAGGCAGAAGCAGTCAACAACACCGATGGGAAAGGCATACAAATTTGAGTATGACGGTAATGGAAATGTTAAGAAGAGGATAGATGCTAATAACAACACTACTGCATATACATATGATGCACTTAATAGGCTAACTTTGATAACTTACCAGGATACGAAGACAGTTAAATTTACCTATGACAATAGAGGTAACCGAACTCAGATGATTGATTCGCTAGGAACATCTTCGTATATTTACGATAATTTTAACCGTCTCGCTCAGGCTACGAACGCATATGGTAAGGTTTTAAAGTACACCTATGATAGTGCTAACAACTTAAAAACTATTGAGTATCCTGACTATGCCGGAACGGTCACTTATACTTATGACAATAATAACCGTCTAATAACCGTTAAGGATTTAAATAGTTCAATCACAACTTATACATACAATAAGAATGGAACTGTGGGGGCGAGATTGCTGCCTAATGGAATCAAAACAACATATTCTTATGACACAGCAAACAGAGTTAGTACTATCTCGCACGATAAATCCACCACAGTACTCGCTAAGTTTGCTTATACAAGGAATAGCCTAGGTAATATAACTAGTATTGTTGAATCCGGCTCATTTGTTTCCTCTACACCCCAAACGACCGCATTTGTTTACGATGCTTTAGGGAGAATTACTAAAGCGACCTATCCTGGAAGCAAGGTTTTTGAATACTCATATGACAAGATGGGAAATCGTTTGACTCAAAAAGTGAACAATTCAACAGTAACTACATACGCTTATGATAATGACTATAAACTTACTCAGAAGAATAATCTGACTTCATTTGCTTATGACGGTAATGGTAATCAAACTAAAAAACCATCAGGGAATTTTAATCCTGATCCTGTAAACAGTTTTGATTCTGAGAATAAAATGATCACTCACACTACTTCAGTAGGTAATGCATATGATTACAAGTATGACGGGTTAGGAAACAGACTACGAAAGAATATGTCTACTGCTGTGACTCGTTATATATATGATAACTCCGGTCCACTGTCTCGACTGATGGCTACAAGTGGTGATCAGAACTATGCTACAACTTTTTGGACTTATGGATTAGGACTTATTAAGGACGGTGATGGGAGATATCATTTAGAAGATGCATCCGGAAATATGCGTTTTACAACAAGCTCTAGCGGATCAATATCTACAGCTGCAAATTATGATCCTTTCGGTAATGTAATTACCTCCTCAGGAATTTTGTCAGAATTTCAATTTAATCAGCAGCAATATGATGAGCATAGCAATATGTATTATCTAAGGGCTAGGATGTATGATCCTGAGAACGGAAGATTTATATCTAGAGATCCAATTGAGGGTCATCTGGAGATTCCACAGACGCAAAATCCATATATATATGCAATAAATAATCCAATAAATCTTTCAGACCCTTCCGGAGAACAAATTTTAGAAATTATTAAAGCATGTGTAGTAAAAGGAATGTCACTTTTCTCAAAAAGTGCACCTGTTGCTCCAAAAGTTGGAACGACTGTATATCAAGCTGCCCCGAACAGTCAACCTTATGTTGGTATTACAAATAATTTAACTAGAAGAGCAGGTGAACATCTAATAAATAAGGGTATACAGATAGAGCCAGTAATTGAAAATCTCAGCAGGTCTGATGCTAGAGCAGTAGAGCAAGTCCTGATAGAGCAACAGGGCTTACCAAATCTCTTGAATAAAATAAATAGTATTTCTCCAAATAATCCTGTCTATCCAGTAGCAATTCAGAAAGGTAATGATATTCTTAATCAATTGAAGAAATGATATGATTTACCAGTGAAAGTTGATGAAGAAGTAATTCAGGAATCTTGGTCAATAAATAAACTGACTAAAGATAATAAAGTTTTTCTTTTGCGTTTCAATGCTTGGCTTTGGAATGTGTTACCTGTCGAAGAATATTCATATAAGCTAGGTATAGCTATTAATTTGAAAATGGTAGACTCTTCTGGGTTTCCCTCGGCAGATGAGAATAAACAGTTGGGGAAAATTGAGGATAAAATTATTCAAATATTTCAAACTAACGGAAAATCAATTTTTGTAGGAACCATCACAGGTGGGGGTATAAAAGAATTTGTATTCTACGCACAGGACCCCGATAATATCAAAGTGGAACTGCAGGAGTTTAACAAGAAAATGGGTGCGTATGATTTACAGTTAAACATTCAGGAAGATATAGATTGGGAAGTGTTTCAGACCCTTTGTCCCAATCCCCTTGGCAACTGAAATGAAACATTTTATATGTTAAGTAGCTCCTTAAAACATGTAATCAAGCTAAATCAAAATTTCATGTCTAAAGATGGGTTATGTGAATTCATCGAGTGTTATCTCAAGATCTTGGATTTCGTAGAAAAAATAGATCTTGGTATAAGGGTAATCCTGAGACTGACCAGAATCAAACCAAAATGGATTAAAGTCGTTTTTGTCAAATTGTTATGATCAAAGTCTTATGCATAACTGTACTTCCAATATTGTTAGGTTTTGTTACTCCTTTTTCTTTTGCTCAAACTGCAAATGATGGTGGTAATCAGGGCATACTGGAGAGAGTTAGTCCTGCGCCGCTGCCGGAAATGAAATGTGGAGCTTGTACAGAGTCTTACTCAACTAAAACTGAGGATAAAGCTATCCAAACTCAGTTACCGACTCCTTCAGGAGCTGATGTGAAAGGTGTTCAAAATACCCCTGTACCCACCCCAAAAACAACAATCAAGCCCATTATTAAACCAGTCCTGAGTCCTTCACCTTTGTCTTCCCCTTCATCTTTCATTGCTGCATCGCCCTCGACACAACCCACTTTAGAACCTGCCGAACAAGAACAAACTTCAACTATCATAAAAATTTGGGATTGGATTATAGGGCTGTTTTCATCATAATCTTTATTAGGTTCTCGGCTGTAATAATTTCAGCTAATTTTTTGTTTAGGGAGGCTATGGTTAGTTTGTGGACTATGCTGGCGGGGTAGGGAATAGTATAGTCTCCGATTAAACCTTCGCTTTCGAAGGTTGCAGTGGCGTCGGATAAAATAGTGACTTTAAAGCCTGAACTAGCTCCGCTTCTGGCTGTTGAGTCAGAACTCTATTTCCGTGTTAAAAATTCACTATTGGATCTTTGTAGTTTTAGGAATACTAAGTTTTAGAATAAGAAGATGAAGTATGAGGTCTATATTAATAAAGTGAAAGTAAGCCTGCCAGCGTGATCGTAATTGCTGTTTATGAATCTGAAAGTTGGAAATAGTATTGTTTTTTTAGTCTGGATGCAAAAAATCATCAGGAACTCGCTTTAACATTGTTGAAATCTGTTAGGGTCAAGGGTTGAGTAACAACTGTCCATCTTTGGACTCCTGGCAGATAACCGCTCATTCGAAGGAGTGACCTATACTCGGCAGGCAGAGTGTCGGGTATTTTTAGATCACTGTGATCTTGTTTGATAAATGTACGGTTATGTGTCCGATAAAAATCCAGGACAGTATCACCATTAACCAACTTCTCTCCCTTTGTGCGATCACGCCTGATTCTGTCGATGGTTTCTTTCATCGGTAGCATGTAGTATATTCCGGTAACCTCTGCTTCTTTTGATAATGTATCAAAATACCTGTCACGTCTTTCCCGGGTTGTGAATGTAGCTATACCAACAGTGACAGGATTTCCCATCCTGACTGAATTCACTAAAGCATTTAGAAACAAATATCCCCAGGCTTGTTGTCTGATAGGTTCCATACTCTCCGGCGTTTTTAGAACTCCATTACCCTTAACATCGCCAATAATATTATCGTAATCAATAACCCTTCCTTCTCTTTCCAATGCTTCGCCTATAGTGGTTTTTCCTGATCCGTAAATTCCGCCGACCAAAATTACTTTATTCATTTTGTTTTGATTCCATTATGTTCCATGAGAGTTAAATTGTCCTTCTCCCATCCCAGCTTAAAATATCCGCAGTTGCTAATCGCGCCGGGCGGAAGGGTCATTAACCCGGAATAGTCCATAAAAATACGCATAATGTTGGAATGAGAGACTATTAAAATATTACCGGGAGAGGAAAGGATAGCCGGAAGAAGGCTTTCCTGAAATCTGGAATAGGCATCCAGATCCGATTCCATGTCGGCTACAAATCGGATATGAGACCGGCTGCCTTTTGGTAAATGATCAAGGTGTTTTTTAAAAGCTTTTAATTGGATTTGTCCTAATTCAAATTCTAACTTACCGAAGGATCTTTCATTAAACCCTGGTCTTTGCGCGATGGGTCTACTGGTAAAATATTGTGCAGTTTTGCTAGAACGGTCATAGTCTGAAGCCTGTACTGAGCTTAAGGATATATTACGAAACTTTCGGGCAGCAGCAGCGGCCTGCTGTTTCCCTTTTTTTGTTAAGGGTGATTTAGGCAGCCCATGAATATCGTTTAGGTTAGCCTCTGATTCTCCATGACGCATCAGGTATATAAATTTCATCAAAGTTGATATAAGCAACTATCTCATGTTGTGCTTATAGATAAAATGACAAGATTGTCAGGAAGGCTGACTAAGTTATCTTAACTGTATCAAAAATAATTCTATTGGGAAAACTCAATACAGCCAGTCTATTTCTATTTCTGAATAAGTCTTACTAAAAAAGGAAACATTTTATATGGCTGATTAAAGGTATCCGAGCCAAAATGGCCTTCACCTTTAGGAATTATTAGCATCCCTCCGAGTTGATCCAGCATTAATCGACCTTGTTTAATATCGCATCCCCATGGGTCATTATCTGAATTTATAAATATAATTTCTTCAACGTTTTGCCGGATCCTTTTCCAGTTATAATTATTCTGCAGAATCCGATTGGCGGCACCGGGCAGAGGAGTCACATATCCAGCTACTAAAATTACCATTTTTATCCTGATATTTATATGCTCAAGTAAACTAAGAGCTAATGGGCAACCCGCGGATCGTCCGACAATGATTGTCTCGTTTGTAAATTTCCCGCCATTTAATGCAAAAGGTAAATTCACTTTTATATCAGGATCATTCTTGCCAGGTAGTTGAGGTATCCAAACATCATAACCTTTTATCTGTAATTCTTTTTTGACATAAGGCAGCCAAAAAGACTTTGGAGTTTCATTAGCTCCGTGCAATATAGTCACATTTTTCATAATGTTTCTGCTAAAATTGACCCTCACATATTAGCTGATGCCCTGATCGGTTGGGCAGTTGACTTTAGATTTTATTGGCGAATTTGGTTATAACATCGATTAAAGAATTGGTCATTTTATTGACAGATTCTATTGATTGTGATCCTAAATGAGGAGTAATGATGATATTGTCTGTTCTTATTTTCATTAGCTCTCTGACCTTCTCTGTTACTAGATAATCAAACCCGACACCCCCAAACTTTGATGAGATCTTAATCAAACTATCCATATCTATTAAATTAGGATGTGCTATTGAAACCAGTATCGCTCCCTTTTTCATTGATTTGAGGAGTTCCTGGTTGATAATGTTTTCATTCTCTCCCTTTTGATAGGAGAGAGCGATAACAATAATATCCGCTTCTTCGCAGAGAGTTTTAAGAGGGGATAAGAAGACTCCTTCGACTCTTTTCTCAGTTCTGTTATAGCCGAACACTTTCATATCTAATGCTAAACATAACTTCGCACAGGTCTGTCCGATTTTCCCGAGGCCAATTATTCCGGCAGTTTGATTCTTAAGAGAATGTCGTTTGATGCTAGGGATAAAACGGTGGCCGGGATAGAGATCACTAACGTTATCCTCAATAACTATCTTTTGTGCTAACTGAGTTCGATTATTTAAAGACATCACCATGGATAGGACAGTTTCTGCAACATCCCGAGTAGAGTATTCTCCCAGGTTTGCAAGTTGAACGTTATATTGTTTTAGGAGATTGGTGTCGATAGCATCATAAGCTGTAGTGTTTAAAACAATTAGTTCCAGATCTTTGCAAGATTGTAATAGTTTTTCTTTGAATGTAAACATAAATTGATCCATGATTATAATGCTTCTTGAACCTATTCTCTCTATTGCCTGGTCTTCAGAAGAGGTGTCAGTATAAAAAACAGCATCCTTAAACCAATTTTTTAAATAAGCAACTTGTTTGGCAGAAAAACTGCATTCATTTAGTACAGCTAGAGATTTCATATTTGTTTACAGCAACCCGTAAATGATGGATCGCTTGAGAAAAGCTCACTCTTGGTCTTTGCAAAGCCACTCTAATGAATGACTCTCCTTCTTCATGGTTACTCCAGAAGAAGGGATTACCTGGAAGGACATGTACTCCTTCATCGCCAAGCCATTTGCAGAAAGAGGTCCCCAACCATTCTTTAGGTAGCCTTAACCATTCGACACTCAGAGTTGATTTGGGATTAACAATTTTAAGTGGAGTGCCAACTAGGTGCTTCTTTAAGAACTTCCTGTTATCCTGAACGTTCTTTAGAGCATTAGAAAGGGCGTTAGATTTAAGATACTCTGTTATAAGGATAAAATTAAAAGGGGAGACATTTAGAAGGAAATCATTGGTGATATCTTTCAAGAACGGGTAAATCGACTCGCTAGCTAATGTAATTCCCAGCTTAAGTTCAAGTGTTGGCCAGGTTTTGCCAGTATCTTCAAATACTATAAAGTCGATTCCCGATGATAATAGGTGTTCATATTGATCCCATTCAGTGTAAGAGCTATAGAAGCGGAAACTGTGATCGAGTATTAATAATTTATTATTTTTTTTGCAATATTCGATAACACCCAAAAATTGCTTTTTTGTAATCTCAAATCCGGTGGGGTTGTTAGGTAAAACTAAAAAGATTGCATTAGATTGTATGCCGGAAAGATCTTTTAATGGATTGAGTAATTGGGATTCGTCAATAGGCGTAAGGGGGATATCGTGTCTTTTTAGAATATCTGCAAGATTATCAAAAGTAGGGTGGAGCATGGCAACTGTTTTTTTCTCTGCTCTTAGGTAATTAGCAACAGCCTCTATTGAAAGAGAACAGGCTGACTGATAAAGAGGGGGATTTAGTTTTGTATATGATTTTTGTCCATTAGCGGTGAAGAAAGCTTGCTCAAATTCTTTTTGGATTGCTGTTTGATTTGACCGCTCCGCTTTAATCATTAGATCGTGAGCACGTTTAATAATTTGTTGTTCCTGAGGTTGATGTGCATGTCCGTCAGCAATATTATGACCTTGGGAAAGTCCAGCCCACTCCCATTTAGTTAGTTTATTGTTGTTCATAGAAATACTGAGTATTGACGATTTGGGCAAATTCGTCTTGAAGTTGAATAAGTGCTAGTTCATGCATATGTTTTGCAGAATAAGGCTTGCCGTTAAATCCTACCCGATTAAAAGTCGCTGTGGCATCTGAGACTATCCAAACTCTAAAGCCTAGATTATCTGCCATCCTAACTGTTGTTGAAACACAATGATCAGTCGTTAACCCGACTACAACAAGGTTCTGGATGTTATTTTTTCTAAGAAGTTTTTCAAGTCTAGTGCCGATAAAAGAACTATTTACATGTTTTATTATTATTGGTTCGTTTTTAATAGGCGAGACGATATCCTTAATTGCGTTTCCTGGGAGATCTGGTCTTAGGGGGGAGCCAGTCTCGGTAGAGTTATTTTTTATGTGAAAGATAGGCAGTTGTTTGGTGCGCCATATTTTTAAAAGTTTGGCAATATTTTTCTCAGCGCCAGGGTTATTTCTTTTTCCCCATTTAAGCTCATCGAACCCTTTTTGAACATCAATAATAATTAGTGCGGGGTTATGGGGTCTCATTTATTTTTGGCCGGGCAAGGGGCTTAAAAGGACACTCTCCTAAAATTTTAGTACGTAGGATTCTTTCCTGTTCCTGGGTTGCAGGATCAGTATCCAGTAGGGCGTATTGAGGCCAGTCCCGCGATTCTCCAAAGTTTCCTAAAGCCGGATGTAAAGGTTGTTGTTGCCTACCCCTGATAATTGCTTTTGCTTGAGCATGCTTCTCCATGCCAGCTATTTCTTTGTATGCTGCTACAACAGAGTGGGGGTTAAGCACTGCGAAATGGAGTTCTGAGACTCTCGCTGGTACTGGAGCAGCGGGGTAAAAATGAGCTAAGAAATGAGCTGTTCTTCCAGCGGCAAAACCGAAGTCATTTGACTCGATATCATTAGAAAATCCTTCAGGCCAGGGATAATGCTGCTGGTTTAAGTCGGTCATGTTCTTCATTAACATATAAAGAGCTTCGGCCGCTTGCATAGGAGTTTTTGGATCGGGTGTTTGGAAAGCTACAAGCATCGATCTTAAAATTCCATGAGGTCCTTTTTTAGATTCAGGTACTTGGAACTCGTCTTGAAATCTAATAACATCATGCATAATTCCTTCAGCTGCTTCAGGAGATCTCATGTCTCCATAAGCTCCAAAATAATATTGTTTAGTATTCACAGCCGCTAAACCAAAAACACATGGGAAGGTTGGGCTTTTAACAAAAATTTTAAATTTCTCATGCGATGTTCTATGGAATTGATTCATAACCGAATCTTCTTGATAAGCAGAAACAAAAACCCCGTCTCTTTCTCGTCCGTAACCGCTATGAGTATTTGGAAAGGGGTTGTTAGTCGTCATTATTTTCTATTCCTTATCATTGTACCGTAATATCACACAATGGAATTTATATCGACATGACACGATTGTCAGGAAAGTTGACAGGGGGTGTGTTAGAATCGCTTGGTAATGGCTGGGAATCCGAATACATTCGCGGAGCTATTCAAGAAGTATCGACTAAAAGCGGAAATTCCTACCCTATCAAAATTTGGTCATTTACTTGCAGAAAAAGGTTTTAATTACGAAGACAGTATTTTTTCTCATTGGCAAAGCGGTAGTAGGGAACCCCAAAGTCGTTTTATTATCCTAAAACTTATCGAAATTTTTAGTGAGAGAAAAGCAATAACATCAATAAATCAAGCTAACGAATTCCTATCCTCAGTAAATCAAGGTTACTTAACTGAAATAGAGTTAACTAAACTTCAGTTTGAACATTCATTCCAGGTTCCTTTTCAAGTTCCAAATCAAATTGCAAATTTTACCGGTAGGGAAAATCTGATAACAAAATTAAAATCCCAAAGTAAAAGAAATAAAATTTTACTTTTGTGCGGTCCTCCCGGTGTGGGAAAAACATCAATAGCAATAAAGTTAGGATTTCTCTTAAGAAAAGAATTTCCAGACGGAGTTTTATGGTTTCGACTTGATATTTCAGATGCAATGGACGTGCTGCTTGCAATTGCTCATGCATTTGGAAAAGATATTAGTAATATTCAAGATAAGGAAATTAGAGGTTCAGTTGTCAGGTCTTTGTTGATAAGTAAAAGAGTATTATTCATTTTTGATAATGCTGAGCCAGATGTAGATTTAAGTTCGGTTTTGCCGAACACCAAAGATTGTCTGGTTATTGTTACTTCCCGAAACTCGTTCTTAAAAATTCCTAACGAATATAAAAGTGTCAATGTTCCTGAGTTTAACCGTGAAGAAGTTTTGTTTCTATTCAAGGAAATAAATGGGAAAAAATATCTAAAGACACACAGGAGGGCAATACTTAAACTTGCCGATGGGGTTGGGAATCTTCCGCTGGCTCTGCATATTCTTGCCCAGGAGATAAAAAGGGGTTCAATTTCAATAGTTGAATTAATTCACAGATTGGATCAGGATCCGATTTATATTGAGGGTCTGTTTTATGAAAATAAAAACTTAGCAGTTGCCTTGGAGGTTAGTTTTAATCTTTTAAGCGAAGTTTCCAAAAAAACATTTATCTCTCTTTCAATTTTTAACGGTAAGGATTTTTCAATTGAAGCCGTGAGTTCTATAAATGAATTATCTCAATTAGAAACAAAAAAACACCTGGAAAGTCTCAGGGGTATTTCATTGATTGAAAATTCAACAAGCGGGCGATACCGGATTCATCCGTTGATTAAAAAATTTATTCGTCAAAAACTAAATGATCCTGAGTTATTTTTAAAAGCATCGGAATACTATCAAAATTTATTGGCAAAGTATGATAAAAAATTTCTACAATCTCAGCCGTATATGAAACAAGAGGGGGATAATGTTTTATATATTTTTAGAAAATGCTACGAGTTTGCATATTGGAATGAAGTTATTGCACTTTGGGATCCTTTAGAGCAACTACTTTATTCAACGAAGCAACTTAATAAAATGCGCGACGTATACCGAATTGTAAAAACTGAAAAATCTGGGTTAAATATTTTTCAAAAATCCTTGTTTATTTATGTAGCGATTTTAATTACCTACTGGTCTTTTATAAATTATGCTAATGTAGAATCCATTTTTTGGTATCATCTTAGCTCTCTTTTTCTGACTGGAATACCACTTTTTGGTGGAGTTGTTGGTTTGTACATTGCAAAGTCTTGGGGACTGTTTAAAAGTTTGGTTGGAAAGTCTTTATTCTTATTTTCTTTAGGATTATTATCTTGGGGTTTGGGGAATTTAGTTTGGGCTTATTATAATTTTTTTCTAGATGTCCACATTCCTTATCCGTCTTGGGCCGATTTGGGATATTTACCAAGTTATATTTTCTGGACAATTGGAATTATTTATTTACCTCACGTAGTCGGTAAAAAATTGTATATCCAAAAAAAATACGGAAAACTATTATTTCTGATCCCGATTTTTGTGCTGGCGCTTTCTCACTATCTCGTAGTCTTTATAACCAAGAATAGCTTGGTATTTTCCCCGGTTACTTCGATAACTAAGCTTTTCTTTGATATTGCTTATCCTGTTGCCGATGCAATTATTTTAACTGCAGCTTTGCTAGTGGGTACCTCTTTTAAATTTCTAGGAGGAAAGTATAAATTAGCAATGTATTCTTTCGTGGCAGGATTTTGTTTCCTTTACATTGCTGATTTTTTGTTTTCTTATACCACCACAGCAGGTATTTTTCATGATGGAGGAATAATTGACATTTTCTTCATAGTTGGATATTCCTTCTTAACTTTTGGCATACTTGGGTTTTATTTTAAACCAGAGAAGAACAAACAGCTTTATTGAATCCCTCAATCGCTTAGTTGCTTTTTGTGTTTTTACTACTGCAATACTTTGTGGTTTTACGACAGATTTCCAGACTGCGATAAGATTAACCTACGGATCGCGATACTTTAAGGTCTTGCCACAGGGTTGATCATTCTAATAGAATATCCAGATGGTTATAAGTATAGTAAAAGGAGCGGGGGAGGCATCAACTCCGTTATCTGCGTTTGACGGAGCCTTAAAAGACGCTGGTGTTTATAATTATAATCTTATTACCCTGTCCTCGGTCATTCCGCCAAATTCAGAGGTTAAAAAGATTGACAGGTTTGAAACTCCTGAAAACGAGTGGGGACATAAATTGTATTGTGTAATGGCTGAGGAGAGAAGTGATAGAACTGGAAAGTTTATTGCAGCCGGGGTGGGGTGGTATCAGCTTGAAGATAATAGGGGGCTCTTTGTTGAACACCATATTATTGGAGATACAAAACCTGTTGTTGATAATACTATTAGGCTTCGAATTAAAAACTCCTTAAAAGATCTATGTCAATTCAGAGATATACCATGGGATGAGGAGAAGATGAATTATGAAATCTCAATTAAAGAAGTTACAGGTCATCCTGCCAGTGTATTAGTAATAGCTGTTTTTCAATCTGAGGGTTGGAAATAAGCAGAGCTTGTGGCTTTGCCTAAAGCAGAGCTTGATTTCTCATAAACTTAAAAATGAACTGGTTTTTTTTAGCACTGTTGGCGCCATTTATTTACGCTATTAATGTTTTTGTGGATAAATACTTGGTTGAAGCGAGAATTCCGGATTATAGAAGTCTGCCCATATTTGGGATTTTTTTATCTTTGCCGGTTGCACTAGGGTTATGGGTTAGTTCGGGATTTGAGTTGATTGGGCTTAGAGATTCGATACTCGTGATTACAGCCGGAGTGCTGACGATTTGGGCATTCTCTCTTTATTTGGAGGCTTTGGCAAAGGAAGAAACCAGTTCACTCATAATATTAATCCAGTTAATACCTGTCATAGTATTAACTTTGTCGTTTTTTATTTTTGGAGAATCGTTGACTCACAAGCAGCTTTTAGGATTTGGTTTACTTCTTTTGTCGACGATATTAGTTTCTTTGAAGAAGGAGAAGAGATCGTTTAGATTCTCAAGGGCGCTAGTTTTTATATTGATGGCTGATATTTTGTGGTCAATTCCTTATATACTAATTAAATCTGCTTCCGCTTCAATTTCGTTCAACAGTTTGATTATGTATGAAAGTCTCGGGGTTTCGCTGGGAGGATTGATGCTATTTTTATTTATACCGGTGATCAGAAGTGCGTTTACTAAAACAATAAAGGGAATTAGGAAAACGGATTTGGGGATTATTTTGTTTAATGAAGGACTTTATTTGGGAGCGAAGATTATTACTTATTTGGCGGTTACTTTGGGGCCTGTGGCGGTTATTTCAATTTTGGGTAGTACACAGATATTTTTTGGAATTTTGCTTGGAGTGGTGTTGACTATGCTGGTGCCTAAAGTTTTTAAGGAGAATTTGTCAAAAGACGGACTGATAAGGAAAGCTGTATTTGGATTTGTGGCTTTTGTAGGAATTATTTTAGTCAGCTGATTTTCTGCTAAGTGTGTATTTCTTAAGAAAAGTAGGATTGTAATCCATTTTGGCTCTTCTTAATCCACGTATTCCGAGATCCTGCTCGATGTTGACGTATCTAATCCCTTTTTTCATTAGGTGAATTGCGAGATTATAGTTTAAGAATTCATAAATCCCTTCGTAGGATATATCTCCTTTCTGAAAAGAACTTAATGCCCAGAAATCGGTTATTTCTTCGAACAGGGTAAAGCCTATTAAACTGTCGTCTATGTAAATTGACATGACTGTTGTATTAAAGAAGTGATAATGCTTGAGTAAGCGTTTTATAGCGTGCAGTTCATTGGTATTTAATTCTGCCTCTGATTTGCTTTTACTCCAGTGATCGTAAAAATTTAACAGATGTTCCTGCACTTCTTTTATATCCATATACTTTATTTTTACTTTATCTCCATGATTTCTCATGAATCGGTTCAAAAGTTTTCGTTTTTGTTTTAGTTTTCCTCCGCTCATTGCGGCAATTTGGTTGACATCCAAAATGTAATCAAAATTGTTAGGATCTTCTTTGAGGTTATATTTTGATATAAGTTCATCATGATTAACTTTCGTGAAATTATGATAGGGGAGTAGCTTTAATTGTTCTCCCCAGCCCTTTTCCTGGGCAAATCTAAGAAGTTCATCGGAGGTATCAAGAACTTTTTGTTGGCCCAGGAATGTTATAAATGGAGAATTATCCACATAATCTGCGAGTTCAATAACAAGATTCCCATTTAAGTATGTGAATTTTATTTCGTCATCTAGATTCCAACTCCATAAACTTACAAAATTAAAATCTGAATAAAGAGGGAAAGCGTTAACATATTTATCAAACGTTTGTTTGTCGTGGAGTTGGATTTTTTGAAATACGGGGAACTGAGGAGACTTCATTATTAATTGTTGACTGTTGTTATCTTATTAGATACTGTTGAGTATATGGAGACATTTAAATCTAGTATAACAAAAGAAAAGATTCTTATGTTGACGGTTGGGTTGTTTGTAGTTCTCAGTGTTTGGTGGGTGGTCATTTTCGCTCTTGGTGTAACTGACGATCCAGTGAATCACATATTCGGTTTCATATACGGGGGGTTTTCTCTCTGGGGAGGAATATGGGGTTTAGTTATAGCTAGGAAATGGGGAGGTTTGGGAAGTTTAATGGGTAAGGCAATTTACTTCCTCTCCTTTGGGCTTCTAGCTCAGGCATTTGGGCAGTATAGTTTTTGGTACTATAATTATGTACTCAAAATTGCTGTCCCTTATCCAGGGATTCCTGATCTTGGATATTTCGGGACTATTCCGTTTTATATTTATGCCGCATTTCTTTTATTTAAAACTTCTGGAGCTAAATTTTCATTAAACACTTTTATAAGCAAAGCTCAGGCGTTTTTGATTCCTTTATCTATGGTGGTGGTAGCATATTTCTTAATTTTGAAGCAATACGAACTCGATTTTACAGATCCATTAGGAACATTTCTGAATTTTGGTTATCCATTAGGACAGGCTGTTTACATTTCTATAGCGATACTCACTTATTTGCTCTCAAGGAAAATGTTGGGGGGAATAATGCGATTTCCTATTTTATTAATAGTCCTGGCTTTTGCAGCACAATTTTTAGCAGATTATATCTTTATATATTTTCACGATCTATATTTTCCAGCAAGCTTTATGGATTATTTTTACCTCTTAGCTTACTTTTTAATGACATTAAGTCTGATTTACCTTAAAGTAGTAGCTGACCAATTAAGGAAAGAATAAATGGACCCGGTTGCGCAAGCTGCCAGTCGAATAATTAAGGAACAAGGGGCTATTATTGGCCCGGTGGCTTTGGACCAGGCTAAAAAAGTGGTGGGGTGGGCGATTGTTAGTGTTGATGATATTAAGGTTACCGGGGATAAAAAGCAGGCTTTGGAGGGATTGGTTAAGCAATTTGAGAAGCTTTTTGGTAAAGCGTCTGTTCAGGTTTGTAAAGATGCCTTTATGAAGTATGCGGATAAAATACCTCAAACTGATGTTCCGGATATTCTAAGAAATTGAGTACCTGTCGTATTTTGACTGCACCAAAATCGTTATAACCTGATAATATTAAATTATGCTGTCCTCTCAGGGTTTAAATGCTTACTTAAGATTGCAACAAATTTTGCTGGCTTCTGAGGACTCAAAATCGGTATTTAATTATCTACTTCCACAAATTTTACTTCAGCTTTTATCTGTGGGAATTATTTATGAT
>Ga0163151_10004521_pt1 | contig 18597 bp, 10 predicted proteins | sample OliLakLV19MP5IB2_FD_145596 | JGI IMG/M metagenome (GOLD analysis project Ga0163151, IMG submission 145596) | Freshwater microbial mat bacterial communities from Lake Vanda, McMurdo Dry Valleys, Antarctica - Oligotrophic Lake LV.19.MP5.IB-2 | ecosystem: Environmental > Aquatic > Freshwater >... | reverse complement strand
GGGGAAGGGGGAAGGGGGCAGATCCTTGACAACCGTGTGACCGATCTGTAACTCCAGCCACTCACCTGCAACAGGCACCACAACCTCAGCGGTCCAAGCGGAGAGCGTATGAAGCCTCGGATGGTTTGGCTTGCGCTGGTCTGTTTCGTCCTGGGCGCGGGCCCACTGGCGGCACAGACCCGCATTCTCACCGGTACCGTTCGCGATTCTGCCACGGGCGGCGCCCTGGCCGGCGTGGCGGTGACCGTCCCGGGTACGCGACTCGGCGCGTACACCAAGGACAACGGCAGTTTCCTGCTGGCGAACGTCCCCGAGGGAGCGGCCACGCTTCAGCTCCGGTTCATCGGCTACCGGCGGCGCACGGTGACGATCGAGCCCGATGCAACCACGGTCGAGATCACCATGGTGCGCGACCTGCTCAAGCTGGATGAGATCGTCATCACCGGTCAGTCGACCGGCGTGGGGAGAGAGAACTTGCCCAACGCCGTCGCCACGATCTCCTCCGATGAACTGGAGCGGACCCCGGCGCCCACCCTGGAAGCGGCACTGCAGGGCAAGGTGCCCGGCGCCTACATCCAGGCCAATGGCGGCGCGCCCGGCGGCGGCATCCAGATCAACCTGCGCGGCATCTCGACCATCAACGCCGGCGCCGACCCGCTGTTCATTCTCGACGGCATCGTGATCAGCAATTCGTCGATCGCCAACGGGCAGAACGCGGTGACGGCCGCCGCCGCGGGCGGCAACGCCTCGAACCAGGACAACCCCACCAATCGCCTGGCGGACCTCAACCCGGCGGACATCGAGAAGATCGAGATCCTCAAGGGCGGCTCCGCCGCGTCGATCTACGGCTCCAAGGCGACCAACGGCGTGGTCATCATCACCACCAAGCGGGGTCAGGTGGGTCGGCCGCAGTTCAACATCTCGCAGCGCTTCGGTTTTTCCGAGATCGCCAACAAGATCGGGCAGCGCACCTTCAGGGATTCTGCCGACGCCGTCACGGTCTACGATACGACTTTGGTATCCCAGAACTTTGTTCCGGGCAGGCGAGTGGACTATGAGGAGCTGCTGTACGGCCGGAAGTCGCTTGCCACGGAGACCGAGCTGAGCGTGAGCGGCGGCAGCGACCAGACCCGGTACTTCATCTCCGGTCTGGTCAAGAACGAGCCGGGCATCGCACGTGGCAGCGGCTACAAGAAGCAGGGCTTCCGGATCAACCTGGACCAGACCCTCGGCGGCCGGGTCTCGGTGGGGGTCAGCACCAGCGTCACCCACTCCCGCTCCGACCGGGCCCTCTCCAACAACGACAACACCGGCACCTCTCCCGGCCTGGTGCTGCCGTTCACACCCAGCTTCTTCGACCCCCGGCCCGATTCGCTCGGTGTTTTTCCGGTCAATCCGTTCGAGCGCAGCAATCCGCTGCAGACCCTCAGCCTGCTCAAGAACCAGGAAGATGTCTGGCGTGCCCTCGGGACGGTGAGCACCAAGTGGTCGGCCATCACCGGCGACCGGCACAACCTGAACGTCACGGTTATCGGCGGCGCCGACTACTTCAACCAGCAGAACGATTTCCTCTCACCGCCGGAGCTGCAGTACGAGCCGCTCGATGGCCAGCCTGGCACGGTCATCCTGGGCAAGGCCTCCAATCTGAACACCACCCTCGCGGTGAACGGCGCCCACATCTACACCCCGGTCTCCAAGGGGTGGAGCGCGACGACGTCGATCGGGGTGCAGTACGAGTACCGTGAGCTCAACAACACCAGCGTCCTGGGCCGGAGCCTCCTCACGGGGCAGAGCAGCCCGGACCAGGCCACCAGCCGCGACGTGAGTCAGGACGTCCGCCCCGCCAAAGACCTGGGGCTGTATGGTCAGGAGGAGGTGCTGCTGCTGAACCGGCGGCTGCTGCTCACCGCCGGCCTCCGGGCCGACCGCAGCAGCAACAATGGCGACCCCGACAAGTACTTCTATTATCCCAAGCTGGCTGGCAGCTACCGGGTGATTGCCCCGATCGGCGGTCTGGATGAGGTGAAGTTTCGCGCCGCCTACGGCCAGACCGGCAATGCGCCGACGTACGGATCCAAGAATACCTTCGACACGACCGGGGTCTACGACGGCAACTTCACCACCTCGGTCGGCCCGCGTGCGGGCGATCCGAACATCCGTCCGGAACGGCAGAAGGAAGTCGAACTTGGCTTCGACGCGCAGATGGCCCATGGGCGGGCCCAGCTTTCGTTCTCCTGGTACCAGCGGAATATCACCGACCTGCTGCTCGACCAGACCCTGGCGCCCTCCACCGGCCAGGTTACCCGTATCTTCAACTCCGGCGCCACGCTGCGGAATCGCGGCTTCGAGCTCGGGCTGCAGCTCATCCCGGTGCAGAGCAGCAATGTCTACTGGTCGTTCGGCACCAGCTTTTCGCGCAACCGCAGCCTGATCACCAAGCTGCCGATCCCCGCCTTCCAGACGGGCGGCTTCGGCACCTCCCTCGGCGTCTTCCAGATCGAGCAGGGCAAGTCGGCGACCCAGATCATCGGGCTGGTGGGCGGGGTACAGAAGGCCATCGGCGATGCCTACCCCGACTTCCAGATGGGCTTCTCCAATGACGTCGAGTGGAAGCGATTCCGCTTCGGGATGCACTGGGACTGGAAGAAGGGCGGGGATGTCATCAACCTGACCCGGCTCCTGTTCGATGCCGGCCAGAACAGCCCGGACGTGGCCGACGGTGGCGCAGCGCGCCTCGGGAAGTGGGCGAGCGGCAACACCAAGGTCTACCTGGAGGACGGCTCCTACCTCAAGATGCGGGAGATCTCGGTCTCGTATGGCTTGCCGAGCAACCTGGTCGCCACGATGTTCGGCGGTCAGGCCCGGAATGCCCGGATTACGCTCTCCGGCCGCAACCTGATCCGCATCGCGGATTATTCGGGCTACGACCCCGAGGTGAGCAACTTCGGGAATCAGGCGATCGTCCGGAACATCGACGTCGCCCCCTATCCGCCGAGCAAGAGTTTCTACCTTTCGCTTGATGTGGGGTTCTGACCATGACGACTCGACTCCTCCGCATGGCCTCGGCGGTAGCGCTCAGCGCCCTGGCCCTCAGCGCCTGCAATTTCGACATCGCCAATCCCAACAGTCCCGATCCCATCGGGCCCAATCCCTCCCGGGCGCGGGTCGCTGCCTCGGCGCTCGGCCTCCTGGCCGGCGTCCGCAGCTACTACCCCGGCTGGATTCTCAATACCAGCATCATCGGCCGGGATGGCTACCGCTTCGATGGCTCCGAGCCGCGCTACACCAGTGAAGCACTGACCGGTGCCCTCGACGGCGGCGGGTTCATCGGCGGATCGCAGTGGGTGCCGCAATACCGGAACATCCGGAGCGCCAACGAGCTGCTCACCTACATCGGTACCGCGCAGGAACTCAGTGCCGGCGAGATCAGTGCGGTCCAGGGGTACAGCAGGACGATGCAGGCGCTCGATTTCCTCAATGTCCTGGTGGCCCACACCCAGGATTCCATTCCGATCGCCGTCGGGATCGACGTGACGGCTCCACCGGCGCCGTTCGTGAGCCAGACGCTGGCGTACGATCACGTCGAGAATCTGCTCGACTCGGCGCTGACCGATCTGCAGGCAGCGGGGTCCACGGGGTTCCCCTTTTCGCTCTCGAGCGGCTTCAGCGGGTTTGATACGCCAACCGAGTTCATCAAGGTGAACCGGGCCCTCCGGGCCCGGGTGGACATCTACCGACAGAACTGGGCCCAGGCGCTGACCGATCTCGCGGCCTCGTTCGTGGACACCCTCGTTCCGCTCAGCACGGGCACGTACCTGGTGTACAGCACCGGCTCGGGGGAGGCGACCAACAGCATCCAGCAGAGCACGGCGGAAAACTTTGCCCACCCGCAGCTGCGTGACAGCGCGCAGTTGCAGACCGGCGGAGTGCTGCTGGATGCACGGTTCCTCAGCAAGACCTTCGGGCGGACGGCGCAGACCACGTCGAACCTGACGTCGGATCTGGGCTGGGCGGTCTATCCCGGTCCCAGCTCACCCATTCCGATCATCCGGAACGAGGAGCTGGTGCTGCTGCGGGCGGAGGCCAATCTGCAGCTCAACAACCTCTCCGCCGCGAGGGACGACATCAATTTCGTCCGCACGACCTCGGGCGGACTGCCGGCGCTTCCCGCCTTTGGCTCCCAGGCGGCTGGCATCGACGCGCTGCTGTACGAGCGCCGCTATTCGCTGCTCTATGAATGGGGCCACCGCTGGATCGACATGCGGCGTTACGGCCGGCTGAACCAGCTGGCCATCGACCGGCCGGGAGATCTGGTCTACACCACCTTTCCGATTCCCACCGACGAGGTGCTGGCGAGGCAATAGGCGGAGCGACCCCCGCCGAGTCGGTGGGGGGGCAGGCACGATGTGAGCGCGGGGTAGGGGTCGCAGGAGGGGCCGCAGGAGGGGCCGCAGGAGGGGCCGCAGTAGGGGCCGCATGCATGCGGCCCCTCCTGCGCCCCTACGCGCGCTTTCACCCCTGCTGATGCGCCTCCACGAACCAGAGCCACTTGTCGAGCCCGCGCGAGATCTCGGTGAGGATGTCGGCGCTGTCGGCGTCCTCCAGCTCCGCCATCGCCTCGATGCCCATCCGGACCGTCCGGCCGAACTGCGACAGCGAGTCGGACAGCGCTGCCACATGCTGCGCCCCGGCGGAGAGCGTCGGCGGGTAGTCGAGCAGCTGGGTGCGTGCCGCCACACTCCGCACCGTGCCGTCCGCTATCCCACCGAGCTGTACCACCCGCTCGGCGAGGGTATCCACATACTTCTCGACGTCGCCACTGACCTCGTCGAACAGCGTGTGCAGCGCGATGAAATTGGGACCCTTCACATTCCAGTGGGCCTGCTTGCACTGGCTCTGCAGATCGATGCAGTCGGCCAGCCGCTGATTGAGCAGGGTCACCACGTTGGCCCGAGTCTCCTCGGGCAGATCGTTCTTGGTGGAAAAGAGCAGCGGCGAGTCGGGTGACGTCGGCCGGGGAGTGCGAGCGCGGGGGGTCGGTGTACGAGCCATGAGCAGATCTCCAGAAGGTGCGGTGATGACGACGGTACGCATTCGAAGTATAGGTGGGTTGGCGGTTGGACGGTTGGACGGTTGGACGGTTGGACGGTTGGACGGTTGGACGGTTGGGCGATTGGGCGGTTGGGCGGTTGCTCTTGCCACCTGCCACCTGCCGCCTGCCACCTGCCGCCTACTCGTACCGCAACGCCTGGATCGGATCGACCCGTGAGGCTCGGCGCGCGGGGATGTACGCCGCACTCAAGGCGACGAGCATGAGCACGAGCACCGCGAGGGTGAACACGACGGGGTCGTGACCTTCGAGTCCGTACAGCAGTGAACTTGCCGCCCGTCCCAGGCCCAGCGCCGCCGCGACACCGAGCAGCCCGCCGATCATCATCATCCCCGACACCTGGCGCAGGACGAGCAGCCGGACCTGACGCGCATCCGCGCCGAGCGCCATGCGGACGCCGATCTCCCGGGTGCGCTGCGCGACGGTGTAGGCCAGCACACCGTACAGCCCGACACCGGCGAGCAGCGTCGCGAGCAGGGCGAAGAGCGACGACAGGATGGTGATCGTCCGGTCGACGAAGACATTCTCCCGGATCTGCTGCGGCATGGTCTTCACCCCTTCGACCGGCAGCATCGGGTCGATCTTCCGCATGACTTCGGGCAGCACGAGCAGCAGCTGTGAGGGCGGCAGCGATGTCTTCACGTAGAAGTTCATCGACTCGACCCGGCCGTCCTGCTGCCACGGCTGGTAGAAGAGGGGCGGGATGACATCCTTGACGGCGCTGTACTTGGCGTTCTGGACGACGCCGATGATCTGGGTATTGAGCGAGTCGCTGCCGCCTGAGGACATGAACTTGCCCACCGCATCCTGGCCCAGGTTGAACTTCTTCACGAAGGCCTGGTTTACGATGGCGACGCCGGGCGACCCGAGGCGGTCGGCGGTGGTGAACTCGCGGCCGGCAGGACCGGAACGCCCAGGGTGCCGAAATAGCCGGAGCCGATCTCATTGAGGCGCGAGTTGTTGTCGACATCCGGCCCCGAGGGGAAGCCCTGCACATGCACATCGGTGCCCCAGTTGCTGCCGGCGAGGAGGGGGGGGACCGTGGAGCTGGTGACACCGGTGACCCCGGGGAGGGCGGCGAGCTGCTCCTCCACCCGTTCGAACAGTTGCCGGGAGCGGGTGCTGTCGTAGCCGCTCTGTTCCGGCGAGATGCCAAAGGTGACGACGTCATCCACCTGCACGCCGAGGTCGACGTGAGTCACGTTGCCGAGACTCTTCATGAAGAGGCCGGCGGAAATGAGCAGGGCGGTCGCCAGCCCGATTTGCACCGTGACGAGCGTGGCGCGGAAGCGGGCCGCGCCGCGATTGCCCGCGATCTGCCCCGCGTTGCTGCGGATGGTGGTGACGAGATCCGCCCGGGTGCTGTGCAGCGCCGGGAACATCCCGAACAGCAGGCCGGTGCCGACCGAGAGCAGTGCCGCAAAGGCGAACACCGACGGCTGGAGTCCGAAGTGCAGGGTACTCAGGCTCTCCGGCGGGAAGAGCGAGAAGATGAGACCGAGCGTCCAGCGGGCGACGAGAAGCGAGGCGAGGCCGCCCATCTCCATGGCGCGCGAGGCGCCGCGAGCGAGCAGGAGGTTGGCGATGTTGGCGCAGGCGATCAGCAGGACGACCCCGGTGATGCCGAAGAGCATGTAGAGCGGTGTCCGCGCCTCGCGATGGACCGAGCTCTGCCCCCGCTGGCTGGGCATGACCAGGAGGTCCTTCGCCTTGAAGCGCACCAGGGTGGCTTCACTCATCCCCTCCTGCAAGGGGACCTCGATATCGGTGAGGATGGGGTGGTAGAGCCGGTTGAGCGCGCTGGTCGCCTGGGTCAGCGAAACGCCCGGCTTGAGCTGGCCAAAGAGATAGATCCAGTAGGCGTTGCGCCGTTCGAAGTTGTCGCGGCCGGCTTCGATCACTCCCTGCATGGTGAGCGGAACGAAGACCTTCGGTTCGGTACCCAGCGTGGTCCCGTCGAAGCCGCGCGGGGCGACGCCGATGATGCTCAGGGCGTGGCCGTTGACGGTGATGGTCTGGCCCAGCACCCCGGGGTCAGCATCGAAGTGCGAGAGCCAGAAACGGTGGCTGAGCACGGTGACGAAATGCGAGCCGATGGTCCGGTCGTCGTCGGGGCCGAGCAGCCGCCCGATGACGGGCTGCAGACCGAGGGTGGGGAAGTAGGAGCCGGAGACGAACAGTCCCGCGCCGCTCAACGGCGCGTTCTTATCGGCGAGACTCGCGCCGAAGCCGACATGTGCCACGAGGCCGGTGAGGACGGTCTGGCTCTTCTCCAGGTCGCGAAACATCTGATAGCTGAACACCTCGTCGCAGTCGCCGGCCTGACCGCACGACTGCATGCCGGGCTTGGGGCCGGGAGCGGAGAGGTTGATCAGCGCGCCGGGGGTCTCGACCGGCAGCGCGCGGAGCAGCATCTAGTCGAACAGGGAGAAGATCGCCGCATTGGCACCGATACCGATGGAGAGGGAGAGGACCGCGACCGCAGTGACGAAGGGGGTCTTGAAGAGCGTGCGGAAGGCCAGCGTCAGGTGTCGCATGTCGAAGTCCGTCGGGAGTGGGGTAGCGGGAACGGGAGCCCTACGGGGGCGGAGGGTGTCAGGTTGCAACAGGGTAGCAGGTGGCAGGGAGTAGGGAATAGGGAGTAGGAAATAAGAAGGAGGGCGCCATCGGGGGGTCTGGCGGCCGAGCGGACGAAGGCGGAGATTGGCCGCTGAACGCTGAACGCTGAACGCTGAACGCTGAACGCTGCCACCTGACGCCCAACGATGCCTGATCCGATCCCCGCGAAACGCAGCTGGCCGCTCCTAACGCTGGCGAGCCTCTCCTTCATCCCGGGGCTCGGCTTCGTCCTGGCCGCCATCGCCGTATCGTGGGCACTGGTCTCGGATCGTCCCAAGGCGCGGCTTGCGCTCATCCTCGGTGGGGCTGGGGCACTCCTGAACGTCGCCGGCGCGCTCCTCATGCTCTATCTCTTCCGCGATAGCACCCCGATGCGCGATGCTCGCCGGGCCTCGGCGCAGCAGAACTTGGTACAAATCCTTCTGGCGCTGGAACATGACCGCGGGACGAAGGGGCGCTATCCGGCGACGCTGGAAGCACTGGTGGGTCGTCCCGTCCCGACCAAGCTGATCAACATCACCGATCAGTCGGCCACCCTGCTGGCGACGTATCCGTTCCACTATCACCTTGCCGCCGACGGCGAGTCGTACGATCTCTTCGCCGTCGGGCCCGACGGACAGCCGGGTACCAGTGACGATATCCGTCCCGTGATTCCCGATTCGCTGCTGGATGAGACGGGGTTTGTGGCGGGAGAGTAGGGGGAGCCATCGGTCGTCAGCCGGCACTTTTCTTGGTCCTCGCAGCAACCGTCAGCGCTAGCCGAATTCGGCCGATGGCCGATGGCCGATGGCTGACGGCTGATGGCTCTATCCCCGGAGCTCCCCATGCCCGCTCCGGCCGACCTTCGCTCCGCCCTCGCCCGGAGCGCGCAGGCGAAGGCAACGTACGCGAACTTCAGTCCCAGCCAGCGCCGGGAATACATCGAATGGGTCACGGAGGCCAGGCGAGCGGAGACTCGGGCCCGGCGTGTCGCCACAACGATCGAATGGCTGAGCGAGGGGAAGCGGTGCAACTGGAAATACGAGAACTGCTGACGCCGGTGCCGGCGCTTACGGGGTAGCAGGGTGGGCTCGACGTGCGCCCACATTGCGGCGGGCCGGAACTTGTTCACCAAGCACAATGCGCACCTGGTGCGTCTCCCCGTCATCCAGCAGCGGAATGGCTCTGGGGTCCACCGGCTGGCCATCCAGTTCCGTCATTACGACGCCGCGACAGGTGTGGCCGGGGTTGGTGACACGAATCTGGTAGCGACTGCTCCCATGCCGCCAGTCGATGGAGTACTCGGGCCACGCCGAAGGGATGCAGGGGTCCACTTCGAATGTCGCCCCGTGCCGCCGAAGGCCGAGGATGCTCTCCAGGCCAGCGCGGTACATCCAGCCGGCGGAGCCGGTGTACCAGGTCCAGCCGCCGCGTCCCGCATGGGCCGGATGGGAGTAGACATCGCCGGCGGTGACGTAGGGCTCGGTCTTGTAGCGCTCAACGTCTGATGCGGTCCGGGTGTGATTCACGGGGTTGAGCAGGTGGAACAGCTCGGCCGCCTCGTCCCCGTCGCCCAGCCGCGCGACCGCCATGACGGTCCAGATCGCGGCATGGGTGTACTGGCCGCCATTCTCCCGCAGACCGGCGGGGTAGCCCTTGATATAGCCGGGATCCTGGGCTGTCTGATCGAACGGCGGTGTCAGGACGAGCACGACCTGCGGGCCCCGGCGCACCAGGTGAGTGCGGACGGCGTCCATCGCGCGGTCGGCCCGTGCGGGCGTCGCCGCGCCGGAGAGCACCGCCCACGACTGGGCGATCGAGTCGATCTTGCATTCATCGTTCTGCGCTGCGCCGAGCGGACTGCCATCGTCGTAGTAGCCGCGCAGGTACCACTCGCCGTCCCAGGCGCGGTCCAGCATGCTGGCCAGCCGGCTCGCTTCGGCCGCAAAGCGTGCCGCCCGGGCGGGATCCCGCTTTTCGCAGAGTGGTACGAACTCCCGCAGGACGGCATGCAGGAACCAGCCGAGCCAGACGCTCTCTCCCTGCCCGCCGTGGCCCACCCGGTTCATCCCGTCGTTCCAGTCACCGCTGCCCATCAGGGGAAGCCCGTGCCGGCCCGCCGTGAGTCCTTTGTCGATGGCGCGCAGGCAGTGCTCGAACAGCGTGGCTGAATCATGGGAAACCACCGGCAGGCCGAACACCTCCATCTCGCCGGCGGCGAGCGGCGCTGCGTCGAGAAAGGGCGCCTGCTCGTCGAGCACCGCCTGATCGCCGGTCGTCGTGACATAGTGCGCCACGGCGTAGGGCAGCCAGAGCAGGTCGTCCGAGCAGCGGGTCCGGGTTCCGCGCCCGCCGGGCTCATGCCACCAGTGCTGCACGTCACCCTCGCGGAACTGCCGTGCGGCGGCACGCAGCAGGTGCGCGCGATAGAGGTCCGGGCGCGAGAGCGAGAGCGCCATAACGTCCTGCAGCTGATCGCGGAAGCCGAATGCGCCACCCGGTTGATAGAACCCCGAGCGGGCCCAGAGGCGGCAGGCCAGGTTCTGATAGGGGAGCCAGCGGTTGAGCATCACATCGAACGAGTCGTCGGGGGTATGCACCTGTACCGTGCCCAGTGTCGCGTCCCAGAATCCTTCCACGGCCGCGAGGGCGGTGGTCGCGGCCGCGACGCTGCCGTGACGCGCGAGGAGCGTGCGGGCATCCGATTCGTCCCGGCCATGACCCAGGAGGAAGACCAGCTGGCGGGTCTCACCCGGCGCAAGCTCGATCAGGGTGACCAGCACGGCACAGGGATCGAGTCCCGCGCCAAAGCGCTGCTCCAGCGGTTCCCCGCCCAGTCCTGTCGGTCGGCCCAGCGCACCGTTGCGGCCGATGAATGCGACGCGATCCCCGGTGGCGGCATGCACCGGTTCACTGACGCCGGCAAAGGCGACCCGGCCGGCGAATGCCCGGTTGTACGGATTGCGCGCCAGCACCGCGCCGGTCTCCGGGTCGAACGCCGTCACCACATGCAGATGCTGCCCCGGTTGCGGCGGACCGAGACTCCATTCGGTATAGCCCACGGCGCTGAGTCGCCGGGGGCGGGCGCTTCGATTGGTCAGCGTGAGCAGCGAAAACTTGATGGCATCCACCGGGTCGACGAACACCGCCAGCTCCCCTACGACGCCGTGCGCGGCGTGGTGGAAGCGGGTGACGCCGGCGGCGTGGCGGATGATGTATCGCCCGCGATCGTGGGGGCGGGCGACCGGTCCGGGGGTGGGGCACCAGACATCACCGGTCTCCTCGTCGCGCAGGAAGATCGCTTCCGGTGTCGGATCGGTGACGGGATCATTGGTGAACGGCGTCAGCCGGTTCTCCCGGCTGTTCTCGGCCCAGCTGTAGGCGGAGCCCGAGGCGGAGATGACGCTGCCGAAGTCGGGATTGGCGAGGACATTCACCCATGGCAATGGGGTTTCCTGAGCCCCGTCGAGCACGATGACATACTCGCGCCCGCCCTCGGCGAACCCGCCGGTGCCGTTGCCGAAGGCGAGCGCGGGCACCGGCACTTCCTCCGCGTCGCTCCGGGCGGAGCGCGGCCGCTCGACGGGGGCCGACAGCTCGCGCCGTGCGGGGAGCTCCGGATAGGGATGATCGAGCTGGGTGGCGAGCTCGCCGCGATCGCCGCTCAATGTCGCGCTGGCGACGCACTGCAACAGGATGCGTTCGCTCTCCGCCATCCGGTCGCTCCGCAGCAGGTAGACGCCGCCCGGGCGGTGTTTCCAGCCGCCCCATGGTCCGGTGTCCAGCAGCTCCGCGAGTGCGACATGCATCTCGTCGAGATAGCTCACCGGGTGCTCGTTGAGAATCACGAGGTCGGCCTTGAGCCCCTTGATGCGCCAGTACTCCTGCGCCTGGAGCAGTTGCAGCACGAGCGGCACGTCGTCGGCCGAGAGCACCCGGACCAGCAGGATGGGGAGATCACCGGAGATGCCGTGGCCCCAGAGTCCCGGCTGGCCGAGGACGTTCTGCGCCAGGACCTCGGGTCCGGCGCGCAGCGAGGCGTCGGCGTAGAGCACCCGGGAGGCCAGACGCTCGAACAGCTGGGCTTCCTCGCTGGTGATGCCGAGGTGGCGCAGCGTGCCCTGGGTTTGGGTGAAGGCGAGCGCGAAGGTCCGGGCGGCCGCGCTCGGATCGTGATACTTCTGTGCCATCGCCAGCGCCGCCTCGCGGGTCGAGGCCATGCCGGTGGCGAAGGAGAGCCGGACGTAGCCGCCTGGGGCGAGGCGGATGCGCTGGCGCAGGCTGACGATGGGGTCGAGCACCGCCCCGGTGGTACCGGAGAGCGGCCGGCCGTCGAGGGCGACGGGATCCTCGGGACCGCGGCCCCGGCCGAGGAAGCGAAGCCGGTCGGTCTCCCACTCGACCGGACCCTGCATCCGCCCCTCGACGCTCAGGACGTGGACCGCCCAGGCGCCGGACTCCTCCCGGCTGCGGGGCCGACGGGCGCACAGCAGGGCGGCGCATTCCGGCAGGTACTCGGTTTCGATGAACAGCTTGCTGAACGCCGGATGCGCGAGATCGCTGGCCTGCGCGGCCAGCGCGATTTCGGCGTAGCTGGTCACCTCGAGCTCCCGGGGCCGGTCGCTGAGGTTACTGATCGTGAGGCGGCGGACCTCGACATCGTCTTCGGTGGAGACGGCGATCTCCATCTGGGTCCGGATGTCCTCGTCGCGACGGCGGAACGTGGCCCGTTCGGCCTGGAAGATGACGCGGTACTCCTCCGGTTCCCGCGCGGTGGGATGGTAGGCGGCGGACCAGACCGATCCGTTGCGGACATCCCGGAGGTAGAGGAACTGGCTGCCCACGTCGCGAGTCGCATCCTCGCGAAAGCGAGTGACGGCAAGGCCGCGGCAGAAACTGGCCCCGCCGCCCGCGTTGGTGACCACGGCGGTGTAGCTGCCATTGGAAAGAAACTGGGCGTGGGGATACCTGGTGTGGGGCGAACGGAACCGGCGGGCGGCCACGGTGGTGGCGGGCGCGGCGACCCGGGTTTCCTCCGCCGGCCGGGGCTGGGTGATCGGCGCATGACGCGGGATGCGCTCCTGCAGCAGCATCGCCGCGGCCTGGATGCGCGGATCGGCATGGAGGCGACGCACCATCGGGTAGTCGAGCAGCGCATTGGTGAGCGCCACGAGGCTCATCCCCTGATGGTGCGCCATGAAGGCGCGCACGACCACGCCCTTGGATCCATGCGGTCGTGGTCCCCGGGTCGCCTCCCCGTCGTCCGGCTTGCGCTGGGTATAGTCGATCGACTCGTAGAATCCGTACGCGCCGTCGAGTCCTTCCCGCGTCAGGCGACGGAAGTTCTGCGCCGCGCGTTCCGGGTCGATCATCGCCGCGAGGCCGGTGGCGTAGGGTGCCACGACCAGCTCGTCACCGAGGCCGCGCTTGAGGCCGAGGCCGGGAGCGCCGAAGCCCTTGTACTGATAGGTGCCGTGGTGGTCGACCACATTGTACGCGCACTCGGAGATCCCCCAGGGCACGCCCTGCTGGCGACCATATTCCATCTGCCGGCGGACCGCCATGCGGCAGGACTGGTCCAGCAGCGTCCCGGGGTACCCCTGCAGGATGAGCTGGGGCATGAGGTACTCGAACAGGCTTGCGCTCCAGGAGAGCAGCGTCGCGGAGCCGTCGACGCTGGTGAGCAACCGCCCGAGATGAAACCAGTGACTGTCCGGCACATCGCCCTTGGCGATCGCGACGAAACTCGCGAGCCGGGCCTCCGAGGCCAGGAGGTCATAGAAGAAGGGGTCGAGTCGGGCGGGACTCTCCGCATCCGCCAGCCGGTAGCCGATGGCGAAGATCTGCCGTTCCCGGTCGTAGAGAAACGCGAAATTCATCGCGTCGGCCAGGGCGCCCGCACGATCGGTGAGCTCCTCGAGCTGGAGCGCGTGGGTCTCACCGATGTCGTCACGACTCGCGAGGCTGGCCAGCAGGGCTCGGCACCACCAGGTGGCCTCCGTCTGCGTGCTGGAGGTGTCCTCGCGCTGCTCGAAGCGCTCGAGGGCATGCTCCAGCGACGCGGCGTGCCGCTCGACGCCGATCACGCACTCGGCCGGGTCCAGCGGCTCGCGCAGGAGAGCGCAGATGGTCCGGACCACGAGCGTCAGCTGGGTCGTCGCGACATCCCCCCCCGGGCTGCCGGAAAGCGGGAGCAGGGCCTGACTGGCCAGCTCCGCGGTATCGAGCAGGCCGGCACGGAGCTGGGACGGCGTCTGCGGCTCCCGCCCGAGTCGCCGCAGGCCCGCCGCCAGCGCCAGGAGCGCGCCGGCGAGGTTGCCGCTGTCCACCGTCGAGACGTACCGGGGTGCGAGCGGCGCGAGGGTCCGGGTGTCATACCAGTTGAGCAGGTGACCCTCGAAGCGCTCCAGTCGCTCCACGGTGTCGAGCGTCGCCTCCAGGCGCCGCAGCAGGTCGGCGGTGCGCAGAAAGCCCAGGTCGTGGGCGGCAAGGGTCGAGAGCAGGCCCATGCCGATGTTGGTCGGCGAGGTGCGGTGCGCCACGGTGGGCACCGGGATTTCCTGGAAGTTGTCCGGTGGGAGGCCATGATCTTCGGGGCCCATGAAGGTCTCGAAGAAGCGCCAGGTCTTCCGCGCGACACGGCGGAGATACCGACGGTCTTCCGCGCCTACCACAAACTGTTCCGGGGACACCGGCCGACTCAGCCACGCGGCGACCAGTGGCGCGAGGCACCAGAGCCCAAGCAGCGGGACGGCCTGGGGAAGGTAGGCCGGCCGGGCGGAGGCCAGCAGCACGAACAGGGTGATGGCGATGACCGGACTGGCCGCCATCTCGGCGTAGAACATCAGCACGCCCCGCCGACCGCCGATCCCCGCTGCGCGGGCGGTCGCCGCCGCCGCGGTCTCCCATTGCAGCATCCGCCGCTGCGTGATGACCAGCCGCACCAGCGTGAGCACGATAGCGTGCGCCATCTCGAAGGCGTGGTAGGCGAGGAAGGTGATCTGCAGCAGGGTCTGGGCGGCGGCGACCTGCAGGTCATCGGCCAGCAGTCGGAGGAACACACCCGCGGGCTGCTGCGCGTCCGGGCCGGTGAGGAAGCGCCGCACCAGCGGATACAGCGGGAAGGCGATGCCCCCGAGGAGCAGCGCGGTCCAGACCAGCGGATTGCCCGGCAGCACCAGCCACGAGAGGGCGAGCAGGGCGACGGTGGCCGGCGCCACGAGGGTGCGCCGCAGGTTGTCGAAGATCTTCCAGCGGGCGATGACCGGGAGGCGATTGCGCTCCGGTCCGGCGCGAGTGGGCACGAGCGGGAAGAGCCAGAAGAGGATCTGCCAGTCGCCCCGGGCCCAGCGATGCTGGCGCCGCGCATGAGTGAGCACGCTGGCCGGGTAGTCGTCCACCACCTCGACATCCGTGACCAGCGCAGTGCGGCTGTGGAGTCCCTCGAAGAGGTCGTGTGACAGCAGGGCGTTCTCGGGGACGCGACCCTGCAGTGCCGCCATGAAGGCGTCGACGTCATACAGGCCCTTGCCGGTGAAGATTCCCTCGCTGAAGAGATCCTGATAGGTGTCGGAGACCGCCGTGGTGTAGGGATCGATGCCGGTATGACCCGCGTACACTCGGGCGAAGAGCGATCCCGCCGCGCTCGCCATCGTGACGCTCACCCGCGGCTGGAGGATGCCGTAGCCATCCGTCACCCGGCGCAGCCGCGGATCGAAAAAGGGGCGATTCAGCGGATGAGCGATGATGCCGATCAGCTTCTTCGCCGCGTTAAGCGGCAGGCGGGTGTCGCTGTCCAGGGTGATGCAGTAGCGCACCGAGGGAAGGATTTCCCGATCACCGACATGCGTGTGGATGCTGGTGTCCGTTGCGCCACGAAGGTAGCGGTTGAATTCCTCGAGCTTGCCGCGCTTGCGCTCCCATCCCATCCACACCCCTTCGCCCGCGTTCCACTGCCGCACCCGGTGAAAGAGGTGGAAGCGATCCTGCTTGCCCTCCCCGAGGCGCGCGTTGAGATCCTCGATCCCCCCGCGCGCGGCGAGGAGAATCTCCGCGTCGCCGGCCAATTCCGGCAGACAGGCATCGGTGAAATCGCCGAGGATGGCGAAGTGAATCCGCGGGTCCACATTGCCGAGCGCGAGAACCTCCAGGTGTTCGAGCAGTTCCCCGACGCCGGGTACGCTGGTGAGCAGGGTCGGCACGACCACCATCGTGCGGGCGTCCTCCGGCACCCCGTCCAGCAACGCGAGGCGGGGCAGCCGCCGCGGGGCGACGAGATGCGCGGCGAGGCGCTGCACCACCGCGATCGCCAGCTCGCTGGCCGGGAGGAAGAGCAGGGCGGCGGTGCGGACCTGGAGCGTCACGTCCCCCCCTGCCTGGCGCAGCCAGGCCACGGCCAGCGCGATCAGCGGAGCGGTGATGGCCGCAATCGATCCGAGGTAGAAGGCGGTGTTATGGGCGAAGATGAACCGGCGGGCGCGGAGCAGGGGCTGCGGCGCGTATTCCACGTCGGTCTCGAGATCACGGCGCCCCCGACCGATGAGGTGGTACCCGACGTGACTGCTGCGGTCGTTGATCGATTTCTGTTCGGCAGCCTGCCGGGCACTCTCAATGCTCCGTAGCGCGACGCGAAGCTGGGCCTCGCCGGTGGGCTCGGCGAGTTCCTCGACCGCCTGGCGGTACCGGTCGCGGGTGTTGAAGTCCATCCGGCCGTAAACGGCGGCGGGATCGCGCGACAGGACCTGCTCGACCAGGCTGACTTGCTCGACGTACTGCGACCAGTCCAGTGTGGAGCAGAGTCGCAGGCTGGTGATGGCGTTGGCGACTGAGACCTGGCTGGCCGCCTGTCCCTGGTGTTCGGTCCGGATCGCGTCTTCGGGCGTCATCCCCTGCGCCGCGAGTCGGTCTTCGATCGCGGCGCGGACCGGCGAGACCAGCGGCCCATACTCCCGCATCCGCTGCAGCAGGCGCACGACGTACGCGGAGTGCAGGATCGTGGGAAACGAGGCCAGTGGTGCCGCGCTCTCGGCGCTGCCCAGCCCCGTGAGGTAGTCGTCGGCCCGCAGGCGCGCCGCCCGGCCCCGGATGGTCTCGTCGGCCAGGCGGCGCAGGCTCTCGATCAGTGCGAGTTTCAGCATGATCGGCCAGGCCCACAGTTCGCCGATGGTGAGCGGGGCGACGGTCTGATAGGCTGTCAGGAAGCGTACCAGCTGCGGTCGGTCCAGTCGGCCATCGGTGTGCCGGATGAGTTCGAGGGCCATCGCGTAGACCCGCGCGATGCCGGCATTCTCTCGCGAGGCGAGCTTGGGGAGCTGGAGGTAGTAGGGCCGGGGCAGGTCGTGCCGGGTGTCCCGGATCTCGCCCTGGATGAGGTGGAAGTTGTCGAGCAGCCACTCCGCCGCTGGCGGCACGAACTCTCCGCGATGGACGTCGTCGGCCAGGGTGCGGTAAGCGCCGCGCAGGACCCGGGCGTTGTCATCGAGCCGGGCAAAGAAGGGGCCGGCCTTGCGCCGGGGATTCCGGGCGAGCGTGAAGCTGGCGGCGAGCGCCTTGGCGCGCTCCTCCAGCCGCTCGATGCTCAGCAGCTCGCCTTGCAGGGGCAGTTCGCCCGGGGTGGGTCGCCCCATTCCGACGAGACGGAGCAGGGACGTCAGCATGTCGGGCAGACAACCTCCAGACGTCCCGGGGGGAGACCACACCACGCGGGGCGCACAATGCAGGGGAGAACACCGCCTTCCCGCACCGGATTGCCCGCCCCGGTGGAATCGGCCGCCATGAATACCGAGGTGGGAACCACAGCGGGACCGCCGGCCGGACAATGCGGCAGGGTCCCAATCATAGTCCATTCCGCGCCCGGCTGAGCCGCGCGAGCACCGGCCGGTGCGTTGTGCCGCCGTGTGATCGTCGTGTTTCCGTTCCCGTGGCACCGATCCGCGTGGTCCGTTCGTGCCGTCCTCGGATCGAGGATGTCGATTGTCCCCCCGCTCATTCCGCCGTGCGGCCCATCCGCCTGGAGCCGACGGTCTGACGCACGACCGGAGCGCGCCGATGGGTGACCTGCTGTCTGGCGAGGTCCCCCTCCCGGGTTGGGCCGGCTCCGGGCCGTCCGAGCCGTGGGTCAGCTTCCGCCGCGGACTGGTGACGAAGATCGGATACTATGTGGGCGTCCGGCCACCGCTCCCCCCCTGGGCGACGCGGATCAGCGTCCTGACACCAAGCGGGATCCACCTGGGGCAGGGGCCGGTTGAAGTGCTGGCGGAGGATCCACTGGGCTCGGGCGTCATCACCGCCGGTGCGGCGCTGATGGAGCAGTTGATTGAAGTCGCGGGCTGATCGGGGCATCTTTCTTTCACCCCCCACCGAATTCCGCGCGAGGGCAACGCATGCCACGATCGCCTATCCTTTTGTCTCTGCTGGTCAGCGCCACCATTCCTTTCGCCGCGGGCTGCGGCCGAAAGCAGCCCGCTCCGGCGCCGGCGCCGGCGCTGGAACCGGCGGCGGAGGTCGCGGTCGCGGCGGCCCCCCCCCTCCCCGCTCCGATAATGTCGTTCGATACGGTGGTGATCCGGGATCCGGAGGCCGACGCCCGGGTGGCGCGACTGGAACTGCGGCTGCTGGAGCGCGAGGCGCAGGTCAATGAACTGCAGAGCCGGCTGGATCAGGCGCGGCAGGAGGCGGTTCGCGCGATGGCGAAGCTGCAGAGTCTCGCGACCCGGGCCGAAGGAGCGTCCAGCATCGCGGAGGCGGAGGTATCGGTGCAGGCACTGCGGGGAAGCAGTGGCCAGCGTGCACCGGCGGAATACACTCAGGCCAAGAAGCTGCTGGACCAGAGCAATACCGAGTTCAACAAGCAGAATTATGGCGGCGCGGTGTACCTCGCCAACCTGGCC
>Ga0163151_10004516_pt1 | contig 18615 bp, 16 predicted proteins | sample OliLakLV19MP5IB2_FD_145596 | JGI IMG/M metagenome (GOLD analysis project Ga0163151, IMG submission 145596) | Freshwater microbial mat bacterial communities from Lake Vanda, McMurdo Dry Valleys, Antarctica - Oligotrophic Lake LV.19.MP5.IB-2 | ecosystem: Environmental > Aquatic > Freshwater >... | reverse complement strand
ATCACACCGAGACCCAATTTAACAAATTTTTTCGCTGAATCAGGAGTCAGCGCGACACGATTTTCGTTTCCTAAATTATTTCTGTCTTCTGAAAGTATACCAAAGCGCATGTACTATTCGTCGTATCTTAAACCTAATTTGACAACATCTTTATCGATTTCTTTGCGCCATATCACGGTCGCATGTAAGGCCTCGAGCCTGCCTATTTGTGCTACAATTTGGTCATCTTTCTGAAGCTTATTGGTGCCAGCGATAACAATGGAGCACCCTGTGTTGGACTCGTTCAAAATTATGCCCAGGACGTCCGTCTGAAATTGGCTGATTTTTTTATTAAAACATATGATGGCATAGTCTCCGACATCGGGAATGTAACGTAACGAACGCCGTTTATCGCTGGGCTTGGAAACCTTGGATCTAACTGCTGATGATTTTATTGTTGTTTTGGCTGGCGACATTTGCTTCCTCCGTCTTGCTGAATTTTAGAGACTTTATGTCTAGAGATGTAGCTAATTTTACGAGTATGTTTATTATTGCTGCGCGCAAATCTTTTAGGACTCGCAATGTGCCCGCCTTGACAGCATCAGCTAAATACCCGACTAATTATTCTCATGAATGATGTTCAATCTTATATTTTTAAAACTAAATGGGGATTTGTAGGTCTGGCTTGGGATTTCTCGGGCGTTCGGCAAATCACTCTGCCCGATCCTACTTTTGAAACTTGCCGCAAAAGACTAGTTTCAAATTATTTGCACAGAACATTTAAAAAGGTACCAAAAAAAATTCAAAGTCTCAGTACCCTTGTAAAAAGATATTTTGCCGGAGAGAAGATCCGTTTTTCGCGAGAAATAGATTTTAATTGGCAGGGTTTAACCCCTCTCCAAATCAAGGTCCTCACAAAGGCATTTGAAATTCCCTATGGTAAGACTCTAACTTATTCTGAATTAGCTGAGAAAAGTGGATTTCCGGGTGCCGCACGATTTGTAGGAAATACATTGGGAAAAAACCCATTTCTGTTGCTGGTGCCTTGTCACCGTATCATCGCGAAGAATAAGTCTCTCGGCGGGTTCAGTGCACCCCAAGGCAAAAAAATGAAACAAAAAATGCTCCAATTGGAACACTGTAATCTTTACGGATAACGCGCCTCAAGTTGACGCGCATTTATCGAGTGCGATACCTTTTATAAATAAATTAAGAGGACAACTTACATTATGAAATACTCAAGACTTTTGTTGCTTTCGATATTTTCCTTGATTGTGATATCTTGCGGCTCAGGTGGCGGTGGGGCTCGCCGGGCACTGGTTGATCATGATCCTTGCAAAGAAGATAACAAAGAACTTGTTGGGCTAGACTCAGATCAAAGGCAATATTTTTATAATGTTCTGGCACCTGTGGCTAACATAGACCGCGCCCTCGATTTGGCTCCAAAAAAGGACAAACAAAAAGCTAAAATTCCTGAGGCTCAGGGTAAAATAATTAAAGATATTCGCGAAATGTGTCTTGTTCAAATGACCGAACTTGGGCCGGACTATAGTTATCAATCTTTCAAAGGCCAAAAATCCACGTCGGGCAAATCCGAAAATGTCATTTGCCCAGTTCAACTAAAACAGGAAGTCATTCCTGACAAAACACTACCGGCATTTGCGGATACGATTACAAAAGAAGTAAAATCTCACCTTGATCTTAGTTGGAAGAAATCAACTCCAGACTATAAAGAGTTGGGCCTCATAGAAGCTGTGGAAATGAAGGGCGAGGCGAAAACTGAGTGGGTAAAAAATTCTGCCAACCAAGTTAATGTCAGCGAAAAGTTCGCGCTCAAAGTTGATATCACAAATAAAGACCCTCTGGTGGGTGAGTATAAAGTATGCCGAAAATACTACTCGGCACATAATGCAAAATACGAACTTGCCGTGACTCGAATTGAGTTAACTGTTGATAAGGTGGTCATGCAGGGAAAATATTTAACTTTCACCAAGTATACTTTCGATCAATCGACCCAGGAGTGGGAATTGACGGGACGAGACCCTCGGAATGATTTTTATCTCAACAATATTTTGTTAAACGCCGCTGAAATCACGGAACTTGAAAAAAAACGTAAAGAAGCGGCCGGTCTATAATCGCCCTTTATTAAGGGTCAATTAAGGCTCGGAATAACCCCCGACAACCTCGATCAACCCAGACAGCATCGTTTGAGAATCCCCAAGATTGACCATAAAGACACTCGTTCTTTGACATTTGCTGAAGCAGCGAGAGTTGTACTACTCTGCGCCCGACATAACACTCGTGATAGCCATAGTCGCGGCTTTCGCAGCGTAAATCGACTACGCGGCGGGGGGGTGGACGAGGTGGTCGGCGGTCTTGAATCTGAACCCGAAACGTTGCCTGACACCCACGACTGACCCAAACAACATTTCCCGAAATACCCCAGGCATGATTGGGTATACAGGCATTATGCGAGTATTCACGAATTATCCAGGCGTCGAGTACATACCCCGGCAAAGCGCATTCGTAATAATTATAATTATAACTTTCGCAGGTAACGTCATAATGGTTTAAAAGGCTATTTTCATCTTCGCTGATGTCGGCTAACGCCTGACCTGGAAGGCTAAATCCCACTAATACCAAAGTCAGATATAAAATGTTTTTTATCATTTTTCCCCCTCATGTTGTAACTTCTAATTATGGTACATAGCAATTCTCACGCCAATGAGATTTTGTGATTTAATCTTTCAAATTTGTAACTTTTAGAGCCAATTGATCACCACCCTTGGTCCAAAGCCCAGTGCAGTTTTGCACTCAATGAGTTGTTTCGATATTGCCCATTCGGACTAACTCGCGGAAAATACTAAGAGAGGACACGTAGCACTAAGATGGCAAATATAATCGTAATTGAAGATGACCCTCGCATTGAGCGTCAAATCAAAATGTATCTCAATGAGCTGGGAGAAAGCAACCAGGTTCGCTTTTTTCCGACAGGCGAAGCCTTCGAAAAGAAATACTGTTTTATCCTTGATGAGTCCCAACCAAAAGACACCGACGAGACAAAGGACGGCAAGTCCACCGCCATTAAATCTAAAGAAGTTGATGAAGCCGAGCTGTTTCAACTGCTCAGCAGTGTGGATCTGGTAATTTTTAAGTCACAGTGCCTCAAAGAAGAAGCCCGGGCCTGGGTTACGAAAACACTGAGGGCGCTAAAAACTAATAAATTTTCGACGGTCGAAAAAGTATCGCGGTTTATGGTTCTCAAGTACGAAGACGACGGTGTGGACAAGGATTATTTTATTCACCCGCTAATTGAAGACATTATCTTTTTGCCTCTAGACCGTCTCATATTTTTACAAAAGGTTGAGATCGTACTAAATTTACCTCGAAAATCCACGCCGAGTTTTCTATTCAGTCAACCCGTCGAGCAAACCATAGAAATCAGTAAAAAAACGTTGATCGAGAAAATTTCGGATTTGGGTTTTGCCATTCGAAACCCTTTTCGAATAGCTCCCGGCACAATAAATCATTTTTATTTAAGACTACCGGGACAAAACGAAACTCTGGACGTTTTTGCTAGGACTCTTTACTCCCAACCACACACTGAACTTACGAACCAATATTTGGTCTATTACACTTTCTTGGGTGTTACTGCAAAATTGGCCCAGAGCCTAAGAAAGTTTTTAACCAGCCAGCCAGACTATAGGGATCTCTTGGACGACAATGCGGCGAAATTTCAGTTTAAACCGCCCAAAGATTTTATCTTAGAAAACAATAAAGTAGAAAAAACTATCGCCATTTTAGATAATGACCCCAACCAGGCCGACCTAATTGAGGACATCTTAAACTCCGAAATCGGCCAAGTTAAGATAGTGCGCGAGTCTTCATTTTACTTTTTTACGACTAAATTTATTGAGAAAGAAACGATTTCGGCCGCTCCCGGCGAGCCAAATGAGCTCTTTAATCCGAGCGTTATTTGGACTATTCGCCTCGGAAATTTAGCTCTGAATGATGTGACAACAAAACCTGCCGCCAATTCCCTTCTTGTGGGACATAATGCGGCCACACTGTTTGGTCGACCGACCGGCTGGAATCAGTTGTTTAATAATCCCGACTCAAAAGCCATGCTTGAAGAAGCGCTGAACCTTGTTAAATCAGGGCAAAAATATGCACAAAATACAATTGTTCAGGATGCCAATGGCACGTTAAAGTATTTTCACCTGACAGTGACTTATGTAAAGGAAAAAGACATCGCCAGGCTTGAGCTCAAGGCACCCGAGGTCATTAGTAAAAAAGCGGCCGAAAAGAAAATTACCGCGCTAGATCTTGTGATTGTAAATCAGGCGCTTTTACCCGAAAATATAGACGGGTGGTCGAACCGACTAAAAGAAATCGCTCAAAAAAATAACGTCATTGCTCCTAATCAGGACGTTCCAATCATTGTTATCTCAGATGAAAAAACAGGATGGTCCCCTAAAAAAATTCGCTATCAGAAGATTTTTGGACTTATCTATAAACCATTTAAGAATAGGCCCATCTGCTATACAGTTTCTAGTGCCATCAATAGTCCCTATACCAAGTACAATCAGAGTAACATTGGTTGGACAAAAGCTATTATCCCAGTTTTTGTTGCCATTGAATCTCAACTTGAAAATCTTTCAGAATATGGCGCCACTATTTCGGCGCCGAGGCCATTCGCCCCCGGCACTTGCCTGTACCTTCATGAATCTATTTTTGCAAACTCTCCTGAAGGATATTTGGCAGCACGCTTTTACTTCGCGGAAGAAAACCAAAAGAAAAAGGGCAAATTCAGTTGTTATCTTTTGTATTTTGGCATTACAGATAGTTTTTTAAAGTATATTCGCACCTGGATTAGAAAAGACTTTGCCGACAAAAAAAAGGGCCAAGGCGGTTAAGGAACCACTTCGTAAGTTGTGTACATTCCAGCCTTACGATGATCATCAACATGGCAGTGAAGCATCCACTTACCTGCGTTATCCGCCCTCATATCCACCGTTTTCATACTGGCCGGCAATAATTCAATCACATCAGTATAGCTGCCTTGGTATTTGACGACTTCACCGTGCCAGTGGGCCGAGTGGAGGTCTACTTCGGTGCCGAGTGCTAATAGGTGCCAACGAACTTTTTCTCCGACCTTCATTTTAAGTCCAGTAAGGTTACCAAAAATATAACCGTTGATGGCATGCTTTAGGTGCCCTTCAGCGTCTATTGGGCTCATGTTCGGAATTGACTCGTTAAAAACTAAATAAAGATTTACGAATTCTTTATCAACGTCATTGGGCAAACCATCTTCCTTGGCATACTTAGCAGATGTGATGATGATAGGGCCCATGAGACCCAAATAAATGTCTCCTGAGTTATGGGAATGATAAAGCCAAACTTTGGAGCCGCCCTCCAGCGGCCCGGGAGCAGACTTCTCACTGGCTAACCAATGGTATGTATATCGTTCGCCCGGCATGATCATAGCGCCCTTGCCTACGATTCCCGAGTACATCGCACCTTCGTTGTCTTTGTCGTACACGACGCCATGGGGATGCATGCTTATGTGGTGAGTCTTAGTGCGATTAAGAAATGTGACTTCGATCTTGTCGCCTTCAACGGCGCGAATAATGGGACCCAGAATTCCCAGCCATTGCGGTTGTTCTTTTTTTGATTTAAAAGTGTCGTCCGTGTACTCAATATATCTTACCTTTTGGTATTTGGTTTTTGAGCCCCAGGGGACAGGAACTGGTTTATTTTCGAGAGGGTCCAATCCCAAGGGCGCGTAATCCCACTCGACATGTTCGGCTGCCACATAGTATTTTCGAGTTTGAGCTTGATAAGGTGGACCGTTATTTTTGTCAGTTGAAGCAGTAAGTTCCTGTACGTTGACAGAAACACACGCTCCATTCAAAAGCAGCAAACACAGCAATGAATTTAATTTCGCTAACATATTAAATATTATCTCTAATGGAATCCGAATCAGCAACCAGGACTAGCCTATCAAAACTTAGCGGTAAGACCAGTTTCAATGATGCGGTCTTCATAAATTTCATCGACAAAATTAGAGTCGCTATTAAGATAGGCCAGAGTCAGAGAACCTTCGAGATGCGCCCAAAAGGATTTGATTAGGCCGACAGACAACTTAGTAACCCTGTCACTCCTCAGGCCACTGTGCTTGGCGGCTTCTAGAGAAGAAAGATCTGCATGAATGCGAGAGAACTGTCGGGTCAAAATACTAAATTCAGTTTTTAGCGCTAATCCCTGCCGGCCAGATAACGGAAATAAAAATTTCTGCTCCAGTTTTTGTTTTCGCACACTAGATATGCCACTCACCAAATCCTGATCGGCTCCGTAAGCCAAGGCTGTAGTTGACTCAAAGCTATAGAACTCGGGAATCCAGGCAAAATAATAATCTTGTTTTCGAAGGTGCAGATTTTCGCCATCGCTCTGACTAATACCATTCTCCCCGCGCACTTTACGATAACGGTATTTTTGATCACCCCACTCCCCACCAATTTCAAACTTCATTCTATTAGTGGTTGCGGAAAGCAACTTGGTATAGATACTCTGAATCAAATTATCATTCTGAAAGGGCTGGTCTTGCTCATCAAAAACATTTGTTGAGTAATCCTGCCAAACTAACTTGGAGCCTACGATAAAGGCGAATGGTGATGCCTCGAACGTAGCTGCGAGATTCAGGTTTTGTGAGAGGTAACTATTAGGCTCACCTAAACTAAATTCAAAATCAGTCGGTGCGATTCTTCCGGCCAAGTGTTCAACTGCCCATGCAAATTCAAGTGCCGAGTTTTTTAAAGTACTTTTGACGAGTGAAAGGCCACCCTTAATAAGACTAAAATCACTATTTCGTGCGGCTTTTTTATCGCTAAACTTTTTGATTTTGGCAGCAATGAAGCTATTAAGCACAAAGCCCTCTGATCTTGGAGTAGATTTCTTCCATTGCGGAGTGAATTGAAAATAGCTACCCGCATGGCCTCCGGGGGCTTGGGCAGGATTGGAGGCCGTACCAAAAACGACGCCCACGTCAGAGCCTAATGCTCTTTGGCCCACAGAAAAGACCACAGAAAAGAGCAGAGAAATTGAAAAAATAACGATACTCAGTCGACTAATCATCACAATCATCTTATTCCCAGCTTTCTCTTGATCTGTCATGGGCTTCGAGTTATTTTTGTAAATTATTCGTCAAAAAAAGGGGTTTCTGTTGAAAGTTTTGATTGTTGGAGGAACGGGCTTTGTGGGCGCAAGACTTAGCCAGCATTTATCGCTTAGCCATGATGTTCATGTTACTACTCGCAAACCTCTAGCAAACTTCAAAAAAACGATTGTGGGTGACGCGACAGATTCTAGTTTTTTTGCAAAACTGGCTAGCCAATCATTCGACGCTGTAGTTTATACAGTTTCACTAAACCATTCGGAGTCCAACCAAGACATTGAAAGGACAATTGAAGTCAATGTGAACTCAACAGGGAAGTGTCTCGAAGCCTTTTCTAAATCTCAAGCGAAACGCTTCATTTATTTTTCAACTCAACAAGTTTACGGCCCCTTTACCGCCGGTTTTGATTTTAATGAGGATTCAGCCTGTAATCCGAATAATATTTATGGATTAACTCATTTGATGTCCGAAAGTCTTTGCAACTACTACTTTAATAATACCAAGCTCAAGAGCATTGCCGTTAGACTTTCTAATTCTGTGGGTGCCCCGATCATTTCGTCGCCCCACATTTCTTCATTGGTAGCTCTCGATCTTTGTCAAATGTGCGTCCGTGAGGGCGTCATAAAACTTAAGTCAGATGGCACGCCTCAGCGCGATTTTATTGCCATGGGAGATGTGTGTAAAGGGGTGGAAACTTTACTCACGATCCCAAAACCAAATTACTCCATTTATAACTTAGGTTCTGGACAAACCATTACTTTGGGTGAGTTGGCAGTTCAGATTGCGAGAATCTATGAAAATCTCAGTGGCAAAAAAACAAAAATTTTGCGAAATGACGGTATTGAAATCACTTCTCAAACGATTTTTAACGACAAACGCTTTTCGTATTCTACTTCGCGTTTAGGTGAGCTGGGCTTTAGGGCCAAAACCTCTATAGAGGCCGCACTCACAGAAATCTTAAAAGGAGTATAATTATGGCTCAAAAGCTTTCCTGCTACATTCTTACCAAAAACAGTGAACGCTATTTACCACAGATTTTGGAACCGCTCGCCAATGTCATCGATGATTTTTTAATAGTAGACTCGGGAAGCAGTGACCTATCGGCAAGTATAGCAAAAAAATATGGTGCCAGAGTATTAATCCGCCCGTTTGATAATTTTAAAAGTCAGCGGAATTTTGCTCTCGAAAATTGCCAGCATAATTGGGTTCTCTCGTTGGATTCCGACGAAGTCCCGAACTCTGATCTCATCGACTGTATTAAGAAATTAAAAAATAACGATTTTAATTATCAAGGTCAAATAGCTGATAGCTTCGGAATTAAACGACGCTGGATTTTATTTGGGGAAGAGGTTCATGCTTTTCTCCCTTGCTCATGTCCCGATTTCCCGATTCGACTAATCCGAAAAGATAAAGTAACATTTGGAGCTGCTAGCAACGAAGTTCATGAAACTCCGACGGGTTCGACAAAACATATAGTACTCAACGAAGGCTGTGTTTTTCATTATAGTTGCGATAGTGTTTTTGAACTATTTGCCAAAATGAATCAATACACCACACTCGCGGCTATTGAACTGAAAAAAAAAGGACGTCAGACATCATGGCCCGATATTTTTTTTCACGCCTTCGGCGCATGGGTAAAATGGTATTTTCGCAAAGGTGGTTATAAGGACGGGAGCATTGGCTTTCTCTTGGGCATCTACGCGTGTCTGTATACGTTTTTAAAATATTTGAAATTAAAATTTGATTAGGGCTACTTTGTCGCCTCTATCGTCGTGGCTGGCACGGGTACTTTTTGGGGAAATTCACCCACTGTCCAAGAGGCCTGACTTTTACATTCTTCTTTTGCTTCATTAAGTCTAATTGAGCTAAAGTCTTGTCTATCTCGATTTCCACCACTAAAAAAAAACGAAGCATCTAAATTGCATTTTTTTTCGCCGCCACTACTTAGTTTATTAACGAGGGCCACTTTCCAAGCAGAGATAGTATCGGGCGACGCACCAAACTTAGTGCCGTAGTTGAGGTATTCGCCTTTATATTCAGTAACGTCCATTAAATTTTCTATTTTTTCGGTATCAGTAATTTTCCGTTTGTCCGGGTATTTCACGTAGCGAACAGGACTAATTTCATCTAATTGTTTCTTCATTTTTTCCACTTCTGCACTCATGCCCTTAGTGGACAAATGTTTTGCATCTAGGCTAGTGAATTTTTTTTGTCGACTCTCAATGAACAAGAAACTACCATTCTTTGTGTCAAACAACAGGCTTTCGCCGTTGGCCATGTGTATGCGCACTCTATTTGCTTCGCTGGGCAATATTTCTAGCTGGGGTGTTTTTTCGCCAGGAAAGACCAAAACCTGTTGCATTGTTAGAAAGCCCCATCCATCCTTGATGTTACGATCGGCGGAGATCGTGGTTTGACCCGTTGAAGTGAACATCCAGTTTACCGATACGCCATCTGGATAGATATAATTTAATTTTAGGACACATTCTTCTTTTCCTTTTCTCTTTATGGCAGTGAATTGATAGCCCAGCTTGCCAACTGTCAGTTCTTCGGATGTGGGTTTACAAGGACGCTCTTTTGCCTGTCCAATACTAATATTCAATAGGACCGCAAAAAGCAGGGCCATGGAGCCAGAAAAGTCACTTATTAGCATATTTATATATTTACAAATATTTCATGTGTTTACAAGGAATCACAACAATAAACTGTCAACAAAGTAAACAAGAAAATGTAAATAACCGCTTGGCATGCCTTGCATATAGAAAGTTAAATTTCCAGGAGAGTAAAATGAGTCACTTAAAGGGCATAAGAAAAATTAAGTTGGTGGTTTTACCCAGCCTTATAATGGCTATTATATTAGGTATGAGTAAGTCCCAGGGGAATGAAAAAACTTCTGATCTTTCACAAGACTTACAAAAAATTACAAATGAAATTCAAGCTCTAAATACTTTGATTAGGAATTACAGTAATCCAGACTACATATTTGAGTATGGGCCCACATACTATAGTCAAAAGTTTTATAATAGAGTAATAACGACAAGTGAAACACTTCAGGCAATTAGACGACGGTCACTAATTAACATAGATAATATGAGCGCCTACCAAAACGTGGCCAGGGAGTTTTCTTACACGCTTCTAATGGCCAAAGATTGTATCCAGAGAAAAGATACTTATATGTTTGGACTCAGGTCAATTCAAGTTTCATTATTAAATACCAGCGATACAATTAGATTTGTTGATTTTAGCGTTTTAAATCAAGATGAAATTTTAAAACTACTTAATGAGTATGAAAAACAATATGAGTCTGATCCCTTTTTTAAGGAACATAGAAAATCGGGTAGACGCTATGGCAGCCCGATATTACTTTATGATATCGACCGGATCAGAGAGAAAATAAACGATGGTGAGATGGGTGCTATAGGCCTAAAGGCAGCCATGATGTTAGCTCAAAGTGCAGATAATAGAATATCTTTTGAGTTGGTAAATGGGGTAAAAAATATCTGGCAACTTCAAGCGCTCTCATTATTTTTAGAAACTATGTCTGTAAATATTACTTCAGTAAGCGAACTGGCAACACAAAAAAAATATGCTCCAGGTATTCACGCCGCGAACACGCCTGCACTCTTACTCGCCTATGAAAGAGCTTTAAACTCCGAATTCACAAATCTTTCGGGTCACGATACGCCAACTGATAAGATTTTACAGCTTTTAGGAAATAATGAAAATGCTTTAAAGTTTTTTGAAGTGTTGGCAGAAATGCAACCACTACTAGTTCAACTGGGCCTTCATTTAAATCATCCTGAACTTCTTAAACTTTTACAAAATGTAAACCCATTTCAATTAAAGGCACTTAATCAACTGGCCAAGTTACAAAATCATCTCTTACCAAAAGATATAGAGGTCACCAAAACCTATGGGCAAAATAATCCGCCGCCACTTCTAGAAAAGATCATTGGTTATGACAAATTAGTCTTCGGTGATCATCGTATAACATTAACGCACCATCTTCCAAGTCCGCAAAATTTAAGACGAGTCTACGACTTTGTTTCTGCTATCGGCAATGTTAATGGTGAAATAGAATTACAATCCTACCTACAACAATTAGATCTCTATTTAATATCTATTGGAGAAAATTTAAAAACAAGTACCTTTAATCCCCAAATTCAAAGTTTAACAACAAAAGCGTGTGCAATATTATTCAAATAAGTTGGCAACTGCACCTTCGATGCCGTAACAAAAAAGGCGGCTCAATTTCGGCTCCAAGTGCGCGCTATTACGCCTAAATTCCGGTTGGTTAGCGCCTAAAACATGTTCTAAAGGGGCACGATCCTTGCTAAAAGTATATTGAATCAGAGGACGTCCATGATTTTTTTTAGTCCGTTATTACGTTTGTTGGTCTTTCCCGTCTTACTTTGGGGGCCTTCCGCCTTTTCCGCACCACAGTTAACTTGTGCCAGTTCTTTTGCTTCTTTCAGATTGTTTGAAGAAAAACCCGAAGTTAAATTGGTTTCACTGGCCTTCGAAAACCACGTCAGCCAACATAATGTCGATGAAATCGCCACAAAATCCGCACTTAAAAGTTTCGCAGATATCATTGACCCATTGGGAATGGGACTATTTGAAAGTGAACGCCAAGAACTTTTAAATCCCACGTCAGAATTGGTGACCAAAGTGCACAATGAGGTGTTTTTTTCAGAAACCAGTGAATATTTTGTTAACCTCACCAAACTAATGACGGCTCGATATGAAAAATTAATGCAAATGTTTTTGAAGGATTCTCGCATTAGAAGACAAGTATTGCCCCGAGTACAGGAAATAAAAACACATCCCCCAGATTCTAATAAACAGGTTTCCTACCCAAAGGACATGAATGACATGTCCCTTCATCTTGTCAATTATTTGGCCCAAAAGGTGATTTGGTATCAGGAATTTTTGGCTACCACCAAAACGACAACGACAGAAATCGAAGCTTATCAGATAGTCCTTAGAAATGCGCGGGACACTATTGAATTAGTAAAGCGTAAACTATCTCCAGATGATCTCTCGATTTATATTGCAAGTGCCTATGTCGATTATCTCGACCCTCATTCTAGCCTAAGTGATCCTTATGACACAAATGCACAGTATAAAAGAATGCGGAGTTCGCGGGCTGGAGTGGGCGTGCAGTTCTATCCAACCGCAGATGGCATAAAAGTATCAGCTGTTGTGCCCGACAGTCCCGCGGAACGTGCCGGAATACGTGAGGGAGATTTAATAACACACATTGAAGGCTCGGCAATTGATCCTTATTTGAATTTTAAAACTGGGAGTCCGTCAAAAGGCAGAGTGTCTGTCAAAAAGATAATTAAGGGCGTGTTCGGACAACTTAAAAGTCGTTGGGTCTCACATAAAAGCTTTTCTACGAGTACCTTTTTTAATTTTTTTGAAGGCACTCTTGGTTCAAAGTTGGGAGTAAAAATAATTCGCGACGGTGAAATTCGAAAAATCAAAATTATTCGTCAGAATATTGAAACAAGTTCATTTGCCATAGAAACGGAAATTAGTACTATAGATCAAGGCGAAATTGCACATATAAATTTTAGGTCTTTCTATCATGGTTCTGCTCTACAGTTACGCGGAGAAATAGAAAAAATTAAATCAAAACACAAACTAGTCGGAGTAATATTGGATTTAAGACTAAATGGTGGCGGTAGTGTCGATGAGCTGATCGGCATTCTTGGATTATTTGTTGAAAAGGGTCCTGCATTCGGAACAATTTCTGCCGCCGAGACCAAAATGAAAAATATTTCTGCCGGCAATAAAACAGCTTGGGACGGGCCCCTCCTCGTCATTACAGACCCCTACTCGGCAAGCGCCTCTGAAGCCCTAAGCGGCGCGCTTCAAGATTATAGTCGCGCAATTATAGTGGGCGGCCCAAATACTTTTGGTAAAGGAACCCTTCAGTCGGATTTTTTGTCGGGAATGCTGCGCTTAACCACGGACATGTATTTTACGCCAAGCGGTCAAAGCCCTCAACTTAAGGGAGTATCTTCTGACATTCTTTTTTCGCGGCAAGCTGGCTATTACACGCGAATGGAGACAAATTTACCCGGTGCGCTCCCACCACTCCACGCTAAAAGTTATCTCGAGCAAAGTGATTTATTGCCCGGCGAAAAGCTAAAATCGCACCTTCCCCAGCTGCGTGAACAGTCCCGACAACGCCAGGTCCAGCAGCCAGCGGCAGACAGTGACCAAGAAATTCTACGCCAAAACACCCTAGAGGCCATGGCGATCATGAAGGATTATATCGAAGCTAGCGGTACAGCTAGCCCCTAGTTAACAACCTTTTTGGGCGGCGCAAAATCCACGTTATTCTTTAACCAGTCGACAAATGCCGGCTGCTCAGTCATGGGCTTGCCCGGCACAAGAATCTTTGGATCCTTCCATTGTGCCATGACGACAGCGTCTTGAGTCCAAACTTTAATACGTCGCCGAGGGACCTTGTTTTGCCAGTTCTCACCGATAACTGCATTGGTGTAGAGAAGGCGCACCGTTACATTACGGGATAGAAGCTCGAGCACACTAAGATCAATGGCCTTATACGCCTTCTCACCTTTCATTTTGGGGAGATCTGGCGCCCCATCTGAAATCATGATTATGGATAGAGGCTTTAGAATCAGCTTTCGATTTTGGACGTATTCAGCAACCTGTTTAAAAAAAGCGTTATAGTCGGTAAAAGGATTCTCTTTTTTCTTAGTAAAAATCTTTTTTAGTTCTGCTAGAATTTGATCTTCGCTGGCATTCCTAAAGGTTTCTATCGGGTAAAAAGTTTTAGCTTCGTTCGCTTTGGCACCACCAAGTGAACCAACGAATAAAGAGTGCGGGACTTCTAATTCACCAATGGCATTAAGGTGAAAATATAAGTATTTTGCTAAGAAGGTAAGTGAGTCGTCAAAGTATTTACTTTGCAAAAATGATCCACTGACGTCAACGCCCACAAAAACCACATTGCGAGGAATAGGCTGGGGTTGCTCCTCTGCCGAAAGATAAATGAAAGGTAAAACAACAAAAGCCAGTATGAGTTTTTTCATATTTGACTCTTTTGTGAGGCCTTTTTAATCAACTCACTGGCTGCTTTTAACTCGGAGATGTCTTTAAACGGAAGATCAAAAAGATGCTGCGAAATGAGTAATAACGTTAAAAAATTAAGTCCGGCCGCCAAGACATTCAGGGGGGGCAAAATAAACGAACTCAAAAGATCGTTGCTGTAGTCCTGAATCCACTTTGCTTCAGCCTTAATTTGATTGATGAGGTTACTCGTTAAAAGAAAAGAACCTTGCAAAGGAGTTGAATTCGATTTGGCAGCCCCGGCGTTTACTCCGGTACCCTGAATGATGGCCATCAATGTCGGAGTTCCACTCGCGGCAAATAGGAACCAAGATAAAGCGCGAATGCCCAACCAGGTTATACTAGCAATGGCGAGGGTGCCGAAAATTCCTAAATCGGCCTTTCCGCCACTGTGCTGAGCAAACCACGGTACAAGTGCATCGACAAATTCCCGGTAAAGAAAGATGATCTCGACAAACATGGAGATTAACTCAATGACAGTAATTTTCAAAATAGCGGGGATGTTTCGAGTAGCAACTGCCTGAGCCCACGTTGATAACACCGCATAACTGCCAAGAACGATAAAGAACATAAACAAAAATAGCGGGATGCGTACGAAAGATTCGGTGAGAGGTTGTCCCGTCATATTCGATAACGTATCGATAACAAGAGGGGTCATTACAAAAGTAAATATTACGGCTTCAAGCAAACCCCAAAAAAGTGTAAGTCCCACTGCTAGCCAAGGTATATTGGGATTGAGTACGTCGTGACTGACATTTCTAATGACCCGAAACGGAGTTAATATGATGTCTTGAATCAAGATCCAAATGCCCAAAATAACTAACCGAACAAAATTTAGTATCGCTATTATAAAATGAAAAGAAAATTTAAAGGTGCCAGCCCATAGGCTAAAAATGGCGCGCCCGAGATCCCACCAGGTGACGAGTAAAGCCGTTAAAAATGTTTTACGGTCTGAGCGAAATAAAACACTGATTAAACCGACAATACTTGTCCAGTAGCCAAGAATTATCGCACACATTGGAAGAACGAGAAATACCCTCTTTACAATGCTGATTTCAATGGAGTCGTCGGCGCCCCAGCAGAAAAAAAACATAGTCGATAGAATCGGTAAAAATAGAATTGATAAAAATAGTTGTACTATTTGGTTGGCTGCCATGATGAGACCTCACTAAGGTGCCTATCGCCCTAAAACTGCCATGATATTACTGTTTTGCTGCAAATCCCCACTTTGGTCTAAGTAAAATCTAAGGAAAATCTAAAAAAAATCTTGGAGCCGATGATCCGGATCGAACGGACGACCTGCGCATTACGAATGCGCTGCTCTACCAACTGAGCTACATCGGCGTGTGACTAATAAAACTAGTCGATGTAGACTCAATTAGCAAATGCTTAAAAGAAGGAATTTGGTCATTATTGTTTCGCTGCTGGTGATATTAGCGGGCTTGCTATTTTTAATCAAAAAAGAAAAAGAACTGCATCGCCTTATAGAAACAAAGCTCATTACACTGGTAAATCAGGATATTTTAGGCGCCACAGGTATGGTAATTGAAGAACTTAAATTCGAAACAAGTTATAAAAACTTATTCCGTGGCTATTTGAGTGAACTCTCTTTAAGGATTAGATCAGAAAACATTCGAGCCACACTTGATGGACCACTACGATATGCCCTCATTGGCTGGGGCAAGCGCCATTATTTTAACTATAAACCCACCATCATTTTTGAAAAAATCTCGTCGACAAATGCCAAGGGCCAGCTCTCAACACCGCTCGATGTCTCACTCCAACTCACACTTAACAAGAATTTTAATGAAGTCCTAAAATTTCTGGGCGAAACCGATGTCGACAAATTTGATTGGAAGGCACTCGGTTTAAGTATCGAAAAACCAGTACTGAATCTTAGTTTTATTCCATTAAAAAACCATTTTTCACTGTCCATCAAAACAAAGTCGCTGAGTTATGAGTCACCTGACAAAACGATTATGGTGGGTCTGCAAAATCCCCACCTTAAAGTCACCAGCCAAATGGACCAAATCTTTCGATTCTCTATCGAGAGTAAGGGTGCCGAAGTCTTAAATGGAAAAGACTATTTCGACATTCCGCTCGATGAGATAAAACTTGCTGGCGACATTTCAACCAAGCTATCAAATATAAATTTACTAATACAGTCTAAGAAAGATGAATGGGCCACTCGGTTGACCTTAGATAAGGTTAAATTTGACTGGAGAGTGGACATCAATAATCTCAGATTATTTTTACCTTGGCTGACCAATACTTTTAATTTGACAGCGATTAAAGAGACAATATGGAAAAGTGGCAGCTTAAAAGCCAGAATTGCCGGTCCGCTGGCTAGCCCTCTATTACTTAATAAATTAATTAAAAATAGCTCTGGTTTTTTTGCTTTAGAAAACCTTTCGTTTTCGCCACAAAATAACGTCATTAAAGTGAGCGGCCTTAACTTATACTTGCCGTTTAATTCTAAAAAAAAGACCACTGGCTCACTGGCCCTAAATAATTTGGAGTTTCGAAGGCTTGAAGCTAAAATACCACCGACTCCTATTTTAATTTCTTCGCTTTCCCACATATCTATTAATAAACCATTGGTCATTGAAAACAACGCATCTCACTTAACCTTCGAAGACTTTAAATTAGATTTTTTTAATTCTACACCCTATTACCTAAAGTCTAAAATGCGGTTAGGGCCGACCCCTCTCAAAGACATATTTAATAGCCTTTGCATAAAACAAAGTATGCCCACCAGCGAATTGGCCATAAATTTTGACCACGTTGAATTTAACGAAAATAATTTGAAAACTGAGGGAGATGTCACTTTAAAATTTCTGGGAGGTGAGGCAAAACTCAATGAATTAAAGATGTATCGCCTTTTTTCAAGTGTTCCAGAAACCCATTTTGATTTAAAATGGCAAGACATGAAACTCCAGGACATTAATAATTTTGTACGCTTTGGCAAAATGGAAGGCGATTTTGAGGGCTATTTTCGAAATGTGGTTTTTCAAGGTTCTCTTCCGACGCAGTTTAATTTTTTGTTTAAAGTAAACCCCGGCAAAAGAGGTCAGGTGGTTTTTTCGTCCCGCGCTATGAAAAATTTTATTCAACTATTTACTCCCGAAGATTTTCAAAAGTATATGGTGGGCCCCCTTAATTGGTTTGCCTTTGGTTGGGCCAGTGACTTGATTGGTGGCTATAATATTGATTACGCGGGGCTATCGCTCTATTCACACCAGGGTTCTATTTTGCTCGAAACCCTAGACCCCGAGGCTGTGGTCAAGAATACAAAAAAACGCTTTATTCTGAGCGGGCCTCGAGTTAAAGTCCCTGTTCAGAGCCGCAGTTACCCGATTGTTCTTGATGCTTATGGAATAACCAATTTCATGACCCATATAAGTTCACAGGTTGACGCTATTAATTCTGAAGCTGCGGCAGAAGTTGGTTCTAAGAAATTTAGTAACAAGGAGATTGCGAATGCCGTTGACCCCTGCCTTAATTTTAAAAAAAATGAATAGTTCTGTTTTTGTTTGGGCGATGATTTTATTCGTCGGAATTTCATGTGTGACCGTCAATGTAAATTTTCCGGAAGGTGCGGTCCAAAAAGCGGCAGATGATTACGTCAAAGAACTATATAATGCCAAAGAAAAAGATGAAGCTGAAACTGCCGATAAAAAACCCTCGTCATTTTTTCATATTAATTTAAGTTTAATTTCTGTGGCCCATGCGCAAGAATTTAAAGTTGACACCGCTAAGGCTAAGGAAATTCAATCTCGGCAAAAAGCGCGTATTGATGACCTCAAGGAGCACCTAAAAGAGGGGCAAATTGGTGAGAGTGCGAATGGCCTGGTAGAAGTCAGAGCTCCCAGTGACATAAAGCCAATACTTATGAAGAAAATTGAAAAGCTCGTGCAAGACGAGAATGCAGATCGTGAGGCACTTTACGATGAGGTTATCAGCTCTAATGGCCTTTCCTCAAGCGTACGTAATCAGGTTAAAGCAAGTTTTGCCAAGTCCTTTCAAGGTGCAGCGCCAAAAGGTACCTTGATTGAAAGCACTAAAGGCAAATGGGATAAAAAGTAAAGATCTCGTCAGAATCGCTGGGTAGTTACAAGAGTGTCTTAAGAGTGGGTGTCTTAAAGGGTTCTAACTCAATCAAGTGAGAACTAATTCGATTACTCGCATTCATCCGAGCCATCCGGCCTCCGTGTCTTTGTTTTCCTTACTTTGAATTTACCCCCTCGCCCCACTTGAGACTTCTTTTGCAGTTATCTCCCTCTACTATGAAACAACAAAATCTTTTTAAAATTCCCAGTCACAAAAAAATTTTTGGCGGCGCTCTCTTAAATGGA